>Ga0214919_10002959_pt1 | contig 26207 bp, 25 predicted proteins | sample LL1503_MetaG_FD_177994 | JGI IMG/M metagenome (GOLD analysis project Ga0214919, IMG submission 177994) | Freshwater microbial communities from Lake Lanier, Atlanta, Georgia, United States - LL-1503 | ecosystem: Environmental > Aquatic > Freshwater > Lake | place: USA: Georgia | collected...
TTTTATCGTTAATAATTAAGGTAGCTTCTTGGTTGGTAGGGTGACTTTTAAAAGAAGCTCCAATCATTTTCACATACCAGTTCCAATCATATTCAGCATCTGCTGCGGCATGTATACCTACAAAACCTCCACCAGCTTGGATATATCTTTCCAACGCAATTTCTTGATTACCTGCTAATAATTCAAGTGTGCTACTTAAGAAAACGATGGAAGCGTATTTTTTCAAACTATCTTCTGCAAACTTATTCGCATTGGTGGTAGTATCTACATTAAAACCATTTTTTACACCAAGGTCTTGAATGGCTTTAACGCCTAAGGGAATTGACTCATGGTAATAGCCACCCGTTTTAAAGAAAACTAATATAGTGGGCTTACTACTTCTTTTATTGCTACAAGAAGCAAGGATGACTAACAAAAAGCAAAATAATGCGATGTTTTTAAGGGCAAAATGGATTGTTTTTTTCATTTGTTTAAGCGTTGTAATGGGTTTGATTGTGGCAGTTAAATTCCTACTTTTTTCGCTTATGGCAAAATAAAGATGGACTAGTGGTAAATGCCTGTAAATGAAGCTAATGGAATGCTTATTGTACAATAAATGTAATTTCCTTGTAGAGGGGTTGGCCTTGCTTACTAATTCCTTGAACTACAATAGCATACTTGCCTGCTAGATCTGATGTATAAAATGCAGTATTAATTTTGCCCTTTGAAGAGGTATTGATATTAGCAGACCAGTGTAATAAATGTCTAAAATCGGGGATGCGGCTGTCTATCTGAGCTTGATTTTCATAAATAGGCGCCATGAACTCTCTTTGTATTTGAAGCCCTTTATAATCAATTAGGGTAGCTCTTGGATCTAATTCATAGCCTTCCATTTTCCCATTGTATGTAATAAAATTAGCGATACCATTAAAGGCCATATTGCCTGAAAAATAGGTTCTGCTTACCACTTCTAATTTTCTAATTTTTAAAGGATCATATTCAATAAACTTATCCATATTTAAAATAGGCACACCATCTAATAAAACAAGTGGGGCTTTATCAAAGAAACGTTTGTTCTGGTCGTCATATACAGCTAATTGGAACCTGCCTTCATTTTTAGATAAGGACAAAGGGGTTACATACTCTCTAATGACTTCTTCCATGGTAGTAAAACGCGCATATAAGTCTAAGTAGTAAGTATAGTCTGGTTTATAATAAAAGGCATTACTATCTATAGTAGGGGATTGAAAACGATTTAGGTAATCGGCTTTAAAATGGTTTTGAATTTCAACATTACTATTTAATTGTTGAATAATTTCTTTATTCAATTTTGGTAGCATTATGGGCTCAATGAGCTGACTATTATTTTTACTTACATAAAAAGGGTTGTCTATTTCAATTTTATGCGCATTGTATTTGCTGCTATCTGCTTGTAATATTAATTGCCCGTCATTATAAAGCTGTGGAAATTCAAATTGAATATGACCATTCTCATCGCTAATACCTGCTTTAAATAAAGTGTTTTTGCTTGGCATAGCAATAAAGCCTGTAATTTCTTTTGCGGGTGTAGTGGTTCCTTTTTGCACCATTTTTCCTGTAATAATACTGCCTGTAAGTTCTGGTAGATATTTAAAACTTGGTGTATTATTCGCTAAAACATTTTCCCATTTAAATCGGCGATATCCATTCACTAGCATTAATTGATCCATGGCTAGTAAGGTATTATTATTTACATTTTGGAAATAAGCACCTGGGTTTTCAATACGGCCTACTAAATCGGAATTAAGCCAAATATAATTTTGAATATTATTATCGTCAAGGCTTTGAATGGAATCAATTTTGTAAACAGCCATCGAAGCATTCGCTGCAGTAAAAGTATTACCGCCTTGTTTGGTTGAAATTTGAAGATTTACTTTTCTTCTTTTTTCTAAAATAGGGGTTTCTATTTCAAGACTTGTTTCAAGCACATTTTTAGGATAGCTAAAATATAGCCTTTCGCAAACAGGTTCTTTTGCTTGATTAAATAAAGTAAAAGTATTAATACCCTCGTTCAATGTACTTTTATCAATGGTTAAGTTGCAGCTACCATTTTTTATTTGACCGGCAATTGTATGAGATACAATACCTCTTGCATGCACGAGTAAATAAATACTTGTATTTTCAAGCTGTAAACCTGCAATGCTAATATTTATGCTAGAAGCATTATCATTTGGAGAAACCTCAGCGGCACTGTTGCCAAGGCTAAGGGTATAGCCCTTTTCAAATATATTGGGTAGCTTTTCATTTATTATTTTATCGTCATTAGTAGTTAGCGATAAGCTATAGCCTTGGCTTGTCTGAGGTGTGAAAGTAAAACTACCCATGCCCTTACTGCCTATGCCTAATGAAGAAGTATTACACTTTGTAATGGTATCGCCTTTTTCATTTAATAAATAGCCCTTGGCTTGAATACCTTTGCCAAATTGGTTGGCAATTTTAAAAGCCACTTTAGCTAATTGCCCTGCTACTAAGTTGCCACCTTCTGGAAAAATTTGAATAGAATAATTTTCTTTACTAGGTGTATAATTATTTTCTTGGGTCAATGAGGGGTTCAAAATAGAAATTTTCTTTTCGAAGAAAAAACTAGCATTAAAGTTCTTCATCCAATTGGTATAGGCCCTTAGGGTATAATTACCAGTGACAATGGCGCTTGGTATATGTATAGATCCGTTACCACTGCCTTCATTTAAGGCAATTTTTTCTTGCCAAACGGCTTTATTGTTATTGTCTATTAATTCTACATAAGCAACCTTACTAATGTTTAAAGGCTTATTGAAAATAGCGTCTACATTATATATCTTAAACCAACAAATTTCATTCGCTACATAGAAGTTCTTATCGGTATGAACGTAAATTTTTTCTTGTAAATTATTTTTGGTATAATTCTCAATGCTATTTTGTAAGAATGCCAATTCGTTTTTTTGGCCTGCTGCTTTCAAGCTTACCATTAATAAAAATGCTGCTACTAAACCAACCAAGCTATTATATAAGTGCTGCTTCATAATGTAGGTAGTTTATTTCCAAAAAGAGGGTTTAATATTAGTGCCGCGTAGTCTGCAGTCAACACATTCAGGAGGTGCTGCATAAAAACTAATAATAGCTCCCGTCATTGCATTAATATCTTTATAATTGGTGGGAAGTAGCATAATTGCTTTAATTTGAATACTATCACTATTATTAGTTACTTCAATTTCAGTACAATTAGGTTTGTATAACCAATAAGCCCAATTAGGCACTTGATAAGGGTTTACAAAAATTCTTTTTTCTTGCACAGGGCAAACATCAATGTAGCCAATGACAGGGTCGTTGTTGGTTGTGCAATGAATATTGCCAGATAATTCAGAAGGCTGTGCATCAAATATAGAACCTGTGCCTTCTGTATTTTTTTTCATTCTTTGTAAAAATTCATAACGGCCCTTACTTAAACTATATTGTCTAACATTAATACTATATAATACGCCCAATTTCCATGAAGCAGGAGCAATAGAATGAATAGGTAAATGTATTACATCATTACTCATATTTGCTGAAGACCCAGTTAGAATAGAGCTTGAATTTTCGGTTTTCCAACAAATGTATTGCCCATTGTCCCAGCCAAATCTGGTAGAATCAGAAAACACCACGCTATATTGTTGTCCTTTGGAACTGTTAACTATTTTATACTTTAAATAAGTTTGATAAGTGGAATGAAACTCCCAGGTTTCGGTATAATCCCATTGGTAATACTTAGTGTTATTAGTAGGGTCGTGGGTGTCCACATAAAATTGTAGGCCTTGGCTTTCTGTTTTATAATTAATACTATCAATGGCTGGATTGCTTTTAACTGCAGCAAAATCGGATAAATATTTTTTACCATCCACAGTGGCAATATTAATTCTATATTTTTTATTGGCGTTTAAATTCAATTTTGAAACGCTATAATGCCCATTGGATATTTCTTTTAAAGGGTACAAGCTATTATCATCTCCTTCTACATTTACTTTAGCGCCTCTTTCATAGTTAATTGAATTGGAGGACAAGGCCACCGTTCTACTAAGTATAATATTGGTTTCTCCTACACCACTGTTAATAATACCTTCTACCACTAAATAACCAGTGCTTGGAGAGATAACAGGGGAAATATATTTTTCCTTGCAAGCCCAAAGACCAAGAATGAATAAGCTATAGATAATTATCTTTTTCATATTGACTTATTTAAACTTAATATTTAAATTAATATAGGGAATGGCATTCCCAAAAATAGAAAGCTTGTATCCATTCACCATTCCATTTTCAGAAACATAGTAAATTGAATAAGGGTTTTTACGTCCTGTTAAGTTATACACTCCAATAGACCATGAATTATGAAAAATTTGATTTACTTTATGATTGCCTTCGATATTCATAGAAAAATCGGTTCTAAAATAATCTGGGATACGATAAGCATTTCTTTCTGCATATAAAGTACGCATAGAGCCTGCGTAACTAAATAAGCCAATAGGTAGGGTAATAGGCCTGCCGGTGCTATAATTACCATTCATGGAAACGCTAAAGCGGTGACTAAAGCGATAATTGGCAATAACTGTTACATCATTGGGCTTATCATAATTACCTGGGTAGAATTGGCCCTTGTTTATTATTTCGCCTGCTGTAGGGTCGTTCATGCGTAGTAAAATACGAGACCAAGTATAACTAATCCATCCATTTAATTTACCTGAAAGTTTTTTCACTAACAACTCAACTCCATAAGCTTTTCCTTTAGTACCAATCACATCAGTCTCTATATGATTGTTCATAACCAACTTGGCACCACTCTTATAATCTAAATAGTTTTCAATGTTTTTATAATATACTTCAAAAGAAGTTTCAATGGTATTTGATTTTAAATTCTTGTACAATCCAAAAGAGAGTTGATCACCTATTTGAGGTTTAATATTCGGGTCGCTTAATTTCCAAACATCGGTAGGGGCCATGGCCGTTGTATTGGACAAAGAGTGAATGTATTGGCGTTGTGTATTGTAAGATGCTTTTAAAGAAAAAGTTTCGTCAATTACATAGCGTAATGCTAATCTGTATTCTGGGCCTCCGTAGGTTTTAACAACAGCGCCACTTGCATAATTTACCGATCTTAAAATATTTTCTTCTGTTCTAGGAATGCCTGCAGCATATTCATTGACGGATTTGGGGCCTAATACATTAAATACTGAAAAACGAATGCCCGCATCTAATTTAAGGGCACTGGTAATATTATAATGTTCACTTGCATATAAAGCCGATTCCAGGGCTTGTTCTGTTGGAATGATATCTAGTTTGATGAGCGATTTTTCACCCAGTGGAATGTAGTTGCCTGGGTTTAAAGAATAGTAAATTGAATTGACTCCATAGTCAATACTATGCTTGCTATTAATATTATAATTAAAATGTGCTTTGAAATATGACTGGTTAATGCTGAAACTTAATTGATAGGCACTTAATGGAAGTTTTTGGCTATTGATTGCGTAATTATAATTGTCGTTACCTACTGTAATTAAGCTATTTAATTTAGTGGTGTAAATATGTTTCCATTTAACAGATAGGTTTTTATTACCATAGCCATAAGCCGTGTCGCTATTTAAATTGAATTTGTCATTGCTTATATAGCCAGTGAAATAAAGTGTATTTTTTTTATCTATTTGATGATTCACAATTAGGTTAAGGTCATAAAAATCGGATCTGCTATTTTTATAATCTTCGGGCAAATAATTAAACAACCAATTAGAATAAGTAGTTCTTCCACCCAATATAAAGGACGATTTATCTTTTACTAAAGGGCCTTCAATATTTAGTCTGCTGGTTAATAAACCAATACCCGCTGATCCTGTGAATTCTTTTTTATTGCCTTCTCTGCTGGTGATGTCTAATACGGAAGAAAGCCTTCCGCCATAACTAGCAGGTATACTAGCTTTATATAATTCAACTGAATTAATTAATTCAGGATTAAATGCCGAAAACATGCCAAAGAAATGCGCTGGGTTATAAATAGTGGCGTCGTTGAATAAAATTAAATTCTGGTCGGAAGAACCGCCTCTTACATTCAAACCTGTACTGGCTTCACCCACCGTTTTCACACCAGGCAGGGTAGTAACTACTCTTAATATATCGGCTTCTCCAAATACAACAGGCACTTGCTTCACCGTTTTTATATCTAGTTTTTGAACACCCATTTGTGTGCCTCTCACATTGCTAATTTTTTGTGCAGATATAACCACTCTTTTAAGTGACATAATGCTGCCTTGTAAATCCAGATCCATATTACCATTGCTGTATAAAACAATTTGTCTTTTCACATCGCGCATACCAATACTTTGAATATTGAGTATATGGCGTCCCTTGGGAAGAGAGATGCTGTAAAAACCATATTGGTCGGTAGTAGCACCAATTCTTGGTTTGTCAATATATACAGAAGCGCCTCCCACTGGCTCACCTGTTTTATTGTCTTTAATGTAGCCTGCTAGTGCAATAATATTTTGAGTTCCACTTAGTGCTTTATCGCCCACTTCATATATTTTTTTATCGACTAAGGCTTCTTGAATTGGGCCAATTTCTTCTGTGTCAAAAGCAATGTCTTTACTGGTCATTAATGATGTTTGCTTTTTGCCAGTAAAAAAATAATCATTGATGGCTAAGCTCAGTAGTTTGGACTTCGTTAAAAAAATATTGCTTTGATTATCGAAATAAAATTGAATGCCCAAAGGTGTAAATATTTCCGCTAGGGCAGTAGTTATTTTTTTAGAAGCAGTTGTATAGCTAATGGTAAAATTACCTAGTCTACTGCTATCGTAATAAAAATGAAAATAAGTTTGAGATTCTATTTTTTCAACTACGCTGTATAGGCTTGCATTATTTACCTCTAGGCTTATTTTACTGCTGGTATCGGACTGCGCATAGCTAGTACTAGCCAAAACTAAGGCCATAATAACAATAATATATTTTGAAAATATAGGCAATCTGTTATTTAATTTCAGTGGAGGTTAATTGATCGTAATAAGTAACAAGCTTAGTAATTGTATTGTCTTTATCTTTTCTAAAATTCAATTTTCCATTACTTATAAAATCATTTAGTTCTTTACCCTTATTGTTAAATATTTTCAAAAAGTCTTTCTTTTTTACAATTCGGTAAAAACGATCTGCTTTTTTGATATAGTAGTAATTAAGCTTTTCAAATAAAACTTTTAATTCAGGGGTATTGGTAAATTTCTCTTTAATTATTTTAACTTCTTTCTTATACAGTTTAATTTTTCCATCATATAGTACTTGATAAAAGCCAGTGGATACGATGGGTGTATTGGCATTTTTTTCTAAACGTATAAAGGGCTGTCCAAATAGAGTAAAGCCTTGCAACCTCTGACTTACTAATTGAATACGGTGGGTACTGTCTTGTAAAATAACCCAATCCTTGGCTTCGTCGTATAATAGTCCAACATTGTCGAAAACGACATTATCGTAAGTAATGCTACCCTTGCTTAATTCATCTTTAAAAAAATAGGGATGCCCTTCGTAAAAAGAAACAGTATAGCCTGCATTTTGACTTCCATTGTATTTGCCCGTTTGGTCGCCAATATTTTTATGGTAGCTGGCCACTACATTTTTTACCGCATCAGTATAGATAAGACTGTCTTTTGCAGAAAGCTGGGCATTTAATGCATTAAAAGGCGTTAGCAAGGCTCCAAAAACAATAATAAATAAAAACTTCTTTAACATCTTGACAAAACTTATTGGAATTTCAGTTTTAAAATTCCTTTACAAGTTATCCCTAAATCTCTGAATTATTGCGTGTTATGAAAGAATGTGGGTAATTGGTCTAGTTCTTATTAAGGCGCCCTTTGAACTTATGCTTTCTAGGGTGTGCCACTTTGGACCTTGATTGAAATTCACTACTAATGACACTTATATTTCCATCCACTTCTAAAATGGCAAGGTCTACTTTTTGAATATCTCTAGCCCCATGTTCTCTAACAGCGGCCTCTAATTCCTCAATAGTAATTTCCGCTTTTTCGCAGTTTTCCATATTGGCCACTCCCTCATATATTAAGAGTAGCAATTCACCTTGTACCATTTTGCTAAAGCTTTTGCTTCTATAGAAAAGACGCTTAAGTGTATAGTTGGCTAAAAATAGGGAGCCAGCTGCAATTAAGCCTCCATATAGGCTGGTGTCTGGTCCTACCATTGCATTTTGGACGGAGTTACTTATTAATAGTATGAAAACTAAGTCAATAACCGATAATTGTGCCAGTTCTTTTTTCCCAAATAGCCGAATGGCTAAGATCATGAATATATATACCGCAAGTGTGCGTAGAATAATTTCTAAAATGGGGTTATTCAGTGAAAAATTGAGGGTATTAATTATAAGCATGATGGTAAGGGGTAATTAGTTAGGAATTCATTTTGTACTAATTTAGTAAAATATTACCTTTATTCTAGATAATATCTATACTAATTTGTTTCAATATGAGAAATTATAAAATTTTACTAGTGGCCCTCCCTTTCATGCTCATGGCATGCAGCAAAGGGGGTGATTCTCCTGCGCCAGTAATACCACCGGTGGTGATTGTTCCAGAAGTAGATATTGCTTTTAAAGTGGAAATTCCTGTAAGTACTGAAATTGATTATACAAAAATTTATGGAGCTGTTGGTGGTGCACAGGACATTAATGTAAATGTAACTTCTACCTTACCAAAGGATGGAGTGACCATTGATGTTAAAGTGACTAAGGATTCAGATAACACTGCTGTATTTAATAAAAGTATTTCAAGTAATACAGCTGCTACTAATGCTATTTCTATTAATAGTTTATCACCAGGTGTTTTATCAACTGCTACGGTGGTAGTTACTTCAAAAACAAAAAGCACTAATACTGCTACTAAAACATTCAAAATAGCGGCTAAATCGTAATAAGCTAGGTTAGATCATATATAAACCCTTGTAAATCTTGTATTTGCAAGGGTTTTGTTTTTTGTTAGAAGGTAATAATTGGTTTACTTTTTTTAAAAGTAAAAACTTATCAGGGCCTTTTTTTAATATTTTATAAAAAAATAATGTATAAATGCTTTCTTTTTGATACTAAATATGTATTTTAAACTCTAAAAAATCAAAAACAATGAAAAAAGTTATTCTTTCTTTATCCCTTGTGCTTTGCATTTTTGTGGCTAACGCACAAAGCTATTATGTAAAGTATGAATTTATGAAAGTGATGCCTGGTCAAGATTATGAAAAATTAGAAAAATCTTGGGTTAATTATCACAAAGAGTTAATCAAAGCGGATATTATATCAATGCATAGGGTATGGAAAGTGCTTCCAGGCAATGATGTCGATTATGACTATGTAGTTACTACAGTGTACAGCAATTATCAAGATGCACTTGGTTTAGGTAAATCTATTTCTGTTGATGATTTCAAGAAAAATTACCCAGAAGATTATGAGATTATGTATAGCACTACTTTAAAAACAAGAACCATGGTTAGAGATGCTATTATGAGCCTTGACTTACCCTTGGGTCCTAAAAATTATGTGGTAACACCAGGAGAAAGTTTAATGAGTATGAATTTTATTAAATCTAAAAATGGTAAATACACAGATGCTGAAATTGCGTTTAGTAAAAAATGGCATAATGGTTTAATAGATAGTGGCAATAAAATGGCATTCAATTTCATGCATAGTATGGGTGGTCAAGGTACAGAGTCTCGTTTCAGTCATGTGATTACTCACTTATTTTCAAATATGGAGCAGATGAATAAAAAGGTGGATATGACTAAAAATAAAATGACAGCAGAGGAAACTGCTAATTTAAACAATTTAGTTACTTACAGAGACATCACTAAAATTGTACTTCATGTGAATGTTATGAGTTTAGAAAAATAGTTTATCCAAATCAAAAAATAAAAAATAAAAAACAATGAAAAAAACAATCCTAGTAATGGCTACAGCCATTTCATTATTTGCTTGTACGACACCACAAGCTACAAGTACTGGTTCTGATGATGCTACTATGGCTACATTCAAAGAAGATGCGAAAGTAGTGGAGGCTGGCTTTAAAGCATTTGCTAAAAACGATTTAGCTGAATTTGCCACTTATGTATCTGATACTGCAAAATTTTATGGACCTGGTTTTAACGATACAGTAGCCATCGGCAAGAAAGAATGGATAGAAAGACTTGCAGGTTTTCATACTATCTTAAAGGATGTAACTGCAAATATTGTAGGAAGTTACCCTGGTTTAGATTCTGTTACCTATAAGCCAGACGGTGCTGTTAGATCTTATGTAATGTGGACATCTGAATCAAAAATTAATGGTAAAAAATATAATACTAAATTTTATGGAGTATATAGATTAAATGCAGACCATAAAATTATTGATGCTAATGAATTTTTCGATGCAACAGGTATAGTTGCCGATGCAATGGCACCAAAGAAATAATTTATCAAAAATTTTAAAAACAAAATATGAAAAAAACAATCCTAGTAGCATTATTTGCTACCACATTATTTGCTTGTTCTACTCCAGCTGAAAAAGCTGCTTCAACTGAAACAGATGCTACAGCATCAAGTTGTGTGAAAGAAGGTCCAGATGTGGACTTAATGAAAAAAGCAATTACAGCCTATGCCAGTGGTGATTGGGCTACAGCTGCATCTTGCTTTAGCGATACAGCTACTTCTTCTCATAATAATGACACTGTTGCTATGAAAATGTCTGACAGACTTGAATTGTTTAAAAAACAAAGAGAAAGTACAGGTGTTGTTGTAGATGCTGGTACACCTAATTTAGAGGTAGTGACAGTTCCAACAACAAATGAACAATACAAAGATATTAAATGGGGTCATGCTTGGATTACATTCAAAAACACATCTAAAACAGGAGAAGTACGTTCATCGCTTACTTTTGCCATGTTTGCAATTAAAGATGGTAAAATTATTCATGAGCAGGTTATATATGATACTAAAGGTTTACAAAATTAGGTTCTAAAGTTTAGTTCAAAATACGAAAAGAGGCCCTTAGCAATAAGGGTCTTTTTTATTTTACAATAAATTTTAACTAAACTATAATATTCTCTTTTTTCTAAACCAGATGTAAATTATAATTACAACTAATGACATTAATCCAATGGAGAAAAAGTAACCCCATTTCCAATTCAATTCTGGCATAAAATGAAAGTTCATTCCGTAAACACCTGCAATAAACGTTAGGGGTAAAAAGAAGGCAGAGAAAATGGTCAATAATCGAACTACTTCATTATTCTTTTGATCGCTGATTGATAAATAAGTGTTCATGAGTTGGTTTGCATTTTCAACAGATTCATCATTGTAAGTGAGCAGGTTTAATAATTCATCTTTAATATCTTGGTATTGGTAAGAAGCACTGAAATTATCTGCAGATTGTTCCATTACAGATTGCGTAATATGTAATACCTTTTTTAAAATTCTAGATTGAGATTTGATAAAATATAATTCTTCCAATAATACTTTACGATGGTCTTTTAAGAAAATGGTTCTTTCTATTTCACTAATTTTATTAGATAAGTCAATGGTAGGTTTTTGAAAAGTGTCTAACATTAGTTTCACTATTCTTAAAAACAGCTCATTTATTTTTATATGTTTTTCTTCATGTATGTTTAAAAAATTAAAATGGGCTCTATGAATAGTTATTAATTTATCTTCAAATATAAAAAACGCAATTTTGTTGGACATTTCACCTACTTCATCAATATGTAATTTAATATCAGAGGTATAAGCTCTAAAAATAAAAAAATCTATCTTATATGTTTTCTCGTATTTTGGTAAATGCCCTTTTTCTAAACTGTCCTTAATAAGATAGTAGTTTAGTCCATGATCCTTGGTTATCTTTTCAAGATCCTCTTTTATAGGATTTTCAATATCAATCCACTTAAAGGACTCAAATACTTTTTCAGTAATTTTCATATACCAAATTTAATTCAAAAGCGTTTAGGGATAGGCATAAATTGGTTTTAAGCAAAAAAAGATCCTAACTCATTGTAAGTTAAGGGTTTTTGGGGACCGAAGGGAACTCGAATATTAAATTTATACTATTGTAAATCAATACTTTGTAAAGAATAATTTGATATTGTTGAAACATAGTTTAACAATTATATATATATTCCTATTTTTTCTTTAAATTGATTAAAATTTAGTAAAATGATTTCAATAATTACATTAGTTGTAATATTTGGTATTGTGTTCTTGATCAGAAATTCACAAAATCAGAGTCAAATTAACAATTTGGAAAAATTAAAATCTGAAAGACCTGAAGATGAAAACAATTTTGTGAGTCCAGCGAACAGAATATTCCAAAATGTTAATCCTGTTGGAGCAAAGATTACTTGGGTTTTTAATGAAGATGCTACAAAGGTTGAAATCAAAGGTGGAATGTTTGGAATTAATACTGTCAATTCATCCATTTCAATTGAAAGTCTGGGTTATGGTAAATTCAAAGGTAGCAATGGTTCGGTGTTTACAGTTGAAGGTAACCGCATCAAAAGTGGACATGTTTATCTTAATGAAATATTAAATTAAAATCAAGTGAGACACACTATAAACTGTAAAACTAATAAAATGAAAAAATTTATTTACACAATGGCTTTAACATTCACATTATTTCTTACAAGTTGTTCTGGTAAACTTAATAAAGACAACTATGAAAAGATATCTAATGACATGTCTGTATCTCAAGTTGAATCAATACTTGGTAAAGGAGAATCGCAAGCATCTTCAAATGTTGATCTCGGAGAATATGGAGGAAATATTAGCACTGAAGTGATGACATGGCAATCTGGTACAAAAGTGATTTCAATTACTTTTTCAAATGGGAAAGTAATGGGTAAAGCACAAAATGGACTTTAGGAATTTAACAAAAAGGGGCAATAGCCCCTTTTTGTTATTATCATCATCTAGAACGAGTAACCTAAAATTTTAAAATATGAAAAAAATATATCTATTTTTTGCTTTCTCTATCCTTTTATTTTCATGTGGTATTTCGACAGAGGAATTAACAAAAGAAGTTAGACAATCTATGGAAGCAGAATATTTAAAGAATGAAACAAGTTTTATAAGGATAAAAGATTTGACACTTGTAAAGAAGAATGAAACAGAGTATTCGGGGATACTTGAAACAGAAGAATCACCTAAATCGGATCTTTCTATGACAAATAATTTCAAGTATACTATTGATGTTGTATATGATGGTACAACATTTAAGTGGGAAACCAAGGAGCTCAATTAAAAAAAATTAAGCTAAATTTTAAATTCACACTATGAAAAAATGTTTACTTTTTTTAGCTTGCTTTGCAATTTTTATTATTTCATGTAAGCCATCTTCAACAAAAGGGAAATGGACAGAAGATGAGAAAAATGAAGCATTCTCAGATATTAAAATGAGATGGGATATGGAACCTAGTTTAATTGGAGCATTTAATGCAGCTGAATTAAGATTTCATATAAATTGCACTGTAGATTCACTAGAAGCAAATTATGATTCTTATATATCAGCTAACAAGGATGTTAGGCAGTCAAAAGCTCTTGACATATCTAGAGCTTGTATTTTTATAACACAAGAAAAATTTAAAGGATTAACATTAGTTGCGGAAGATACTAGTGCAATCTTAGTTGATACTTCTTCTATTTATTGATAATTCTGCTGCATCAAAATTGGCAATATAGAAGTTGCGCAATATGATTTTCCAAAAGCGATGAATTGGAATGATGCTAAAAAAGCCTGTGAAACATTAGGAGATGGTTGGAGGTTACCAAATAAGGATGAATTGAATTTTTTGTATTTAAGCAAGGATAAAATTGGAGGTTTTGCGAATAGCTGCTATTGGAGTTCTTCTACTGAGGACAGTAATAATAAAGCGTGGGTCCAGTTTTTTCCTGACGGACTACAAGCCTTCTACCCCGACGAGGACTACGATTCCTATGTTCGGGCTGTGAGGGCTTTTTAACAATTTAACTATTTAAAAAGTTTAGAGAAATTTGGACTTTTTTTTATTTAACTATTTAAATATATATATTTAAGCTCCGTACATAAAGCCTTAATTACGAAATACAATAAATCAATACAATATGAAAAATTTATTAATTATCCCACTGTTATTTGTCTGTTTTTTGAGTAAGGGTCAAGCTTTAGATTCAACATCAATAATAGGTAAGTCCATCAAAATTGACAATTTAGAAATTGCGCAGTATGATTTTCCTAACCAAATGAATTGGGATGAAGCTCAAAAAGCCTGTGCATCATTAGGTAATGGTTGGAGATTACCAACCAAATATGAATTGGAAATACTAAATAAAAATAAAAATGGCGGTTTTACGAATGGTGGCTATTGGAGTTCTACGGAGGGCGCCTTCTTATTCGCTTGGCAACAGGCTTTCATAATTGCCGATCAGCCCAACACCATCTTGCCTTCCGCTAGTAGCGGATGGGGTATAAAGTACAGTACCAACCATGTGCGCGCCATTAGGTCTCCGGAACTTCTGGAAGAACTATCTAATATGTCTCTTGGTTCCTTCATAGAACACCTCTCCAAATATCTTTTTTTCAGTTTTTTAATAATTGTTCTTATAATTATAATATATGTTAAATTAAATCCTTCTGCACCGCAGAATCCAAACTCTTTTCTTAATCGCGTACTAAAATGGATTCCAGTGATTGCAAGGTACATGCCTGCAAACATATTGTGTTCCAGGATGGATAAACCAGCTTTACTTATAATTGGCAATTTAGAAATTTACACTAATGATTTTCCATCAAAAATGGAGTGGATTGATGCAAAAGTAGCTTGTGAAGCATTAGGAGTTGGTTGGAGGCTACCAACTAAAGATGAATTGAATATATTATATCAAAACAGAAAAAATATTGGCGGTTTTGATATTGTAGATTATTGGAGTTCTACGGAGTTTGCCTGCATGTTCGCGTGGAAGCAGAATTTCTTTACTGGCATTCGGTACTTCAAACGAAATACCGGGAGACACCGATACAGTTATAATGTTCGTGCCGTTAGGACTATTTAATTATTTGACAATTTAAAATGTCCCAAATACTCGGGACGTTTTTTGAAAGTAAATATAATTATTGTGTATTTAAATAAAAGAATTTATCACAATGGGTAATTTAAAACTATTTCTTCCTTTCACAATATATATTACCACCATTTCCATCATCTGGTTTCATTACTGCTTCAAACTTTGCACTTGAGCTATTGTCTGCAAGCCCAAAATATTTATCTTTATTACCAGCAAGTTCCATCGTGTAATTTATACTGCCCATACCGCTTCCTAAATCGAGTGATACTTTATATTTCGTAATATCTCCTTCAACACTAATTTCATTTATAGTTCCTTTATAATTTCCTTGTCCGCCGCCCATAGTAGAATGTATTGCGTTGACTGTGTTTCCGTTAATGTTTATATACCAACTTGATGGTGGTATTCCTCCGCCTAGTTCGTAACCTTTCCATGTATCATCGGTCTTAGAACTACTGCAACTACTAAATAATATTATTGTAAGCATAAGCGAACAAGAAACTTTGAATAATTTTTTCATATGATTTATATATATGATTAAAGGTACTTTATATTACCATTATTAACTCATTATTAATATGTTAATAATCAATAGCTTATAATTTACTTTTCTTGTCATAACAGCCCCAAATGGGGTTAACTAGGGGCTGTATATAGAGATTCTAGTACAGGTTTTATATTGATTATATATCTAACTTTACAATACCTCCAAAGGATTGATTAAAACTTAAACTATGAAAAGAGTAATCTTTGCTTTGGGAATTCTATTCGTATTTGCTTGTAGTAAGACTGAGTTGACTACTCAAAGTTCCACTAATAACACACGGAAACCTGTCGCTATCATTTTAGATTCCATAAAAATTACAGGTAGAACAGATACTTTAATAATATCCAAGAATTTTAAATTCACAATTACTGGGTATTATAGTGATAAAACCACAAAAGATTTATCAGATAGTGTAAACGTGTTAAGTGATAAAAGTAATGTTACTATTAATGGTAAATCTATTATTGGAGCCCAATCTGGCAAATCTATTATTTCAGTTACTTATAACAATTTTTCACTTAAAGACAGCATGTACATAAGTGAGATAGAAGAAATAAAAACAATTGATTCTTACTTAGTAACACCAGTTAGTGGGTCTAAAATATTAGTACCAGTAGTAATAATCAATTACTATGCAACACTTAATGGTATTGATATTGATACAAAAAGACAACCAAGCTTCGGTAGTTTAGACCCAATTACAATTGAGAGTTTAAAATCAAAAACTATTGACGAATTAAAACTAACAAAGTATGGTATAGAAGAGGGGTCAAAGTTTAGAGGCTTTAATAATTTATCAGCTATACCAAACGTTGGAATTAAAGTGGTTAAATATTACAATATATATGAGATTAAAAAAGTTATGTCAGCTGATAAAATAAATTATTTTGCTGATTTTAATAATATGTTTAGTAAACTAAATATTAAAGATGCAATCAATAACTTAGGTGTAAAAGAAGTTTGGTTTTCATTAAGGCCTTTAAGTTCTGAATATCAAGTAGTAAAAACAGAAAATTTAAGTCCAGAAAATTTTCAAGCGGGCGGGCCAGAATCAAATATGTCAAGTCCAACAAGTGGGGATGTTTCTAATAGTTGGAGAATTGCAGATGACCTTCCTGTATATGATAAATCATATGTTGTATATACCTATAACCTTCATAGATCTCATGCTGAAAATATTCATAATCATGGACATCAAATTGAATCACAGTTAGACTATTTAGACGAAGGTTCTTTTGCAAATGATGAAAAATTATTTCTCAATAAATTTATAGGTATAAGTAATATAAAGTATGCTGGAAAGCCCTACGGAAGAAATGGAATGACACACTTTCCTCCAAATACAAAGAAGGATTATGATTGGAATAATACAACAGTAGTTAAATCTGATATTGATGATTGGAAACCTGAAGGAGGTACTCTGAAAGACATTGATAATACTAAATGGATGAATATAAAATATTCATATCCGAACGTTGCATACAAAATTGATGAGAATGACTCCCAATATAAATGGATCATGTTTTGGTTTCAGACTATACCTGGTAATAATAATGGGATAAAGTATGGTAACAATACAATCTCAAATTGGTGGGATTTATTATATAATTGGGATGATGCGGTTAAAGGGAAAAAGAAACTTTACCAATAATTATATAGACTAGAAAGAACCCGTTTGCTACTCTTTCAGCTACACTAAAAAAACCATTGAAAATTATGGGGTTAAGTATTTTAAAGCGGACCGGACGGTGAGTTCTAGCTTAACTCAAACTAATTTCAAACCAGCTAATTCATCAAATATAAAGGAGTTTTAGTTATATTTTTCTTGTTATAACAGCCCCAAATGGGGTTAAATAGTGGGAACTAGCTACAGAATCTGCTACATGTTTTATATAAAAATTTTATACTATATTTAAGAATAATATCGCATTTTAATTCTTTATTTATCATGAATACTTTTATCAAATTTCTACTTTTTTCGATTGTTCTAATCCTATCAACACAAATAACACGAGCACAGGATTCGGATAAAACTATATCTATCACAGTAAGTGGTAGTGGTAAAACACAAGACGAAGCTAAACAGTCTGCTTTTCGTTCTGCAATAGTTCAAGCCTTTGGCGCTTTCGTTTCATCTAAAACAGAAATACTTAATGATCAGGTGGTGGCAGACCAAATTACCTCTGTTGCCAGTGGAAATATAAAATCCTTTTTAATACTTAATGAATCTCAATTACCAGATGGCAGTTGGGGCCTGACTCTAAAAGCATTGGTATCTTTAGATAAGCTTACCAGTTTTGTGGAAGCAAAGGGTATTGCCATAGAAATTAAAGGTGGCATGTTTGCTTTAAATATAAAACAACAATTATTAAATGAGCAAGGTGAAATTCAAGCAGTTAGTGAAATGGTAGGATTGCTTCATGAGCCCATGCAAATTTCTTTTGATTATGTAATTAAAACTAGCGACCCTAAATCTTTAGACGCAGAAAGTAAAAACTGGGAAATACCATTAGTCGTTACAGCAAATACTAATAAAAATATCGATTTTTGTGCAAACTATTGTATTAAAACACTTGCTGCATTAAGCCTATCATCCGAAGAAGTTAAAAGTTATCAAAGCTTAAATAAAGCTGTTTTCCCACTTGTTATTAACTACAAAGGACGTGCTAAGACTTTTTATTTAAGAAAGCAAGGCAGCATAAACGCATTAAATACACTTACAAGTCAATGGCAATTTTACACTAGTTTATTTACCGTGCAATCTGGAGGAATAGATGAATTATATAGTAATGGTAAAGAACAGATTCATAATTTCAGTAGTAGTGGAGACAATGACAATGAAAACAAAACCATTAATTTTTTAACAACAGGCCAAAAAGCAGGTACATTTTCATGGCAGGACAAAAGAACGCTAGCACAAATTGAGAAAATGACTGGTTATACAATTAAACCAAGAGGAGTTGTTTCACAATTTAAGTATGGTGGCATTGTTGTATATGAGAGAGACGGGCATGGTTTAGTTACTGCACTCGCAGATATAGATAAAATGGATTGGAACTCTGCCAAAACGGCATGTGATGAATTAGTATTAAATGGTTACAGTGATTGGCATTTACCTAGTAAAGAAGAATTAAATGCAGTTTATGATAGTTTAGCAAAGTTCGGAGTTGGTGGTTTTCAATTTGGCGCCTGGTGGAGTTCCACCGAAAGCAGGTATGGGTTCGGGTGGAACTTTCCCAAAAATATTGGCATCATGGTCTACTATGGCTATGACGGTGAGCACAGTGTTCGGGCTGTGAGGACTTTTTAACTATTAATCAATTTAACTTATTTAAATTGTTGATTAAGAAACTTGAACTGAAATTTCGTTTAATCCTATCAATAAATTATTTAATTTTATAATATATTTAGTTCGCTTAAGTCACCAATCCAATTAAACATGTTTGCCATGAACTTTTACAAACGAATTTAATGCAGCTTAGTAGTTATTTTTAACAAATAGAGAATAAATAAAAAATAGACTAGAAAGAACCCATTTTCTAAACTTTCAGCTACAGGCATAAAAAAACCCCTTGATTTTCAAGGGGTTAATTGTTTTTACGCGGACCGGACGGTGAGTTCTAAATTAACTCAAACTCCTCTCAAACCATCTAAATCATCAGATATAAAGGAGTTACAATTATACTTTTCTTGCTATAACAGTTTCAAATAGGGTAAAATAGGGGGTAGTAGCTACGGAATCTGCTACATGTTTTATATAAAAATTTTATACTATATTTAAGAATAATATCGCATTTTAATTCTTTATTTATCATGAATTCTTTTATCAAATTTCTACTTTTTTCGATTGTTCTAATCCTATCAACACAAATAACACGAGCACAGGATTCAGATAAAACTATATCTATCACGGTAAGTGGTAGTGGTAAAACTCAAGACGAAGCTAAACAATCTGCTTTGCGTTCTGCGATAGAGCAATCATTTGGCGCTTTCATTTCATCCAAAACTGAAATTTTAAATGACCAATTAGTTACTGATCAAATTACTTCAGTTACAAATGGTAACATTCAATCTTTTTCAATTTTAAATGAATCTCAGCTTCCTGATGGTAGTTGGGCAGTAACGTTGAAGGTAATTGTTTCAATTAGTAAACTAACTAATTTTGTTGAATCTAAGGGGGTTGCTATTGAAATTAAGGGTTCATTATTTGCATTAAATATTAAACAAGAATTATTAAACGAAGAAGCTGAGAAAAATGTCATATTTGAGTTAGTTAGTTTGTTACATAAAAATTTACAAAAATCTTTTGATTATGAAATTAAAAGCAGTACCCCAAAATCTATTGATAATTCAAATGAATATTTTGAATTTCCAATTGAAGTGTCTGTAATAGCAAATAAAAATATCGACTTTTGTGAAGATTATTTTATTAAAACTTTAATAGCAATAAGTTTAACAAAAGAGGAGATCAAGAACTATCAAAGTCTAAATAAAAAAGTTTATCCAATAAATTATCGATCCAAAATATTTTACTTAAGAAAAGAAGTTAGCGTAAATGATCTTTTAATTATTAACAAATGGCAATATTATACAAGGCTATTTACAATAAAATCAGGTGAATTAGAAATTACAAATGGGCTAAATTCTGAATCAACGGGCATCATAAACACTTTTTGGGACGGAGATCGAGGTTTATACGGTCCCAGTCGTAGCTATGATCCATTTTTTTTTCCTAAAGCTGGGAAGATAGCATGTAAATTCTATTTAAAAGAAAAATTGAGTTTAAAACAAATAGAACAAATGACAGAATTTAAAGTAAATCCTATGACAATAGGTTTAATAGAAATTAATCATGGAGGGTTTATTTTATATGAAAAAAATGGCCACGGTTTGGTCGCATCAATAAGGAACATAAGGGGAGGGGAAGAGGTTATAAAAAAATCCTTGGAGGGATTTACTTATAACAATTTGAATTTAAACGGATTTAGTGATTGGCGCTTACCAAGTGAAGAAGAATATGACTTAATAACTAGTCTTAAAAGATCTAGAAATCATCTATTTCAGTATCCTGCAGGCGAAACCGACCTTTATTTTTCATATGACAAGTTTGACAAGCCTTATTTCTACTCTTTTTATGATAAAAACCATCAGGAAACTAGATTTGATAGTATTTATGCTATACCCGTTAGATCTTTTTAAAATTAATTATTAATATTTTATAAAATGAAAACTCTTTTAAACCTTTTAATATTCTCTTCAACTTTTCTATTTTTTTCTTTTAAATCAAGCAATGTCAATTATCAAATAGAATGCGTATCAATTGATACAGATGGTTATATTATCATAAAAATTTGGGATACAAAAAAAGGAATCAATTATAAACTACAGCAGGCTAGAAAAGATGCAATTCATTCATTGTTGTTCTCTGGTATTTCAGGTATTAATGGTTGTGCAACACAGCCTCCAATTTTGAATAAAATAGAGGAACAAGATAATTTCAAAAGTATTGAAAAGAGCTTCTTTTCATCAAATGGGCAATGGGCTAAATTCACAACTAGTTCAGCAACTGAAACTACATTACCTTTGAGTTTAGGGGATAAAAATTGGAAAGTATTCGAAGTTAAAGTTTCAAAAAATGAATTACGAAAATATCTAGTAGATCTCAAAATAATCAAATCACTTAATAATGGATTTTAAAATGAAAAAATTTCAAATTTCTCTCTTATCATTTATGCTAATTGCATCATCTATTAATTTATATGGGCAGGCAAAAAAACCTACTTTAATGATTTTGCCAAGTGATAATTGGTGCCAACAGAGGTATTTTATGACTGAATTTGACAATCAAGGCACACCGCAAAAAGTACCCAATTATAAACAGTCATTTCAAGAAGATACAGAAATTGGGCAGGTGATTTCAAAAATTGGTTCTTTAATGATTGATCGGGGATTTCCTCTTAAGGATGCAGAACAAGAATTAAAGGCAATTGAAGCTAGAAATGCGGAAGATAATATGACAGTTAGCACTGCTAGTGGATCTTCCATCGCAGAAAGTCCATTAGATAAATTAAAAAATAAAGCAAAAGCAGATATTATAATTCAAATTTGGTGGAAAGTTAATAAAACAGAACAAGGCAAATCGGTTTCATTTGTGCTTGAAGCATTTGATGCATATACTAGTAAGAGAATTGCGTCTTCGTCAGGTACAGGATCACCCAACAATATTGATATAGTACCAGTTCTATTACAAAATTCAATATTGGCTAATATAGATCCATTTGTGGCTCAACTTCAGTCCCATTTCGATGATATGTTTAATAATGGAAGGGAAATATTATTAACAGTGAAAAGGTGGTCTAGTTGGAATAATGATATGGAAACAGAGATAGAAAATAAAGAAGTTACAGATTATGTTAACGAATGGTTGCAAAAGAATACCGTTAAGGGGAGATTTACGCAAGCAGATGCTTCTAAAAATATATTAAGATTTGATCAAGTTAGGATACCATTATTTGACGGAAGTAATAATGCGATTGATGCTCGTCAATTTGCAAAGGGCTTACAAAAATATTTAAAAGCAGCACCATTTAATTTTGAAGTTAAACTAATGACCCGTGGACTAGGAGAAGCAATCCTTGTTTTGGGTGAAAAATAAATAAGCATGAAAAAAATTATCGCAGTACTCATTTTAATTATTGCCGCAATTACAAGTAATGCGCAAAACAAACTATCCGATATTAATCGCATTGTTTTAAATACATATATCCCAGTCCAAGCGGAACCAATTCCTGATCAAGCAAAAAGCTTATTAGAAAACAAGCTTTCGCAAATAGCATCCAATAATGGAATGGGAGGTTCAGCTATTAACCCTCGTTTTGTATTAATGGCATCTGTAAATGTGGGCACTAAAGATATTATTGCAGGGCCTCCCCAAATGGTTGCTTATAATTTTGAAATTAACTTTTTCATAGCTGACGCCATTGATTTGAAAAAATTTGCCAATACTAGTATTGAAGTTAAAGGAGTGGGAACTAACGAAAATAAAGCATACATAGATGCTATAAAAAATATTAATGTAAAAAATAAAGAAATAGCATATTTAATTGAAACTGGAAAAAGTAAAATTATTGATTTATATAATTCTCAATGCGATTTTATTATACGAGATGCCATGAGCCTGTCTAACAAAAGCGAATACGACGCAGCAATTTTAAAGTTGGCCGTAGTTCCTGATGTGTGTGAAAATTGTTACATAAAATGTATGGACACCATACAGTTCATTTATCAAAAAAAAATAGATAAAGAATGTTTATTGATTATGCGAGACGCAAAAACAAATTGGATGGCTAATCAAAATGCAACCGGTGCCCAAAAAGTTGCTCAAATTATTAATTCAATAAGCCCTTTTTCAACTTGCGAACCAGACGCCAGAAATTTAATAAACGAAGTTCAAGGCAAATTAGCAGCTGATCAAAAAGTAAAATGGGAATTTCAAATTCAAAAACATAAAGACGCTGTAAAATTAAAAGAAGATGCCTTAAAAAATGAAGCAGAAGAAAACAAAAGACAAGCGATATTACAAAAAGATGCTCAAAAACAAAAATACGCCTTGCAAAAAGCAGATCAAGAAGCTGGTGGATTAAGAGGTTTTGTAAATTCTATATCTAAATTAAAAATGACCTTATGGAGAGATAATTCAAATGATTACATCAATACTAGTAATAAAGTAGATTATTCAAAAATAAAATAAATCTTATTTTACAAACTATTAAATGTCCAAATTGTAAAGTAGAGTTAGCTCCAAATATAATTGTTATCGCAAATGTATAAAGAAATTATTTGAATCAAATTTTAACAATTAATATTTTTTAACATGAAACTTATTTCTTCATTAATTGTAGCCATAATATTTTGCACAAATGCTTATTCGCAAAATTCAATTAACATCATAGCCTCTGGTTCTGCATTTACTAAGGAAAAAGCCACTTTTAGTGCGTTAAGAAATGCCTTAGAAAAAGGAGCAGGCGTATATATCAGTTCGAAAACGGTGATTCAAAATGACCAGTTGGTCTTTGATGAAATATCGAGTTTAGCCAATGGTACTATCTCAAAATATGACGTTATTGAATCAAATTTCTCCGACAAACTTAGAGAGTATCAAGTAACCGTCAATGCGACCATTGAGGTAGGGAAGTTTGTAAGTTTGATCAAATCAAAAGGCGTCAATGTAGCTTTTGAAGGGGCTAGCTTTGCCCAAAATGTTAAGATGCATGAGTATTATAAGGAAGAAGAGCCCAAAATACTTGCCCATTTTTTTGATCAGTATGGATGGGGAGAAATATTTCAACTTTTTGACAAGAAGTTAATTGCCGATGAACCGAAGATATACAATTTTAAATCATCAGATTTTCAAATAGGTTTAGAAGAAGATTGGGAAAAACACAAGAATGATCAATTAATTAATGAAGTCCGAAACGGAAGAGATGTCGTTTTAGAAATCAATAAAACCCAATTTTTTAATCCTTTTTATTTAAACTTTAAAAGCACCAAATTTTCCTTTTTTGGACAAGTTTTAAGATTTGAACAAGATTCAATTTCAAACACCATTAAGGCTTGGCAAACATTGTTTAAAAATAAAAAAAATTGGACAAAAAAAGAGATTGCAGATTATTCCAAATCAAATCCTAAAGAAATTTATGATTGGAATGATTATGCTCAATATAAGTTGATTGATTCTATGAATAAACGTTTCAATCAATTAAATAACCAGTTGAGAGGCTATCATGGTAATTATGTCATTAATCTATTACCCTATATAAGTACCAATCAAAACTTTAAGTCTTTTTCAGAATCTTTTAAAAAAATACTCATTGAAATATCCGTTAATAAAGATTCAAATTTTTCAAAATCATCTTTCGAGGAAAAATTTGGTCCAACATATTCAATCTATTTATTCGAGATTGTAAATGGAATTTATCAAAAGAGTGAATATGTTATTCGAAATTTTGAAAGCTTATCCCTGTACATTGATTTGATTGCAAAGATTGGCTCAGTATATAGTGGAACTGCCTTTATAGAATTGAATGCTATTAAAACTAATCTGGGCCCTATAAATAACTATTTATCGGGCTTAACCCTCGATTTAAATAGGGAATCAATCGATTTCTTCATTAGAGAAAATTCTGGATTGATCATCAATCCACCACCTAATCAATATCCTTCAGCTCGAATTTTAGAAAATGGATTAATTAAGTCTAGATCGATTTCCAAATACTCAATAACGCAATTTGCCGATTTAGAAACTTTGGGAAAAATTAAAGAATTCACAATCGACAACCCTCCTAGTTATTATTACCTTCCAGTCAGAGCCTCAAGCTTTTTAGTCGATAAAGCTAAAACCTTAACAAGTATTCAACAAAAATCCCTTCGTGAAAAACTCGACAAATTTAATACTAAAACAGGCGTTGAGTTATTTATTGTTATTGATAACAATAATTATGGTATTGAAAAATTGGAGGATTTGACAGGTCAATATGGTTTTGAATGGGAAATAGGTGGAAAAGAAAGAAAAGGAATAATCTTACTAATTAATAATAAAACTCGTGAAATATTTTATAGATATGGTGGAGGGTTGGATTCTCAGTTAACTACTAAAGACGCCAGTGAAATCATCAAAAGCTTTCAACCTCTACTTAAGGCTGGAAATTATTTGGGTGCTTTTATGAAAACAATTGATTTAACAGAGGCTAAAATTTTACCTAATAAAAAATAAAATTTAAATTTAATAAAATGAATAAAGTTTGGTTTCAACCACTTTTTAGTGATTTGATAGGATACAAAGAACAAAGGCAGCTATTGTAAAAACACTTTTCTATATTATGAAAAATTTATTAATATTTGTGTACATCACAATTTCAATTACAGGGTTTACTCAAAGTATCAATGAAGAAAAAACCACACTTTCAAATTTTATTAAACGGATGTATAATTCAACACCATTTGAAGGAGTTAAAATCATGGATGACTATGATCATCAATATTTAGTTTCTGTTGTAAGTCTAGATAAAACAAAATATACTAGTCCATCAATAATGAACAGGGTAGCTCAGGTTAAATCCCAGTCACAAGCAAGTACTTTTTTAAACGGAGCTACTATCAATATGGAAATGGTAATCAAAACTACAGAAAGGGAATCAAAAGGTTCTTCAAGTGTCTTGACAGAAACTATTGAAAGCATTAAGCAAAATTCATCTGGGTTTTCTCAAGGGTTAGAGTTACTCTCTAATTTTGATAATGCAGATAATAATCGCACTATTTTCATTTATATAAGAGAAATTAAAAAAACAAACTAACATGAAGTCAGTATTAAAATCTTTTTGTTTAGTAGCATTGCTATTTTTTTTCCAAAAAAATTTGTTTTCTCAAAATACAAGTCAAGTTGTTAAGTTAACAGTGACAAGTCAAGGTAGTTCTCAAGAAGAAGCAAAAAATAATGCTTTAAGAAATGCAATTCAACAGACAATTGGTGTCTTTATTTCAGCAAATTCAACAATATTAAATGATAATCTTATCAAAGATGAAATAGTCTCAATT
>Ga0214919_10002960_pt1 | contig 26206 bp, 22 predicted proteins | sample LL1503_MetaG_FD_177994 | JGI IMG/M metagenome (GOLD analysis project Ga0214919, IMG submission 177994) | Freshwater microbial communities from Lake Lanier, Atlanta, Georgia, United States - LL-1503 | ecosystem: Environmental > Aquatic > Freshwater > Lake | place: USA: Georgia | collected...
GTCCCTAAAGTTCGTCTTGAAATTGTTGTCGACAATTCAGAAGTTGATCGCGTCGTTGAAGCAATCAAGGCTGCTGCAACAACCGGCAAGATCGGTGACGGAAAGATTTGGGTCACCAACGTTGAACGCATCGTGCGTATTCGTACGGGCGAAGAAGGTAGCGACGCTATTTAGTTGCTTCTAATGCCCGCCAGACTCGTTCTGCCGTGCATGGCATATCAATATGGCGCACACCAAGATGGCTCAACGCGTCAACAACCGCGTTTTGCACTGCTGGTGTTGCACCAATCGTTCCGCTTTCGCCAATTCCCTTAGCACCTAGATCATTCATCGGTGACGGTGACTCCATGTGCACCGTGACAAAACTAGGCACCTCAGCTGCGCTCGGGAATCCGTAGTCGGCAAAGTTGCCGGTGAGCGGATTTCCGTCAGCGTCATAAATGAATTCTTCGTATAAGGCTTGACCAATTCCTTGGGCAAGTCCGCCGTGTACCTGTCCTTCGGCAAGCAAGGTATTGACAATGCGTCCCGCATCATCGACTGCATACATGTCACGCAGTTTCACTTTGCCCGTTTCGGTATCAACTTCAACAACTGCGAGGTGCGCACCACTCGGGAATGTCCCTGACGCTTGTGCGAAGTCTCCTTCGCCATCAAGTCGCTCGCCCATTGCCTGAGCAGTAACAACGATGTCTGCCCATGTTCGAGTGACTGCAGGTGTGCCAGCGACATGAAAACGTCCGTCTTCAAGGACAATGTCATCAACTGATGCTTCAAGAAGGCGTGACGCGATTTGGCGTGCCTTGTCGGCAACAACTCCAGCAGCACGCCACACATTGGTACCACCAATTTGTACTGATCGAGATCCACCAGTGACTTCACCACTTTTTACAGCATCGGTGTCGCCGTGAATCACCGTGATGTTTTCAAAAGGAATACCGAGGCGATCGCTCACCAACATCGCCCACGTAGTGCGGTGACCCTGACCATATGGGGTGGTGCCGGTAATGACTTTGGCATGTACGTCACCGTCATCGTTCGTTGTCACTTCGACAAAGCCAAACTCCGAACCACCCGACATTGCAGTGATTTCAACATAGACCGCAAGCCCAAGACCAAGTTGAACTCGATCATTGCTTGCTCGTCGTTGCTTTTGCTCATCGCGCAGTTGCGCGTAGTGCGAAACTTCAAGTAGTTGTTCAAGTGAACCTGGGTAATCACCACTGTCGTATGTCGTCCCTGTGCCGTTGGTATACGGAAACTGGTCTTTGGCCACAAGATTGATTTCCCGAACTCGCGCCGGGTCCATGCCGATTTCGACAGCGAACATGTCAACCGCGCGTTCGATTGCCGCTGCGGCTTCGGGACGACCTGCACCTCGATAAGCCAACGTCGGAACAGTATTCGTCACTACTGAACGCGACGACATGTACGCGTTAGGGATGTGATAGGTGCCCGTCAACATGCGACCAGTCATGAACGGCAAGAACGCGCCAAAGCGAGCGTAAGCACCAGCCTCTTGAATGACTTGCATGTCGTACGCCAAAATCTTTCCGTCGCGAGTACCACCAATACGTATGTCTTGAATCTGTCCACGACCGTGACCGAGTCCATTCATACTTTCGGTGCGCGTCTCGGTGTAACGCACGGCGCGGTTCACTCGCCTGGCTAACCACGGCAACAACATGTCTTCGGGATAAAAGAATGCTTTGGCCCCGAAGCCTCCACCAACATCGGGTGTGATCACACGAATTTGTTCGGCGGGCAAATCATAAAACGCGCACAGTTGATTACGAATTGGGTGCGCACCTTGACAGGCCTGCCAATGCGTGAGGCGGCTGATTCCGTCTGCGTCAGCTTCTTCCCAACGGCTGGCTGCCACACGCCCTTCAAGCGGGCTCGGGGCGATGCGTTGGTTAATCACGCGCTGACTCACCACTACTTCACATTGTGAGAAGTCGGCAGTTTGACCGGCTTCTAAATTGACGATGGTGTTGGTGCCAAATTCAGGGAACAACAATGTTTGATCGGCCAATGCTTCTTCGGGATCGACGACCGCGTGTAACACCTCGTAATCAACAAAGACTTGTTCGGCCGCATCGACTGCCTGAGCCCGCGATTCGGCGACAACGGCCGCAATCAATTCACCGACATAGCGCACGGTGTCATCGGCTAGCGCGGGGCGGCGAATTCCTGCTGGCAAGAGCGGCATATCGATCGGGACAAAATTGAGTCCGTCGGCCTTGAGATCGGTGCTTGTAAAGATGCCGAGCACCCCTGGCATCTGAGCCGCTGTCGAGGTGTCGATGTTAATGACTCGCGCATGAGCCACACTCGAGCGCACATAAACCACATGACCAGCACCTGGCAGGTCGAGGTTGTCAATAAAAGTTCCGCGACCTGTGACTAAATCTGGATCCTCCGTGCGGAGTACGCGTTCGCCGATCATTCCCATGGTGTTCCTCAAAATTCTGTGATCATTAGTGCTACTTCGGCTACCCGAGACCACCTGTCCTCAGCGTAGATTGAAAGCCATGACAATTACCGAGTCTGCACCACCAAAAGCCGAACGCTGGACCGCCCAGTGGAAAGAACTCTACGAAGAGGTCATCACCACTGGTCTGTGCACGGGTTGCGCTGGCTGTGTTGTCACCTGTCCGCACGACGTGATCGGCTACGAGCACGAAGAGGGCAAGTACAAGCCCTTCCACATTGAAGAAGAACTCGGTCTCGACAACTGCATTCACGGCGAAAAGGGTTGCACCACTTGTACCCGTGCTTGCCCGCGATTCCGCAAGTGGGAAGAATCAGCCGACAACCACCTCTTTGGTCGCACCCGTCAGCCCGAAGAAATGTCGGGCATCTGGCGTCAACTGTTGTTGACCCGTGCGACCGACAAAGTGCAGCACGAAAAGGGTCAAGACGGCGGATTCGTGTCAGCCATGTTGATCTGGCTCATGGAGAACGACTACATCGAAGGCGCACTCGTGAGTGGCGTTGAAACCGACGATGCGTGGAAGGCCAAGCCGGCCCTCGCTCGCAATAAAGAAGAAGTCTTGGCAACTGCTGGCTCGCGTTATACCTATTGCGCGAATCCACTCGCGTTGCGTGAAGCCAAAGAACAGGGTCTCACCAAGTTGGCACTCGTCGGTATGGGTTGTCAGACGTCATCGCCGCCCGTCATGTGGGATCGCAAGGCCGGCAAAGTTGGTAAGCCTTTCTTGTTCAACATTGGTTTGTTGTGCTCGAAGACTTTCGACGATGCCATCTTTGAAGAGCTCTTCGAAGCCAAGTACGGCTTGAAGAAGCAAGACATGGTGAAGATGAACATTAAAGGCGCCTTCCAGATTTGGATGAAGGACGGTTCATTCCACGAGATCGATCTCAAAGAATGTCATCAGTGGACCCGCGAAGGTTGCAAGAACTGCCCCGACTTCGCAGCCGAACACGCCGACATCTCAACTGGCGGTATCGGCAAAGACAACGACTGGACCCTCACCATTGTTCGTACCGAACTTGGCGAAGAAGTGATTTCGCGCATGATCAAAGATGGCGTGATCGAATCGCGTCCAGCGCAAGAAGACGAAGTCGCCATGAAGTTGTTGCGCACTCTCAGCATTGTGAGTCGTCGTCGTTGGCCAGACTGGGCTGAGAAGTCAGTTTCTGTTGGTGTTCCACCGCCGAAGAAAAAAGCAGACGGCACCGCACCCGCCGCTCACTGATCAGAGTTAATTAGCCGAGTGTTGGGTTTTGTTGCGCTGCGGCGCGTTGAATGCGCTCAACTGGCGCCTGACGGAAATCAGGATGGGTCAAAATCCAAAACTGATTAGCAACAACAGCATCATGAACTTGTTGCGCAACGTCACTCGCTGGTATTCCGTCTTCGACACCAGCCTTCAACATTTCGTTCATCATCGAACTGATCGGATCGGTTGGATCTGGTGGTTGGGCGCCAAGTCGTTCGCTCCATTTGATTTCAGTCGTCAAACTTGTCTTCACAAATCCGGGACACAAAACACTGCAACTCACTCCCGATTCTTTCGCCGCAAGTTCAAGAAATAGTCCTTCACTGATCGCAACCACTGCATGCTTGGTCGCGTTGTACGGACCAAAACCTGGCATCGCAATGAGCCCAGCCATTGATGCCGTATTGACAATGTGGCCTTCGTTTTGATCGAGCATGATCGGCAAGAACGAACGAATACCGTGCACAACTCCGTACAAGTTGATATTGATGACCCAGTCCCACACGCTCATCGGCCCGGTCCATTGATCGCCAACGCCAGCGACGCCTGCGTTATTGCACAACACGTGCGCGGCACCGTATTTTTCAAGGGTCTTACGAGCCAACTCTTCGACGCTCTCGCCCAGTGACACATCAACCGTGACCGGAAAAACATCGGCGCCATTTTCGGTGAGTTCGGCTTCAACGTTGCGTAACTTGACCTCGTCAACGTCGGCTAAAACGATCTTCATGCCCGCTGCAATAAAACGATCGGTCATGGCGCGCCCAATACCACTCGCTGCGCCAGTGATGACAGCTACCTTGCCCTGTAGATCTTTCATAAATCCCCCTTAAATCAGCAACCCTAGATAGGCATCAACCCTAGGCGAGGCGTAGCGTCTACGTCGTGGGCTACCGCTATTTATGGACACCTCTTGAACTCGGGCCGGTGACGACCCGCAACCGCATTGTCTTTAGTGCTCACCTCACTAACTACGCCCGTGATGGCAAACCCACCGCGCAACACGCCGACTACTACGCGGCGCGTGCAGCGGGCGGTGCTGGACTCATCATCACCGAAGAGCACAGCACGCACCCCACCGACTGGCCGTACGAAAAACTGATTCACGGTTTTCATCGCGACGTGATCCCCGGCTACAAGCGCATCACCGATGCTGTCCATCGTCATCGTGTGCCGATCTTTGCCCAGATCAACCACAACGGTGGTCAGGCGAGCAGCATGTTCAGTCGCTTACCAGTGTGGGCTCCATCGGCTGTTGCCGATCCCCTCTTTCGCGAAGTTCCTAAAGCCGTCACTCATGCCGAGATCGATGAGATCATCGCTGGTTACGTGACTGTTGCCGAACATTGCGCCGAAGGCGGCTTTGACGGTATTGAACTGCAGTGCAGCCACTCATCAATCGTGCGCGGATTTTTATCACCCGCCACAAATCGCCGCGCCGATGAATACGGCGGTTCGCTTGTCAATCGTGCGCGCATACTTGTTGAGATTGTTGCGGCGGTCCGCAATGTCATCGGCAACCGTTTAGCGCTTGGTGTGCGCCTGTGCGGTGACGAATTTATTGACGGCGGAACAACGATTGATGAAGCAGTTGAAGTCGCCAAGATTGTCGAAGCAACTGGCCAAGTTGATTACATCAACACATCAATCGGTGTCGCAACTGCGAGCTTGTTCATGATTGAAGCCAGCATGCATATTCCTCCGGGATACGCCATGTTCATTCCGGCTGCAATTCGTAAAGCAGTTGATCTTCCAGTTGTTGGCGTTGGCCGATTCAAAGATCCACTTCAAGCCGAGCGCGCACTCGCTGAAGGCCACTGCGATTTAGTCGGCATTGTGCGTGGACAGATTGCTGATGCCGACTTTGCCATCAAGGCTCGTGCCGGTGCTACTGACGAAATTCGTTTGTGTTTGAGTTGCAATCAAGAATGCGTGGGCCGCATGGGACTCAATCGTTGGTTGGGTTGCATTGAGAACCCGCGTACTGGTCGTGAAAACGAGTGGCGCGTCGACAATCATCTTGCGATTACTACTAAGCCGAAAAAAGTGATGGTTGCTGGTGCTGGTCCGGCCGGATTGCAAGCGGCAATTGCTGCTGCCCGCAAAGGTCATCAAGTCACGGTGTATGAAAAAGAATCTGTCGCTGGTGGTCAAGTGCGTATCGCCGCCAGTGTTCCGAACCGTGCCGAATTCGGCGACATGATTCGTAATCAACTCGCCGAATGCAATCGCCTCGGAGTTTCGTTTGTTTATGGCTCGGGTGTTTGGCCAGGTTTAGTTGAAGAGACCAAACCCGATCACGTGATTGTTGCAACTGGTGCCGAACCAACACGACCGTGGTGGGTTGCTGATGCCAGTACCGACGAAACTGCGAATCGCGTATGTGATGTGCGGGCAATTCTTGACGGCTCAGCTCTTTTGGGCGGACCGCAATCTGGCGACTCGGTTGTTGTGATTGATGAAATCGGATTTCATCACGCCACCTCAACGGCAGAAGTGTTGGCCGATCGTGGCTGCAACGTCGAAATCGTGACTCCAGGAATGGTGGTTGGGCAAGATCTCGGCATCACTCTTGACATGGAAAATTGGTGGATGCGCGCTGCAGCAAAAGGCATTATGCAATCAACCGACTTAGTGCCGATGGGCTTTGCCAATGGCGAACTCACATTGCTGCATCACCCCACGGGAGCCAATCAGACTCGTCATCCCGATTGGGTTGTACTTGCTGTTCCGCCGAGCCCAGTTGAGTGGTTGTACAACGATCTCAAAAATGCTGGTGTGAGTGTCGAACGCGTCGGTGACTGTGTTGCACCTCGACGTGCCCATGCTGCTGTCGTTGACGGCGAGCGCGCCGGCTCATCGATCTAATTCACCAGAGAACATTTCTTTGTGAACATTAGGTAAACAAGACTGTTTCCGTTGTACACAGAAATCATTCATAGTGGCTTTGTTACTAATCTTTGAAGCACATCATGGCGAAGTGGCGGAGAATTCAGAAGAGGCGGCATGTACTCACGTTTCTGCCTCTTTTGCTATGCCTCATCGGCTTGAACTCCGCATTTTTTGGACGTGTATCGGCCGACACCAGCGATAAGTCAATCGACAGCGAGTTCTTGCTACAACAGGGTTCAATTTCTATGGGTCCGTATCAACAGTGTGCGCTCACCAGCACCCGAGGTCTTCAGTGCAAGGGGTACGGACCTGGTGGGCGAATCGGCGACGGGACCGAGATTGATCGTGCGTCATTTGTTGATGTCGTCGGCCTGACGAGCGATGTCCGCTCAGTTTCAGCAGGGGCTGGCTCAACGTGTGCTGTCACAATCGCCGGCGGTGCCAAATGTTGGGGTAACGGTGTTGGCGGCGGAGTACCAAATAACTACTCGCTCATTCCAGTTGATGTTCCGGGGGCAACAACTGGCGTTCAAAGTGTTGAAGTTGGAGAATCCGGGGCGACATGCTTTTTGATGACTGCAGGAACCGTCAAATGCATGGGCGACAACCGATGGGGAACACTTGGTGACGGAACTCAAGTCGGCTCAGACACACTCGTCAACGTTGTCGATCTAGACGGTCCTGTTGCCTCGATCAATTCGGCAAGTGAAACTACTTGTGCTGTCATGAAATCTGGTGTGTTGAAGTGTTGGGGCTATGTCGGCTTCGGCAAAGCTGGCGACGGTACTTGGGACGGAGGAAACTCCAATGCACCTTTTTGGGCTGCTCCTACTGCGATTCCCGGAATGACTTCGATCGCTTCAGTCGCTGGAACATATCAGACAATCTGTGCAGTCAATACCGATGGTGGCGTGAAATGTTGGGGAAGCAGCGAACGCGGAACTTTAGGTAATGGGCAAAATTGGGGAAGCCCTACTCCCGTGCAGGTCACAGGTCTCACGAGTGGCGTCATCGCGTTAACCGGTGGCACCGAACACTATTGCGCACTGCTTGATACCAATGACGTGAAGTGTTGGGGACGCAACACTGAAGGCCAACTGGGACTTGGAAGCGCAAGTGGTCCGGTAAACGTACCCACTTCTGTTGTGGGACTTTCAGGGACCATCACTGCCATTGCTGCTGGGCCATACAGCACATGCGCGCTGAATTCAATCGGCGAACTTCGCTGCTGGGGATCCGTTCCGACGCTCATCAATGGATTTACTGGCGTACTCACTACGGTTCGCACGATCTCTCCTGGCGCGACCACTATGTTGCACGGTTGGTATCCGACTCATTTTTCACCTTCATACAACAATCCCCTGACCCTAGGGCTACGACTCACAACATCTGAAAGTGGATACGTCACCAAGGTTCTTTTCGCTAAAGATCTTGCCAACACTGGTCCTCATACTGGGACCGTATGGGATGCCAGCGGGAACGTGCTCGCGAAAAAGGTTTTTATCAAAGAAACTCCGGAGGGCTGGCAAGAGGTCGTATTTGATGTGCCAGTACGAATTACTGCTGGCGATACCTTCACCGTCGGGTTTTCACTTGAAAATCACATTTTTGCTAGTAGCCCCGAGTTCCCACGTCAATTTAGTGGACCACTCACATTGGTTGGTCCGGGTGGCTATTACAACTACACATCCGACGTCACTGGTTTCCCGAACGGAAGTGTCGGCACGAACTACGGAGTCGATCTTGAGTTCATCGCCGATGCGTCGATGCCAACGACGACCACGACTTCGACCACGACAACCAGCACGACCACAACCACGACCACAACCACGACGACGACAACCGAAGTTCCAACAACAACGTCAACGACTGAAGCTGCAACAACCACAACTGAAGCTGCAACAACGACGACTGAAGCTGCAACAACCACAACTGAAGCTGCGACAACCACGTCAACAACGACTGAAGTTCCGACAACAACATCGACGACCACTGAAGTTCCAACAACAACGACCGAAGTTCCGACAACAACATCGACGACCACTGAAGTTCCAACAACGACGACTGAAGCTGCGACAACCACAACTGAAGCTGCAACGACGACGACAGTTGCTGCAACGACGACGACGACTCAACCTCCGGCAGATATTGAGTTTGCTGAACCTGTTTTGTCAAGTGACACTGTGTTTGGTGTGACGGTTGATGGCACGACTATTTATGTTGCTACTGATAAAGGTTTGAACATTTCGACTGATGGTGGTGACACGTTCACCAACTACCGCCATGTTGCCGTCGATCCAACAAGTATTGCTAGTGACATTGTGTATGACGTCGCGGTTGTTCGCGACACCATATATGTTGCAACTGATGGTGGTTTGAGTATTTCGACTGATGGCGGTGCATCGTTCGTTACGTACACCACCGATGATGGTCTTGCTGGCAATGTTGTTAATAGTGTGACCGTTGATGGCAACACCATTTATGTCGCAACTAAAGGTGGTGTGAGTATTTCCACTGATTATGTGGCGAATAATGGTGGTGGGAGTATTTCCAGCAATGGTGGCGTGAACTTTGTTAACTGGACGGTTGCCGGTGATGGTCTCGCAAGCAACAATGTGCTTAGCGTGACCGTTGATGATGACACCATTTATGTTGCAACCGATTCTGGTTTGAGTGTTTCCACTGATGGTGGTGCATCGTTCGTTACGTACACCACTAAAGATGGTCTCGCGAACAATTTCGTCAACAGCGTGACGGTTGATGGTGGCACCGTTTATGTTGCGACTAATGGTGGTTTGAGTGTCTCGACTGATGGCCTTGACACGTTTACCAATTTCTATGCCGCTGACGGTCTCGGAGATGACACTGTGAACAGTGTGACCGTTGATGGTGACACTGTTTATGTTGCGACTGACGGTGGTTTGAGTGTTTCGACAGATGATGGCCAAACTTTCACCAACTTTGATACCACTGACGGTCTCGGAGACAACATCGTGACGACAGTGACGGTGGTTGATTCGACGGTGTACGTGGGAACTAACGGTGGTTTGAATATTTCGACCGATGGCGGCAACACGACAACCACGTTGCCACCGACAACCACAACGTCAACTACGACAACCACGACCACGACAACAACGACGACAACGACCGTGGTTCCGACAACAACTAGCACGACCACAACCACAACATCAACGACCGTGGTTCCGACAACAACATCAACGACCACTGAAGTTCCAACAACGACATCGACATCAACGACTTCAACGACTGTTGCGCCAACAACAACCGAACCTCTCGTTGTTCCAGTCAACACAATAACTGAACCGCCGACCACAACATCTACGACGACAACCACCTTGCCACTGACCACCACAACTTCAACCACGACAACGAGCACCACAACGACAAGCACACTCGTACCGACTGCCGAACCCGAAGTTGTCATTCCTGAAGAAATCACCGACGAACAATTAGCCGAAGTTTTAACCGCTCTTGAATCGGATGATGTTTCCGAGGCACAAGTCGCTGCCGCAGTTGACAAAATCTTGGCGGGTGAGGTTTCGGCTTCACAAGCAACCGATCTTGCGACCAGTTCAAAAGTTTTGGAAAGTATTGACACATCACAAGCGGCCGAGATATTTGCCGAAATTCCTGTGGGCGATCTCACCGCCGAACAAGAAGCAGAACTCGTGGCTGCAGTCACTGATGCACCCACCGAAATCAAATATACCTTCGAGGCAACGATCGATGTTTATGGTGGTGGACTTGATGACTACGTTCCAGTTGGTTCCAAGATTGATGTCGGCGGGCGACGCACCTTAATTGCTGCTACAACTGCCGTTTCAACTATCGCTGCTGGAGCTGGTGCTGTAGCCACGTCGGGTTCCTCATCGGGTGGAGGATCATCCTCGTCTAGAGACCGAGACGATCGTGACAGTGGTTCTCCTTCCACGCGTATGACCGACCTAGAGATGGAACGAATCGCTCGCCGTCAAGCTCGAAGAATGATGGCTCGAAAATCAAGTGCAAGTAATCTCAATAACCAAATAGGGAATGGAATGAACATGACGAAGATGACCCCTCAAAGAATTATCAGTTTGATCGTTAAAGAGATCAGCGCACTCTCATTCACACTCGCTGGAAGCGTGATCGTTCTTGTCACACTTTCAGGGCAAACCCGCAAGATTGCACTAATCGCTACCGGCGCCGCTTTGGTCCTTCACTTCACCAATGCCATTGTCGAGATGCGAAAGAGCCAAAGCGATTTCCAACCAATGAGCGAAGATACCTCGATCGGTAACTAAGCCGGAAAGCCGTCGTCGTCGTCGGGAATTTTTCCAATCTGGCAAATACAAAATTCGTTACCTTCGGGATCAGCCAATACCATCCACTGAGTTTTGTGTTCTTGGATCGGTCTGCGCTCATTGAGTAGAACTGCACCGAGTGCTTCCATGCGGCGTGCCTCAGCGCGAATGTCAACTGCTTCTAAATCGAAGTGCACGCGGTTCTTCACCAATTTGGGTTCGTCCACTTGTTGGATGATCAATTTCGGTCCACCGGACGGATCGTTGAGAGCCCGGTAGCTTCCGGCAGCACCAACGTATTCAAATTCAAGGGCTCCCGCCCAGAAAGTTGCCATAGCATCAGCGTCTGAACAATCAATCACAATCTCACGAATAGTTGCCATGTTGGAAAGGCTAGATCAGCGTCCCCAAAAAATTCCGACTAAGGTCGTCGTGTGCTTGCGGCCTCTGGTGTCATCAATAGTCTCACCGATTGGCTTGACCGAGTTTCAGGCCACTGGTGGTTTCTCGCCATCATCTTGGTTATCGCCCTCTTAGATTCGGTGATTCCTATTGTTCCAAGCGAGACGACAGTGATCATCGGTGGTGTCGCCGCAAGCAGTGCCGGTCTTGCTCCTTACAACATCATGTTTGTCATTATCGCTGGGGCACTTGGCGCCTTCATTGGCGACAACCTCAGTTACCAAATTGGTCGACGGGCGAGTCGCCTAGTTGAGCGTCGCGCTGCCAAAAAAGAATCAACGGCCAAGAAACTCAAATGGGCCGCTGACCAAATCGAAGAGCGCGGCGGACTACTACTCATCACAGCTCGGTTCATCCCAGGTGGTCGAACCGTTTTGACCCTGTCGTCAGGTTTAACCAAACAGTCGCAAAGTTGGTTCATGGGTTGGGTGGGCGTCGCCACAGTCATCTGGGCTTCGTATGCCGCCATTTTGGGCTATTCATTCGGAACCAAATTTGAAAACGACCACACCAAGGCCTTTATCGTCGCTTTTGCCGCAGCATTGGCCGTTACTTTCGCGATTGAACTGGTGCGGTTCGTGAAGAAAAAGCTCACGTCCAAAGCCACCCAAGAAACCGCGGTCTAACACCTCGAATTCAGTGAGAGTCGGCGTAATCTGACTAAGTCATGATTGCCGTAATCCCCGTCCGTGATGGAGTCGCCCCAGCAGGCGCCGACGAAACCATCTGTGAAGCTTCGGGTCACGCTCTCATCATTGGTTCAGGAACCTCGCAGGCATTCGAAAACCTTGCCAACATCGCGAGCAATATCTGGCTGGCTGAGGCCGAAGTCAACGCGTCGCAGATCATCGCCGCCATCATTCAGATCGCTCGCCTCAACGAAACGATTATTCTCCCCGCCACTCCAGATGGCCGCGACCTCGCGCCCCATCTCGCCCATGCGCTCGGCCGATCTTTGTATGCCGGAGCAGTTTCAATTTCCGATAACAAGGTCAGCGTGTCGCGTCATGGCGGACTTTCGATTGCCGATTTCCAGCCAACAACTGCGTTTGTCGCAACCTTGCAAATTGGTATTCGCGGCGTTGACACAGTTTCAACAACCCCGACGATCTCTCAAGTCGATATCGCGCCGACTACAAATACCGCTCAAGCATCAGTGACCTCAGTTGCCGTGATGCCACCCGATGCGTCAACGATGGACCTTTCTGAAGCTCCCAGAATTATTGGTGGCGGTGCCGGACTCGAAAGTGGCGAACGCTTTGTGCAACTTCAAAATGTTGCGGCTGCTCTTGACGCATCAATGGGAGTCACCCGCGTCATCACCGATCGCGGCTGGGCCGATCACGAACGTCAGATCGGCACAACCGGTGTCATCGTTGATCCCGATCTATACATCGCTTTCGGAATTAGTGGCGCGGTGCAACACACAAGCGGACTTGGTCAACCAGAGCACATCATTAGTGTGAACACCGACGCCCACTGCCCCATGATGCAAATGGCCGACCTCGCAATTGTCGCCGACGCGAATGCCGTACTAGAAGAACTTGCGCAACTGATGCATGTCGACACCCAAGTCGGTGCAGCATGACCGATACCGACATCATTGTTGTCGGCGCCGGACCTGCTGGTTCTTGTGCTGCCATTGCCGCAGCCAAAGCTGGCAAGCGTGTTGTACTCATCGAACGCGGACCATTCCCAGGTTCAAAAAACATGTACGGCGGAGTCATCTATCCACGTATTCTTGATGAGCTCATCCCCGACTGGTTTGAGCATGCACCAATTCAACGTTGGGTTGTTCGTCGCTCAACCATGTTGCTCTCTGACACTGGCGCCCTCAATATTGACTATCGCAGCAATGCCTGGGGCCAAGCGCCATACAACGGGGCAACTGCCTACCGACCCGACTTTGATAATTGGCTTGCTCAACAAGCAGTAGCCGCTGGCGCCGAACTCATTTGTTCAACGACCGTTACTGGTTTGTTGCGCGACGCACAAGGTCGTATCAACGGCATCACAACCGATCGTCCCGACGGAGACCTCACTGCCTCGGTTGTCATTGCCTGTGATGGCGTCAATAGTTTCATCGCCAAAGAAGCCGGTCTTTATACATCAGTTGATGCCAGCAACTACACGCTTGGTGTCAAAGAGACTCTGTCGCTTCCTAAGAGCGTCATCGACGAGCGTTTCGGTGTTCGTGATAATCAAGGTGTCGACATTGAAATTCTTGGTGGCACATCTGGTGTCAACGGCGGCGGCTTCATCTACACCAACCTTGACACCATTGCTCTTGGCGTCGTGTTGAAACTCCCTAAGTTGTCGGCGCAAAAGAAGCGTCCCGAAGAAATCATCGCCGAACTCAAACGTCATCCCGCCATTGCCCCACTCATCGAAGGCGCTGAAGTGATTGAATACTCCGCTCACGTCATTCCCGAAGCCGGTCTCGACATGATGCCCAAGATGGTTGCCGGTGGACTACTTGTTGCTGGTGATGCCGCAGCATTGTGTTTGGCTGCTGGCATTTGGCTTGAAGGTGTCAACTTTGCGATGGCCAGTGGAATGTATGCCGGTCAATCTGCGGCGCAAGCTGTTACTGCTGGAAACACTTCGGCAACTGGGTTGCAGTCGTACACCAAAAAACTCAATGAGACTTTCGTGCTCAAAGATCACAAGAAGTTACGCAAGATCCCACATCTCGTTTTGTCCGATCGTGTGCAACACAAATATCCAGGTTTCGTCACCGGAATTGTTGAGCGGATGTTCCGAGTTGAAAACCCAGATCCAAAACCGGGTGTTCGCCGTATCTTGCGAGAAGAACGCAAGAAGGCTGGCATCTCATTAATTGATCTCATCCGTGACGCACTCACTGGTCTGAAAGGATTTGGCTGATGTCACTCGAATCTTTACGAGCCGCCAACAATATTGAGCGTGATAACACTTGGGCAGAAATGTCATTCCAAGATCGCATCGACACTGCCGAGTTTCGTATTCATGAACGCGCTCACATCACTGTCAATGGCGATTCATGTCGTGGATGCACAACGCGTGAATGTGTTGTGGCTTGCCCGGCAAACCTTTTTGTTCCGACCAGCGATGGTGGCATCTTGTTCAATTATGAAAACTGTTTTGAATGCGGAACCTGTTATATGGTCTGCAACGAAGCAGGCGCAATCACCTGGACCTACCCCGAAGGCGGCTACGGCATCGTCTTCCATCGCACCTGAGTGACAATGCAATGACAATCGCCGTATGTCTGAAATGGATTAATGCTTCAGGTCAAACCGACATTGACGACGATCGTTTCATGGGATTCTCATACGCCGATCAGGCTGCTCTTGAATATGCATTGCGCATTGCCGAAAATACCAATGACGAAGTCATCGTTGTCACCGCAGGCCCGGTCGGGGCCGAGGCTGTCTTACGAGACGCAATCGCCCGAGGCGCACAACGCGCTGTTCGTATTGATATCGATCGTTCGCATGAAAGTGCTGTCATTGCCCAGGTAATCGCTCAAGCAGTGTCACATTGTTCGTTGATTTGGTGTGGCGACTATTCGTCTGATCGCGGCTCGGGATCGGTGCCAGCATTTATTGCTGCCCAACTTTCGTTCGCTCAAGCACTCGGTCTCGTCGAGATTAATCTGCCCACCAAAGCACAGTCCCCCATCACTGCACTACGTCGTCTTGACGGAGGACGTCGTGAGCAACTTGAAATTCGAGACCGGGCTGTGATCTCGGTTGAAGGTTCAACAGCTCGCTTACGTCGTGCCTCGCTTAAGGGTTCAATGGCCGCAAACAAACAAGCCATTGAAATAGTGACGGTCAATCAAGTCGCTGTAGAAACTCCGCCGACACGCGCCTATCGGCCCCGCGCTCGAGCGGTCGCCGCGCCTGTCGGAAGTTCTGCACTCGACCGCGTGAAACAGATCACCGATACGTCGTCTTCCAAGGGCCACGGCGAAACAGTTCATCTTGAGCCACGTGAAGCAGCCGAGTTGATCGTCAATAAATTGCGCGAGTGGGGTTATCAGTCATGACTCAGGCCGACGAGGTACGTCTCAGTCGGCCCGTCTTGGTAGTGCCCGTAGGTTCGTGGGAACAACATGGTCCGCACCTTCCGTTCGACACTGACACGCGTATTGCACTTGAACTGAGCCATCGCCTCACTCAAACACGCGCACAAACGTATTTAGCTCCCCCACTACCAATTACTGCGAGTGGCGAACATTCGGGTTTCTCCGGAACATTGTCGGTTGGTACTGAAACGACAACATCAATGTTGATTGAGATCGTGCGGTCGGCAACTTGGTGTGGCGGAGTTGTTTTCGTGAATGGTCACGGTGGAAATTCGCCTGCAATTCAGACTGCGAAAAAAGTGCTTGATCACGATCAGCAAAATGTTCTTTTCTGGTCTCCCTCTGGAGTCGACGATACCGATACTCACGCTGGTCACGCCGAAACCTCGGTGATGTTGGCGTTGTCGCCATTTGAAGTTGACATGACTTTGGCCGAAGTTGGTAATACTCAGCCGTTGGCGCACATCATTAATGACATGCGAACGGGCGGTATTCGCGTAGTCAGTAGCAACGGAGTCCTCGGTGACCCGACACGAGCCACTGCATCAGATGGATTCAAACTTCTTGAGCAATGGTCTCATGACCTTCTCGCTGACTTTGATCACTGGAATTCTTGAGTGACTCGCTATCAGACCGATTCTTCATGGTGGCGGCGAGCCAACGCCGAAGGTGACACAGTTGTTGCTGGGTCACCGCTCAAGGTCTTTCGCTTTTCATCAGCCGCCCGATCAGTTCTTGAGGCCTTAGAAAACCAAGCCGAAGTTTCAAGTAGCGCCACGAGAACAATTCAACGGCTTCTTGATGCCGGCGCGGTTCATCCGATTCTTGATTCAATGGAGATTTCCCTCAAACCAAGCGATGTCACCGTTGTCATTCCAGTACTCAACGGCAGCATCGAACAGCTTTCCAAACTGGTCACACAGGTTTCTGCTGCGCACAAAATTCTAGTTATTGATGACGGATCGTCGCCTGCGCTTGCGGAAATCGCTGGTGCACAAATCATCCGTCATGACACTGCAGGTGGCCCGGCAGTCGCTCGCAATACAGCGCTCGATCACATCACAACACCAATCACGTTTTTTCTTGACGCCGATACTTCGCTCTCTGACGATTCCTGGATCAACTTGCTCAAACATTTTGGTGATTCTTCAGTTGGAGTTGTCGCTCCACGAATTGCCAGTGAACCAGGCGCAACTTTGTTGCAACGTTACGAAGCAAGCGAATCACCGCTTGACCTTGGCTCCGAAGCCGCGCGTATTCGCAAGAATTCGAGAGTTTCATATGTGCCAACTGCGGCACTCATGATTCGAACCCAACTGCTACGTCAACATCAAGGTTTCAACGTGTCTTTTCGCTATGGCGAAGATGTCGATCTCATATGGCGACTTCTTGAAGCCGATGTGGTGTGTCGTTACGAACCTTCAGTCGTAGTACTACACAGCCCGCGTAGCTCGCTGCTTGACGCATGGAAGCAGCGGGTTTCGTATGGCTCGGCCGCAGCCCCACTCAACCAACAACATCCTGGAGCAGCCACACCGTTGCGAATCAATCGCTGGAGTGCATTGGCATGGAGTGCACTTGCAATTGGTCACCCATTCATCGGACTAACAATTGGCGCAGGTTCAACGGTCGTCCTTGAACGAAAAATCAGTTCACAGCCAGATTCCCGAATCCTTGCGCTGCGACTTGCGGGTCGCGGAAATATTCATGCTGGTCGCATGATTGCTCAGGCAATCACTCGTACATGGTGGCCCTTCGCACTCGTGCTCGCATTGTTCAGTCGTCGCGGTCGTCGTGTCGTGCTTATCGCCAGCATTCTTCCGGCACTCACAAAGTGGTTTGAAAAGAAACCAAAGGTTGATCCGGTTTCATATTGCGCGCTCACACTTGCCGACGATGTCGCATATGGGACCGGCGTCTGGAAAGGCGTCATCGCAACTCGCGATCTCGGCGCGCTTTCTCCAAAGTTTGATTAAGAACTTTTCTAGATCGTTGGGCGTACGAGTCGGCGTGAAATGTCATTGCAGTCTTCGCACACCGATTCGGGGATGACACCCAATCGCATCAACTGACCAAAGATCGCGCAACCCAGGCAATAGCCCACAAATGCTTCGAGACTTGCGGCCACCGTGAGTCCAGCAATCAGAACAATGGCGACAACGTGAGCTCCACCAAACCAGGCGATACTTGCGCCGACTGAAAACACTAAGCCAATACCCTGCGCGAAACGCTTGGGTGGTCCTGGCACTAACCGACCTTCACCTTTCATTGCCGGCGTAAGAATTCGAGTCGACAATTGCCCGAGGGGACTCAATTTTGGACCGGTCAAAACTCGAGCTGTAAAGCCGTAGGCCAAAGGAATGAGCACCCAGCCTTGACGCACGATCAAAAACAACACCGCTTGAAGTACGACTCCGGTGGCAACCCAGCGCGCCGACCGTTCATTCACGGGATTAGGGAATCCAAAGATGCGACTACTCATGGCGTCAGGCTAGAAGCCAATTCCCGACTTAACAAGTCGGATTTAAAAAGACCAGCATGAAACGCCCATTCGACATCATTCGGTAGCGTCTTGCCCGTGGCTCTCGTTCTGACCGTTCAATCTGATGCCTGGAACAACCACGTCACTTCTCTTGCCAACTCCGTTCACGGTCTCGTGCCGGTTGTCAAAGGCAATGGCTACGGATTTGGTCGTGACTGGCTCGCAACTCGCGCCGGCGAGCTAGCCCCCAACATCGCCGTCGGAACGATCTTTGAAGTGTCGTCGGTACCGGCTCATTGCACGCCGGTCGTGCTCACTCCAAGTCTTGAACTTCCCGAGAATCTTCGTGACGACACGATCTTGACCGTGGGCTCGATCGCTCATATTGAAGCAGCGGCCTCATCAAACAAGTCTCGCCAGGTCGTTGTCAAAATTCGCTCGTCAATGAATCGTTACGGTGCCGCAATTGGTGATGCAACCCAACTACTCGAAAAGTGCCGAACATTAAATCTTCAGGTTCGTGGCGTTTCGATTCATCCCCCGCTGACCGGTACATCTGCAGATCACGTTCGCGAGATAGAAAATTTGCTCGCCACGATCGATCCATCATTGCCAGCATGGGTCAGCCACGTTGACCCCCAAGATTTTGCCGACCTGCAATCGCGGCACCCCGAACGACAATGGTTTGTACGTCTCGGGACTTCGCTATGGCACGGAGACAAGACCACTCTTCAATTGACAGCCAATGTGATCGAAACAGTTGCAGTCAGATCTGGGCAAAAAGTTGGTTATCACGGCGTTGAGATTTCACAGAACGGGACCTTGGTAATGGTCGGATGTGGATCGGCTCACGGGGTATTTCCACTGAATGATGGCCAGAGCCCATTCCATTTTTTACGCCAGCGAATTCAGCTCGTTGAGCCGCCACATATGCATACATCAATGTGCTTTATTCCTAGTGGTCAACCAACGCCAGTCGTTGGAGACCGGGTTGATGTGCAACGACCACTCATTAACACTGCAGTTGATCACATTCAATGGATCTAGTTTTCTGTGAATGATTTCAATCATCCGGCAGCCGGCACCACAAGCCTCGGAACTTCTCGACTGATTGGCCTCGATGTCACAAGAGCGATCGCCCTGATTGGCGTGGTCGTCATGAATTACCACGGCACCCTGAACGATCAATCCATCGGGACCGACTTTTGGCATCGGGTATTCAACGTGTACTCAGGAGTGCTCTCCACTCGATTCGCCGCGACCTTTGTATTCGTGGCCGGAATCGGTACTGCACTGTTATCACGGCGAGCCTTCGAAGAGAAACACGAAGTCAGCAAGCTACGCATACGGCTTATTCGTCGCGGAGCCTTGCTCTTGCTCGGTGGATATTTTCTCAATCATGCATGGCCTGGAACCATCTTGTTCTATTACGGCGCCTATTTCATTTTAAGTGCATTGTTCATCATGTGGAAATCGCGTTCAATTATTCTTGTTGCGATCGCCACGGCAATAACGGCAACGGTTGTCTCGAGTTGGGAAACGAATCGCGCACATCTCGGTTATTCCACAAAATGGATGCATCCGCGAAACATTCACAGCATCAAAGATCTGTTACTACGAATTTTTGTTGACTACACCCACCCAGTTTTTCCATGGCTTGCATTCTTCTGCATTGGTATCGTCATTGGCCGCAATCTTGAGTTTGTCAGGGAAAAATGGCGCCAGCTTTCACTGATGAGTTGCCTATTCGTTTTCTTGTGTTATGTGGTTACTTCAATCTTGGATCATCAAGGTCTACGTTCCAAGTCGGTCATCCATGTCATCACATCAATGCAACCCTTCACCAGAGGAGTGTTCTACACCTTCACAAGTGCGGCTATCGCAATCACCATGTTCCTCCTCATCAGTCAGGGCACCGAGAAATATCATAAAAGCCGTCTCATTATTCATCTACAACGCAGCGGTCAACTAACGCTCAGTCTGTATCTATTACATGTGCTGGTCTACTACGCACTCGTTAAGTGGTCACACCTAATTACTGCAACCGGACTCGATACTGCTTTGATCTTCGGTGGTGTGTTTTGGCTTTTCGCAATCACGATTGCTTCTTGGTGGCAACACCATTTTGGACAAGGGCCAGCCGAGCGTCTTTATCGCGCGATAGGCGGCTAACTTTCTGCAGCCTTTTGTCTGTTCAGCCCACGCCAACCAACTGCAGCCGCACCAACAATTGGGCTACGATCACCTAAGCGAGCCGGCACAATTCGTGCACCTTGAGAAAAACTCAATCGGCAATGCTCATCCATCACATCTTGCGCAGCAGTAAAGAATGTGGGTCCGAACCCAAGGGCTACTGATCCACCAACGACAGCAAGATTTAGATCAAAGAAATTACACATGCTGGCAACTGCCAAACCGACCATACGTCCGGTGCGCTGCATAATTTCATAGGACGGCTCAGTCGCTGGTCGACCTGTAATCATTTCAATCGCAGTACCCGACGCCTCTGCTTCTAAGCATCCGCGCGCACCACAGACACAACGATTGCCATCAGGGTTCACAATCACATGGCCAATATGCCCCGCATTGCCCGATTCCCCATCGAGCATCCGACCATCAAGCACAATGCCGCCACCGACACCGGTGCTCACAACCATACCGATGAAATTTAATTCACCCTTGGCCGCTCCTAGCCATCCCTCGGCAAGCGCAAATGCCTTCGCATCAAGGTCTCCATAAACAGGAACGTCAACAATGTCTTGCACTGCCTCACGTAAAGGGAATCGACGCCATGCTGGGATATTCAGCGGCGAAACTGTCGCACAATCGGTTTCAATAGGACCAGCTGATCCGATACCTACGACGACAACTTTGCCACCATGACGTTCCTCAGCACGCAACAATTGTCGTTTGATGAGAACTGCCAAAATTTCAAAGAGATCATTGGCATTCTTGTCTTTGTCAGTTCGCGCGATTTCACGATCAAGTAAATCACCTCGGCGATTCACTAAGCCGACTGCAATTTTTGAACCACCAATATCAATCGCTAAAGCAATGTCAACAAGGTCATTGGGTATCTCAGAATTTTCAATCTCTAACACGCCGGGCATCTTCGATCAGATTGATTTGATACAACACCTCGTCGAGGGCATCGGCTGCACTGATTGTTGAATATCGTTGTGGATTCTCTGGGGTGCAGCAAGTGGCTACAGGTGCCAACATCGTCCATGGACGAGGATGACAAAACTGAACAACGCTGTAACGCTCATCATCAAAACCTGGCGAAGCGATGACTCGATGCCAGCCGACAGGAAGAACGCCATTCGTCAAACGTTCAAGCATGATTCCAGTATTAATGATCATCTTTCCATCTGGCGGAATTGCATCAATCCACTGGCCAGCAACTTCAACTTGCAATCCTGGTGCGGTGGCGCGTGGCAGCGCCGTAATCAAATTGATATCGCCATGTGCTCCAGCCCAAATATGACCGCCCTGAGGCGCACCTTTCATTGATGGATAGCGAATTGCTCGCGTGAGGGTTGGTCCATCGGTGACCATGTCATCAAAGAACGATTCATGGCAACCAATTCCTAAAGCGATAATGCGCAAGAAACGCTTTTGAATTTGGGCGATGGCATCATGAAATGCATAGAGCACCTGCGAAATGCCAGGAACAACTGCATCGGGCAATAACTGTTCTGGATACGAACCTGGAAACTTGCGCTTCAATGGATGACCAGCAGCAACCGGTGACGCCCAATTGAGCATTTCTTTCCAATCTGGCTTGTCACTCGACGCAGCAGTCTCAACAAGCAGCCCCGTGTAACCAGTTTGTCCATGGGCTCCCGGCGCAATACAACTGGTCTTGGTCTCTTGATCTTTCGAAAAGAACTCAACAAGCATTCCGTAAGCCGAATCAAGCAAGTCTTCCGAGATATCGGTGCTCGTATAAACGAACCCGGTCGCCAAGCTTCGACGCACTCCATCAACAACTGCTCGACGAGTTGCTTCGGAGCCACTTTCAAAAGCTAGAAGGTCGACGTCAAGGATTTGATCGCTCATATTCATAACGCTAACGCCTTCGCAAGGTCGGACCAGATGTCTTCAACGTCTTCAATACCCACGCTCATGCGAATGAGACCCGGATTGACATGAGCATCGCCCACATACTTTTGGCGTCGCTCCATAGTTGTCTCGACGCCACCCAAACTTGTAGCGGTGATAATCATTGATGCTGACGCACATACTTTGTCGGCTGCTTGGGCGCCGCCTTTGACGATATAACTCAACATTGGTCCGACATTCTTTGCCCACTCAACCGCCATGTGGGCTTTCAATCGGCGACAAATTTCATCAGCATTTTTACTTGCAGCTTCGTAACGTAGAGGCAAGGTGCGTAGGCCACGTAAAGCTAAAAAGGCTTCAAGCGCTCCTGGCGTTGCCCCTTGCACAACCCTTGCTCGACTCAGTTGCTCAAAAATTTCAGCCTGGTTGGTCAGCGTCAAGCCAATCATTAAGTCGCTATGTCCACCAATGAACTTTGTTCCTGAGTGCATGACAACCGAAGCACCAAGTTTGAGTGGCTGCTGACCAACTGGCGAAGCAAAAGTTGAATCGACCACGGTTTTCACATGGATTGCGTTCGCAGCAAGACACAGTTTTCCAAGTTCGGCTTCATCGAGAGTTGGGTTAGTAGGTGTCTCAATCCACAGCACTACTCGTTCTGCGCCAACTTGTGCCACTGCATCATCCATTGCTTGTGTCACTGCTTTGGTATCAACAATGTCAACTGAAACAACTCGGACATGACCATGGTCTTGCATGTCGCCTAATAAAGCTCGAACGCCTAAGTAACTCACGCTCGGCACGACAACAACACTCGGATGCAGCGCGAACAGAATCGCCGAGGCCGCCGCCATCCCTGTCGCATACGACAAACATTGACCGCCTTCCAATGCGCCGACCGCTGTCTCAAGCGCCGCCCATGTCGACGTACCATGTGTTCGCGCGTAATCACCGCTTTCTTGAAAATTCGATGCCATCACAATAGATGCATTGAGTGGATCATTGTCGTTTTGTGGGCGACCAGCAGTCACCGCAACTGTTCGCGGCGAGCGAGAAACATTTTGATCAGTCATGACGTACAAAAACCTCCGGTGAACCACCTGTATGAATAAAAATCACATCGTCACTGGCAACCCAGCGCCCTTGAGCCGCATTTCCTAAAAGGCCAGCCATTCCTTTTGCGGTGTACACATCGTCCAATACCCAAGCACCGTTGTGGGCGGCCCAGGTAATCGCCGCTCGCGAAGCATCAGTTGGAATTGCGTAATCTTCCCCGAGCCAACGTGCATCTACTTCAACATCTTCGTCAAGTACATCGCCCGGTAAACCCGCGATTGTTAACGACTCTTGGGCAAGTTCCTTGACCGATGGGAATCCAGCAACGACACCCTTAGCAACCCCGATCGCTAATAGGTTTGGCAAAACTTCGGTACCGCCAAGCGCGCGCATATGTGCTCGTCCAGCAACAAGACCGGCATGAGTGCCACCACTTGATGAAGTAAACACAATCGTCTTTGGTGAGAGATTCAGAGCTGCGGCTTGTTCAACAATTTCTTGATAAGCGATGATGTATCCGAGTGCACCCACTGCAGTTGATCCGCCAATCGGAATTGAGTACGGCTTCACACCTTGAGCCTTCAATTCTTCGGTCAAATCTTCACGCGCAATTTCTAATAGTCCCCACTCGGCAGGTCCGGCACCGGTGAAATGTTGATGCGCACCAAAACGCTCTGACAACAACTGATTGCCCTCAAGCACCGCTGGTCGATCTCCGGCCAAAACAAGATGAACTTCTAGACCTAGTAGCGCTCCCGCCGCCGCCGTCATACGACAATGGTTTGATTGCCCAGCTCCGACAGTGATAAGGCAATTTGCTCCAGCAGCCACTGCGGCCCCACACAAGAACTCCAATTTGCGAGCCTTGTTGCCGCCCATTCCCAAACCAGTGAGATCATCACGTTTGACCCATAACTGGCTCTGACCAGCCAAAGCTGGTCCACGTTCGAGATGAGTCGGCAAGGTTGCCAAACGAACTCGTGGCTGGCCCTGCCAAAAATCGGTGACGACGTGTCGATTCGGATCCAAAGCCACTAGGTCAGGCTATTCCCCAAATACCCACGCCTTGACAATTTCTTGAAGAGTTACCAAACCATTTGTGTCAAGAGTTCGTGTCGTTGGCAGTGTTTACTACGTCGCCTACCGCCCTATCGTGGATTCCGAGAACTTCTCATTTCTCTACATTTACATCGTTGACTGATAGATGGGGTGGAACCACCGTGGACGACATCGCACAACACCCCCTCTCGATGCAAACCAATGACGTCACCACGTTGTTCAACCTCCATTACGCGCGGCTCGTGCGATCCCTCACCGTGATTTGTGGGAATTCCGAAGAAGCCGCCGACGCGGTGCAAGAAGCGTTTGTCAAAGCACATCTCAAGTGGCGAAAAATTAGTACCTACGACGACCCCGTTGGCTGGATTCGTCGAGTGGCAATCAACAAGGTTCGCGACGGCCATCGTTCACGGGTTCGACGCGATCGAGCAGTCGAACGCCTGGGCCATGAGGCAATGCTCACATCTGAACAACCTGATATCAACGAAGTTGCCGAATTACTGGCAACACTGCCCAAACAACAACGAGCGGCGGCGGCAATGTTTTATGTTGAACAGCTTTCGGTCATTGAAATCGCCGAGGCTCTCGAAGTATCTGAAGGTGCCATAAAGTTTCACCTACATCAAGCACGGCAGAAACTGCGTGCTCATATTGAGTCTCGAGAGGAGAAGTAATGGACGAGTTCAATGATTCTGATATTTCATCACTCCTCAATCACATTGCTGGTTCAAGTCCTGACACGATGACGGCGCACAAAGTTGTACTTGGCAAAGTACGACGCGTGCATCAACGACGAGTTGTGGCAGTGAGCGCCGCAGCAGTTGTCATGGTCGCAACTGGTGCAGTAGCAATGGTGCAAAATTCTCAGAATCGTGATGGTGGTTCAAATATCGCAGTTCCACTTTCACCAGGTGATTCACAACCGGTTGATGTTTCGGCAACGAACAGTGAGGATGCGCCGACAATCCCTTCAGAAACTGATGCGCCGAATAATTCGCAAGGACCGTCAATCACAACAGCACCTTCTGACATCCCTGAATCATCAACAACTGGTGAGCCGCCCGAAACAACTCCTCCGCCTTCGAGTCAGCTGCCAATTGCTACCTTGCCGCCGCCCCCTACGGCCGATCCTGACGTCAAAACTTGGATTTGTGCTGGCGGATTAGTGAAATATCGAGTGACCGCAAATGGTCTTGTACTGGTAGACACCACGTCTGCCCCCGGCTTCACTATTTCCGAGAACAAGGCCAAAGCTGACGAAATTGTCATCAAGTTCGTCCCAAGTAGTAGGAATGGCGAGCGTCAGTCGGTGCTCAAGATCAAGAAGTCGGGCTTGGTCTCAACTTCGTGTGAGGACGAAGGTTTCAATCGGCGTTCAGATGCATCGAACTCGAGTTCAACCGATAACGGTTCATCCGATAATAATGAAGAGAGTGCTGACGACTGACTGGGACCACATACTTTCATCTGAGTTCTCTCAGTCGTATTGGCATGTTTTGCAAGACTTCATCACCAGTGAGCGATCACAGTCTCAAGTATTCCCTCCAAGTGAACAAGTCTTCACCGCACTCGAGCTGACACCATTCGCACAAACTCAAGTCGTCATTTTGGGACAAGACCCGTATCACGAGCCGGGGCAAGCCCACGGATTGGCTTTCTCTGTCCAACAAGGAACGCGTACTCCACCCTCGCTACGCAACATTTACAAAGAGCTCAACAACGACATCGGTTGTGAGGCACCGATTCACGGAAACCTCACTTCGTGGGCTCAACAAGGCGTGTTACTCCTCAATACAACTTTGACCGTGCGTTCTGGCCAAGCAGCCTCGCATCAAGGTCACGGCTGGGAAAAATTCACCGATCACATCATTCGTGAACTCAACAACAAAACCGAACCAATCGTGTTCATTTTGTGGGGTGCTTCATCACGCAAAAAAGCAACACTTATAAATCAACAACGTCACGTCGTCATTGAGTCTGCACACCCATCACCATTATCAGTTCGTCATGGGTTTTTCGGTTCTCGACCATTTTCTCGAGCGAACGCTGTGCTCGTAGAAAATGG
>Ga0214919_10002961_pt1 | contig 26201 bp, 36 predicted proteins | sample LL1503_MetaG_FD_177994 | JGI IMG/M metagenome (GOLD analysis project Ga0214919, IMG submission 177994) | Freshwater microbial communities from Lake Lanier, Atlanta, Georgia, United States - LL-1503 | ecosystem: Environmental > Aquatic > Freshwater > Lake | place: USA: Georgia | collected...
CCTTCTTATGGTGCTGGTGGCGGCGGCGGTGCAGGAGCTGCTGGATCTAATGGAGATACAACAAAAGGTGGAGATGGTGGCGATGGTGCCAGTAATTCAATAACTGGAACTGCAATTTATTATGCTGGCGGTGGTGGTGGAGGAACTGACAATACAGCCGGATCCGGTGGCGGAGGTCGTGGTGGTCGTGGCGGTGGTGGTTATGGTGGATGTGGAACATCTACAGTAATCGCCAATGGCGGAAAGGGATATATTAATACCGGAGGCGGTGGTGGTGGTGGTGGTTGGAATGCTACCAGTATAACTGGTGCTGGCGGATCCGGAATTGTAATTATTAAATCTCCAGTAAAAGCATCTATGACAACAGGAAATCCAATTATTACAATGTCTGGAATAAATTATATTTATCAATTTACTGGCGATGGGAGCATTACCTTCTAATGGCTATTCGCAAATTTTCTAACTTAAACATAAACAATGGAATTAAATTAAGCACAACTAATGACCCATTGACTAATATCTATGAAGTTTTAGTTATTGGTGGTGGCGGTTCTGGTGGAAGAAATGTTGGTGGTGGCGGTGGAGCAGGTGGTGTTCTATATCGTGCTGTTAAATTCAATACAGGAATTACATATACAATAACTGTCGGTGCTGGAGCAACTGGCCCTACTGCTGGTGAAGTTAATGGAGCAAATGGTTCAGATTCAAAAATTACTGGAACTGGTTTAGCATCAATACTTGCTCATGGCGGAGGAGCCGGTGGTGCAAGAACTGGAAATAATGTTGCCCCTTGTGGCAATGGTGGTTCTGGCGGTGGCGGAGGAGGCGGAACATCAGGAACTTATACCGGTGGTTATTCAGTAAATAATCAAGGAAATAATGGTGGAACTGGTTATTCTTCTGGATCCGATTTCAATGGCGGCGGTGGTGGGGGTGCAGGTGCTAATGGATCAAACTCTCCGGGAAGTTACACGGGTGGTAATGGTGGTATAGGAACATCTGCGTATTCTGCATGGGGTTCTGCAACTACATCAGGAGTAAATAGTGGAGGAACTTATTATTTTGCCGGTGGTGGTGGAGGAGGCGGAGCATCTGGATCGGGTACGACTACCAAAGGAACTGGTGGAACTGGCGGAGGTGGAGACGGTGCTTCTAAAAGTCAATCATTAAATGCTGTAGCTGGAACTGCTAATACTGGCGGTGGTGGTGGAGGAGGTAGCAATACAGGAACTTCTCCAGGAAATGATGGGGCTAATGGAGGTTCTGGTATTGTAATTATTAGATACCCAGATACTATTTCTGCTGCTTCTTCTACAACTGGTTCACCAAGCACAACAACTAATGGTGGATACCGTTACTATAAATTTACCGGCGATGGAACTATTACTTTCTAAGGAGTAAAAATGGCACATTTTGCAAAACTAGATGATAATAATAAAGTCATTGCTGTTCATGTTGTTAATAATGATGTAATTATTGTTGATGGAAGTGAATCGGAACAAGCAGGTATTGACTTTTTAAGTCAACTTCATGGTCACTCTAAATGGAAACAAACATCATATAACAATTCATTTAGAGGAAAATTTTCTGCTATTGGGGATACATATGATGAAACATTAGATCAATTTATATCTCCAAAAATATATGATTCTTGGGTATATAATAAAGATCTTTCTATTTGGGAAGCACCTATCCCATATCCAAATGATGAAAAGCGTTACAACTGGGATGAGTCAACAACTTCTTGGGTTGAACGAGTTTAATTAACTTGAAACAGGGGCAGTTTAGAAAGTGTTCTCGCCCAATGTCGTAAGTAAGAACTTTCACTAATATTGTAAGGAGCTGGCGTGGTATTAAAGCAATCTAAAGCACCGGACATTTCAGAGTCCGTCATCCTTGACCTCACAGGTCGAAGCTCTCAATACTACGATCCAAACACCTATGCCTTTGATGTGGCTATTGGTGGTCTGCCATTTCTTTTGAATGTGAATGACACAACTCCTTATCGTAGATCTACTGCCCGATGGAAGTATGAGCGTGTTGACCAAGCTCGTGAACCGGGTGAGCAGACTCTTGACTCAGGTCTTTGGGTTCGATCACAGACATCATTTCACCTTGGTGAAGGTGTCCAGTATCAGGAAGCATTAGAAGGTAACGCAGAACAATTACGCTTTCGTTACTTCACAGGACAAGGCATTGACCCATGGACTCCGGGCCAGATTTCTTTACTTAAAGATACAAGCAAGATTTACCCAGCAGCAACTAGCTCATCTGGAAGAGTAATCTCATTACCTGCCACTATTAGTGGTGTTGATTATGTATTGCACATTGACTGTGCAGCAGCAGGTAGCACAGCAGTTCGTGTTGCCAGAGTAACAGCAGGTGGAACATCTACTTCACTCATCCTTGGATCTGCTTTATCTACTGAAATTTTAGCGGCAGAGACAGATGGAACTACACTTTATCTTGCCACCGCTACATACATTTATGATTACGATCTAACTGCCGCAAGTCCAACACTTCATGCTCACTATCAAATCAATACTGCCAACGCTACAAGCGTTGTCTTACAGTATGTAAAGAATCGCATTATGGCTGGTGTCAGTTATGTAACTGGCACAACACCAGTAGCAGCAGTATATGAACTTCCATTTACTGGTGGTCATGGTGGTGCAGCAACGAACCTTTCTACTATTACATCAGTAGCCAACACAACTACAGTTCCTGTTGGTTGGATCTGGTCTGATATTGCTGAAGGTCGTGGTGCAATCTATGTATCTGGCTATGCTGGAGATAAGTCTGCAATCTTTAAGATTGCCCCTGACTCAACCGGTGCCTTGGGTGCTGCTGTATCAGTAGCAGACATACCTCGAGGAGAAACAGTTCGATCACTCTTTGGATACCTTGGAACCTACCTTGCTATCGGAACTTCTCGTGGTGTCCGTATTGCAGCTATTGCAGATGATGCAACTATTGTCTATGGCCCATTGATTTTTAATACAACCAATCCAATCCTTGGTTTTGCAGCTAGAGATTCTTACATTTATGCAGGTGTAAAGGCTGGCATCGGTGGTGCTTCTGGTATCTATCGTATCTATCTTGGACAACTACTAGATGATGGAACTTATCCATATGCCACAGACATTGTGGCTACTGGAACTACCGGATCAGTAGATGCTTTGGGATTCTTTCCTACATCAGCACAACTATTCTTTTCTGTTCATTCAAGTGGAACATGGTTGCAACACGCAACTAACCTTGTATCAGAAGGAACTCTTCAGACAGCAATCGTTAACTGGGGAACCTTGGAAAAGAAGGCATGGAAGCGTGTCCGTGTTGAGACCGGAACCCTTAATGGAAACATTGAAATCTATGCAGATGCTAATGAAGGCCGTACTCAGATTACAACCCTGACTACTGGTAACTCATACAATACAGACTTCGATCTATCTGCTGCTTATGCATCAACTCAAGTCAATGGGCAGTTGGCCTTTACCTTGTATCGCAATGCAGATAGTGCAACTACTGGTGCAATCATGAAGGGCTATGCCATCAAGGCTATCCCTAGCCCTACTAGATCACGCCTTATCCAGCTCCCATTGATGTGTTATGACTTTGAATCAGACCGCCGTAACACTCGTTACGGAACTTTGGGTGGAGCTAAGTATCGCCTGTCAGCTTTAGAGACTGTTGAATCAGAAGGTGCAACAGTTCTCGTTCAAGACTTTACATCCGGTGAAAACTTCGATGCTGTTATTGAAGAGATTGCCTTTACTAGAATGACTCCTCCATCTGGTAACAATGAAAACTTTGGTGGAATCATTACCATTACTATGAGAACGGTAGTCTGATGTCAGCTATGGACTGGGCAGCATTTACAGTATCTATCCTTGCAATTATTGGCGGCTTTGCTGCTGGTATTCGATGGATGGTTATCCACTATTTGCAAGAACTTAAAACCAATGGGGGCTCAAGCCTCAAGGATCAGGTCAATGCCCTACAAATAAAGGTAGACTTAATCTATGACATCATCACATCCAAGCGAAAGTAAGTATCCCAACTGGTTCTCCCTCTATGCACAGGACTACTTTAAGGATTTACTGACTAAGTTTAAGGACAAGCCAAACCTGCATTTCTTGCAGATAGGTGTCTATACCGGTGATGCCAGCCTATGGCTGATGCAGAACATACTTACTGACAAGAGTTCCATCCTTACCGATGTTGATACTTGGCAGGGATCTGATGAAGAGATCCACCACGAGATGGACTTCTCAGATATTGAGAGAGTCTACGATGATAAGTTAAAAGAATTTTCTAATGTAATTAAATGCAAGATGGAAAGCCACAAGTTCCTTGCCACCACCGATGATAAAGAGATCTACGATTTCATATACATCGATGGAGATCACACAGCACAAGCAGTATTTCTTGATGCCAGCCTAGCGTGGAAAGCACTTAAGCCCGGTGGGATTATGGCATTTGATGATTACCTATGGGAGCCAGAGTTCCCAATCAATCTACGACCACAGCCAGCGATTGATCTATTCGTCATTCTAATGAAAGACCATTTAACTTTGTTAGGAACAGGATCCCAAATATGGATAAGAAAAGAGTTAGAAACCTACTAGCAGTATTCTTTTTAACTTTTGGAACATCACTATGGTTTATACCTGAATCTCATGCTGAGCAGACAGGACAAATAACAGTTACCTGTGCCAATGCAGGTGGTGAATCAAGAGAGTTCAGAGTTGGTTGGGATAACACAACTCAATTCTTTCAAGGCAAAGGAAACATTGCTGCACTCTTTTGTTCTATTGCTACACAGAATCAATGGCAAACTTTTGTATCTACAACTGCACCGGAAAGCACTTGGTATTACAACGGAGTAGCACCTACTCCGGCACCGTCTCCAAGTCCAACACCGACTCCAACTGAGACTTCAGCTCCGCCAAATGTTCCTGCGACTGAACCAAGTCCAACTCCAACGCCTGTAGCCTCGCCTTCTGTGGAGCCGACCCCTGAACCCAGCCCACAACCAACCCCGACACAAACCCAAACACCATTGCCAACACCAACGCCGATTGTGGATCCATCGCCTACTCCTTCTCCATCAGAATCACCCATACCAACCCCAGTAGTAAGCCAGTCACCAAGCCCACAACCAAGCCCCACTCCAGAGCAGCCAAGTCCAACACCGACACCAGAGCCGCTACCCACGCCAGTAGTAACGCCAGCAGTAGAGCCTTCACCAATACCTTCACCTACACCCACCCCGGTTCCAGAACCTCAACCGACTCCTCAACCTGTACCAGATCCGGTACCAATGCCAGAACCGGTGCCTCTTCCTCAGCCAGTTCCTCTTCCTCAACCAACCCCACTTCCAGAGCCAGTTCCAGTACCTCAGCCCGAACCTGTGCCATCTCCTGAGCAGTTACCCGAACCACCTGCTCCAGAGCCTGAACTACCAGCTCCAGAACCCGAAGCAATTCCGGATCCTGCCCCTGTGCCAGAGCCTGAGCCAGAGCCTGTTCCAACTCCTGCTCCCGAGCCAGAGGTAGTTCCTGATCCACCAGCTCCTGAACCGGAATCTGAACCTCCATTACCTGTTGAACCTCAACCAGAGCCAGACCCTGAACCTATTCCAGAACCTGCCCCAGAACCTGCACCACTTCCTCAACCTGAACCTCCTGTTATTGAACCTGAGCCACCAATGGTAGCAACGGAGGAATCAACTCCGGAAGAACGACAGGCTATTGCAGAAAATTTAATTGAAGAAGCTGCTGCTTCAGGTAAAGCAGTAACAGCAGAAGCGATCCAAGAAGCAGGTCTGACTTATGAAGACTTGCCACCTGAAACACCAGTTGAAGTTCGTCAAGATGAGAACGGAAACGAAGTAATTATTACTGCTGAAGTGGCTGCTGCACTTGTGTTATTAGAAAGCCCAGCAGAACTTATCTCTGCCATCTTCGATAATCCTGCTCAAGCTTTACTTGCTATCACAAGTATTGGTGCTGATATGAGTGATGAAGAAAGAGCAGAGTCAGAAAAGATTATTGTTGCCTCGGTTATCGCAGGACAAGCAGCAGTAACAGCCGCCGGTATGGCGGCATCCTCTACAACCAGAACCCCCTCTGGTGGTGGATCTACAGGTGGCGGCGGAGCCGCATCGGGTAGAGAAAGTAAAGGCGTAAGGAGAAGAAAACCTTGAAGAACTTCTTTAGAGATATGTTGGATCAGTTATGGACACTACTCGGCATGGGTATTGCATGGGTAGTCCTTGATGGTTCAGCAAAGCAGATCGTAGGTATCGCCATCTGGGGAACACTCCTTGCATGGTGCATTAGCTACCCAATTCGTAACCCAAAGGATGATGAATAATGGATACATTAAAAAGCATTCTCTCAAGAATCGTTGCAGTAATTGCAGCAGAATCATTGGGAGTAATCGGTGCTGGTTCACTCGTTGGCATTGAGGTATGGCAGGCAGCAGTCCTTGCCGGTGCCTTGGGTGCAGCACGAGTATTAGAAGCTCTTGCTCGATTCTATCTAGCAGATGGCCAACTATCAGCCGAAGAGATCAACGAAGCATTTGCTAAAGTTGATAAGAAGGCAAGCTAATCATGGGTCAAAGAGCAGACTTTATTGCAGTAGCAAAGGGTGAACTCAATGTCATCGAGGGCCCAAAGGATAACGAGACCAAGTATGGAGCCTTTACTAAGGCTAACTTCCTACCTTGGTGTGGTTCATTTGTGATGTGGTGTGCCAACGAAGTTGGCTTGAAGATTCCTAGCTGTGTATCCACAGTAGCCGGAGCCACAGCATTCATGAAGAAGAATCAATGGGAGAAGGCCAGCGATGAAGCGACCCCTCTACCCGGAGACATAGTCTTCTTTGACTTCCCTAACGATGGAGTAGATCGAATCTCTCATGTCGGTATCGTGGTCAAGGATAACGGCGATGGTACTGTTACCTGTATCGAGGGCAATACTGCCCCTGATAAGAAGGGTGACCAACGCAATGGTGGACAAGTCTGCCTGAAGGTTCGTGCCTTCAAAAAGAAGAATGGTTCCAAGCTACGCAAGTCACAAGCCGTGACAGTCGTTGGCTTTGGCAAGCCAGTCTTTAAGTCATAAGTCCAAAGGAGGACTAAGTATGAAGATCAACCTATTCATGAAGAACCCAGCCGCATGGGCTGGCCTTATTCAGGCATTGGTAGCAGTTGTTGCAACCTATGCAGACATTCCACAGGAAGCAGTATTGGCTTTCATTGCAGCAGCAACCGGACTTTCTTTGAAGGCTCAGAAGATTGAGAATGAAAAGACATTGGCAGCTCTGTATACAGATCCAGAAGATGCTGACTAAAACTTAATAGTAACTAGATGGGGCCCCTTCGGGGGCCCCTCTTTTTTTGTGCCATAAAACTACACCGGCAGAAGAGCTTTAAGAAATGCCCCCCTACCCCCCATAAAAATTATGGTGGTTAGGTGCTACACCGTATAGTGTCGCCTTGAAGTTTCTGCCCCACCTCTTGCGAGGTGGCAGGACAATAACACGCCACGCCGACCTTGGCAAAATGGCCGAATGCTTGTCAGTCCTGTGTGTCACACTTATGCCATGAACGAGAAACTCATAGAGGTCGACACGATTTATGCACAAATGTCCGAGTTCTCTGATCGTTCATTCCGCCCTCATCCATGGGTAATGGGATTTTCCTATAGCAATGAGGGAGCAGTATCTGTATGGTGGGATCACGCTTACGAGTCGACTAAGTATCAACTCGCAAAGTTTGATCTTGTAGATTGGATGCATGAAAAAGATTTCATGGCAGACACAATGGTTAACCTAGTTCCATTGCCCGAGGAAAAGAATTTAATCTTGCCCGGTGTAATGATTATCTGGAAACCACTCGATGGAGATGCGAAGATCTCCGAACTGGCAGAGCAATACATTAAGGGGCTACAGAATGTTGCTTAAAGATTTTTACATAGATCAATTTACAAAGAGATTAAAAGCTATTGAACCCGAACCGACAACCGAATACAATCAGGGATTAGTAGATGGTTTAGAATTTGCAATCAAAATTTTGCAGGATGAAAGGTCGCCAAGTGCCACACAGTAGTAAAGAAACTTTATCAATCTCATGGTGTGACAATGGTGTGACTGATGGCAAGTTCACAGAAGGACTTGTATACACGATGCTTATGGCACACACAGTTGGTGTGCCTATTAACAATGCAATGAGAGTTAAGGGTAATCAGATCTCTCGTCAACGCATGGAGCTATTCAATCTATGGGCTGACCAATCTAAAACTGATTGGCTGCTATGGGTTGATTCAGATATTGTTCTCACCAAGGAAGTTCTCAAGCTTCTATGGGAGACAGCAGACAAGGTCTCACGACCTGTTGTTACCGGTGTATACTTTGTTTGGAAAGACAGCATCAATAACCTACCGGTTCCTATGCCCACGATATTCAAAAAAGGAACGCATGAATATCAGATTGAATACATCCACCCACTACCTGAAAATGAAATCATTGAAGTTGATTCAGCCGGGTTTGGTTGCTTACTAATGCATAAGTCAATCATCCCTAAATTAAGGGATAAGTTCAAGGATCAGAGTTTCTTTGCTGAGAAAGATCTTGGTGGAGATAGGTTTATTGGTGAAGACATAATCTTCTTTAATAAACTAAAAGAGACAGGCACCCCTGTGTATGCACATACTGGTGCATTGGTTACGCATATGAAGACAATACCTTTTGATATTTCTTACTATGCACTATTCTGGACAGCCTATAACAAGGTGCAAGAAGACATCAAGAAAGGTGTAGCAGATGAGTGAGATCAAAGATTTACTTATCCAAGTTCTACGAGCTAAGGATGCAAGTAAATCTCGTAGCACTCAAGTGCAGATAGGGCCATCAGAACTCGGTGGCTGTTCACGCAAAGTTTGGTTTCGGTTAAATGGACAAGCCGAAACTAATGACAACGAACTCAAACTAGCAGCCATCATGGGAACGGCCATCCATGCAGAGATTGAGAAATCAATCGAAGCTTTGGATCCGGATGGTAAGAAGTATCTAGTTGAGACCGAAGTCGAATACAATGGAATGAAAGCCCATATAGATCTATTCATTCCTGAAACTGGTGCAGTCGTTGACTGGAAGACAACAAAGGTAAAGAACCTAAGTTACTTCCCATCGAAGAACCAGCGTTGGCAAGTTCATACATATGGCTACCTGTTGGAGAAGAACGGTTACAAAGTTAAGACCGTTAACTTGTGTGCCATAGCCCGGGATGGTGATGAACGAGATGTAAAGGTTCATACTGAAGACTACGATCCAACCATTGCTGAAGAAGCATTGGCTTGGCTTGAGAGTATTAAGAATGCAGCCGATGCACCTGAACCTGAAAAGGATGCCAGCTACTGTCAGTTCTATTGTAAGTTCTACGACTCTTCTGGGGAGTTGGGTTGTACTGGACTAAAAAAAGAACTGAACAAAACCTCGGAAGTCGAGATCGAAGATACTGAGGTGGACAACAATGCCTTGTTGTTCTTACAAATAGGAAACCAGATCGATGATCTGGAAGCGAAGCGTGAGAGTCTTCGAGCTTCACTCGAAGGCATCTTCGGTAGGACACGAAGTGGGGTCGACATTAGTTGGACTACTGTCGCAGGTCGTGCATCTATCGATGAGAAGGAAGTAGAGAAACTCTTGGGCTTCGTACCTAAAAAACCAGTCGGCAAAGAATCAGTCCGACTCAACATCAAACACATAAAGGAGAAATAAGATGGCCGAACTAGGCTTTCAAGTATCAACAAAGACAAACGATGGAACAATCTTTGTCATTGCAGATGCAACATATCAAGGCTTCTCACAGAAATTAGCAGAAGCTTTAGATCCAAGTGGTGCCGAGTCACTACTACAAGCCATGGCTAACGCCTTTAGTGGCTCTCAACCAATGACCACACAAGCGATTGCACAGTCATTCAATGCAACCGTAATAACGCCACCACAAGATGCATGGGGTCAGCCAGCGAATGCTGCCCCTTCTAACGGCCCAGTCTGTAAGCATGGAGAAGGAGCCAAGTTAGTTCCTGCTGGAACTGCCAAAGCTTCTGGAAAGCCTTATCGTGCTTTCTATGCTTGCTCACGACCACAGGGCCAGCAATGCGACTTCAGAGCAAACGCTTCTTAATCTCGTTGGTGAGGCAGGGTAAACCAAATTACCCTGCCTTTACTGGCACCGAAGCTTGTGCTTCTATCGGCAACGAACATTTCTGCACAGAGGAAAGAGACTTCACCCATTACGAAACACTTCGTAATGTATGTGCAAGTTGTCCACTTCTAGAAGATTGTTTTAACTGGGCATTACATAATGAAGACTTCCATTTTTGGGGAGGAACTTCTGCAATAGAACGGAGAAGGATCCGTGAAGAATTGAAACTAAAAAGATTGAGGAGTATTGCTGCATAATGTTGAACTTACTGCAAGCGGTTCACAGCACAAGCTCCTCTGCTAAACCCTTACCGGATGTATGGGCTGGACTTAGACAGCATGGTATGCGATTCCGTCAGTCACAGTTGTGTCTTATCGCAGGTCAACCAAACTCAGGTAAGAGTTTGATGGCGTTGGTATACGCCTTGAAGACAGGAGTTCCGACTCTTTACTTCTCGGCGGATACCGACCCCATTACTCAGATGTTTAGAACAGTTGCAGGTTTGACTGGACTACCACAGCAACAGGTTGAAACATACTTGGATGCAGATTCACATTACTTTGATCCATTGCTACAGGAGAGAGGCTCACATATTAAGTGGGTCTTTGATCCATCACCGGACATTGATGCAATCGAGTTAGAGATCCTCGCTTATGGCGAGGTCTATGGCATGGCACCTGCATTGATTGTGATTGATAACTTGATGAACTGTGTATCAGTTACTGGCGAAGAGTGGTCTGGTATCAGAGCCATAATGTCAGAGCTACACCATGTGGCTCGCAAGACTGGTGCTTGTGTCCTTGCACTAACTCACATGAGTGAGGCAGGAACTGGAGATCCAAAGATGCCAGCACCTCGCCGAGCAATACTCGGTAAGGCCTCGCAACTTCCATCAATGATCTTATCTATTGCGATGAACCCGGAGTTCCAAGAGTTCAGAGTTGCAGCAGTTAAGAATAGATTCGGTGAACACTCAGCAGATGCATCTAACTTTGTAACGCTGGGTATCGATGCATCACGAGTTCAGATAGTGGATCGAGATGTTCAGGGCATGGCTGATCTAAGACCGGGGGTGAACTTCGTTGGACTCCAAGCAATCTCGGGCCAATAAAAGAAAGGGTGCAACATGGGAGACAGATCTAGTTGAGTATTTTAGGGAGAAGGAATTCAATCCTGTTGAAAGACTAAGGCTCTCAGGCACTAGCGATGAAGGTGATATGTGGTTATGGGCACCGGACATCCAAAGTTTCATCGTAGTCGAGGCAAAGAATGAGAAGTCATTTAAGCTTGGGCCATGGGTAGAGGAAGCAAGTATTGAAGTAAGAAACTGGATGAAGAAAAGAAAGTCTTCGCCAGCGATACCAATCGTTATCGCTAAGCGTAGGCAGCATGGCATAGGCAAGTCATTTGTAATCATGGAGTTAGATACATTTACGGAGGTATTAAAATGGAAACAGTAGTAGGCGTATTGATCGTAATAGCAGGTGTTGCTTTGTATCATTTCTTAGAACACTTGTATTACACATTCGATGCAAGGTTAGAACAGAAGAAAATGGAACGGCGTATTGAAGAATACAACTCTTACCTTAAGCAGTTGGAACGAACTCAGAAGAAGAAGCCAGTAAGAAAGACTTACTAATGGCCGCCGACCCAGAGCTTCTCAAGGCTGTGGTCGAATACTATGGTGGAGAAGTAAGAGAAGGCTATTCAAAGCCTGTTAGATGCTGTTTCCATAACGATACTCGAAGGTCTGCTGTTATGAGTACAGACGGAGAGAAGGCAGGACTTTACTTCTGCCACACCTGTGGCATAGGTGGAGATGCATACTCATTACTAATGTGGAAAGAAGGGGTGGATTTTCGTGTTGCTTTCGATAGAGCGTCTGACATTGCTAAACGAGCTGGCTACGACATATCACAAAAAGATAAACGAGGAGACGGTCTCTTACCTAAAAGGTCGGGGGTTCAGTCAGGAGCTGGCAAGCGAGCATCTTCTGGGAAGCGTACCAGTCGACTGTGACCCGAGCCATGTCCAATTCATTGGATGGTTATCCATTCCATACAGAGTCGTCAATGGCGTTGCAGGTTTCAAGTTCCGAAGGATTGATGAACTTCCGGGGCCTAGATACATGGCACCAATGCATCAACCAGCAAGATTGTTCAACGCAGTTGATCTACAAAAGCCTTCGGATACCATTGCAATTTGCGAGGGAGAGTTGGATGCAGTCATTGCTAGTCAACTCTTGCCTTCAGTTGGAGTGCCGGGTGTTAAAGCTTGGCGACCACACTTCAATAGATTATTTGGTGGCTATCGAAGAGTCCTTGTCTTGGCAGACAATGATGATAAGAAAGATGGATCTAATCCGGGAATGGAGTTGGCCGAGAAAGTTTTACAAGAAGTTGAACACGCAGAGTTGATACCACTTCCACTTGGAAGTGATGTAAACTCTATAGTATTAGATGAGGGTTTAGATGGGCTACGAAGGAGACTGGGAATAGATGAGCGTGTATGAGCATGGAATCGGTAGATCTAATGACGATGCAGAGTTTGAAAGAATTATTGGAGGGGCTAGGCCTAAAAGTCCTAAGCCTAAAGCAAAACCCAAGTCAGCCTTTGGCCCTCGAGATAGTAGTTCAACTACCGCAGATCCGGTGATGAATCAGTTCGTTGCTGACTCGTGGGATATTATCGATGAGCTTGGCAACCTACTGATTAGTAAGCAAAGAGACTACGGCCCGGGCAATATCAACAATGCATACGGTGGCCCTATCAATGGGTTGATGGTTCGTATGGGTGATAAGTTCGAACGACTAAAGAATCTACTTGCATCTGGTGAGAAGCCACAGCATGAATCCATTGAGGATTCTTTCAAGGATCTTGCTAACTATTGCATCATTGCCATGATGGTTACTCGTGGAAAGTGGCCAGAAAACAAGTGAAGAAATTTTTTTTAATTGCAACTCTTGTAATTACATTGGTGTTCTTCGTTGCTAAGTTCGTGATGGATGCCATCATCGAACTAGAAGATGATGACTAATGCAAGAAAAAGATCGTGCTGAGGATCATCTCGATGATCTCGTGCATATATCCGCAGCACACATCCATCGCAGGTTTACTGGCTATGTAGACAAAGAAGATTTAATTCAAGAGCTTCGAGTCTATGTTCTTAAGCGACCTCACTTAGCCAAGATGTTGGATGAGGCTTACGAGGTAAGCAAGGATGAGACTAAGTGGGTAGCAAGACGGATCATGGCACGATTCCGCAGGACAGTTGAGAAGTATTCTCGTAAAGAGAAAGCAGCAAAGCTTGGCTACTCAACTGGCGATGAATTCTTCTATGACACAGCAACGATTGCAAAGATGTTGCCGGTTGCATTTGAGTTTGATACTCACGGTGCAGTATTGGTGGACAAAGTAGATGATGGAACTCCACGCAAACCATCGGTGCCAAGTGAGGGTGGCAATATATTGGCGATGGTGATTGATCTTAGATCTGCCATTGATTTACTGGATACTGATGAGCAGGTGATGTTACGCAACAGGTATTCCACTAGCCCAATGACTCTTTCTGAGATAGCAGAAGAGATGGGTATTAGCGATTCAACAGTAGATAGAAAGATTCAAGGCTCACTAAGAAAGATCATCGATCACTTAGGAGGGCCAACGCCTTGGGTCTGAAGATAACTCTCGAAAGATACGAGGTAGTTCTTGCTGCTAACACAGCGATTGAACGCTATGTATCTACGATGAAGAATGTACAGATGCGTGGGTTGCAAGACATGGATCCTTGGCAAAGAATCCTTCTTGATGTAGATGGTTGCGGTGCTGAGATAGCAGTAGCTAAGTATCTTGGTGTCTACTGGGGTGGTGCCTTCGGTCAAGGTGGTGTAGATATTGAACCAAACATCGATGTTAAATACACAAAGCATGAGCAGGGTAGATTACTTGTTAGACCTGATGCTAAAGATGATGTGAAGTTCGTATTAGTTAGAGGTGGTATGCCTAACTACGAATTGATTGGTTGGATCATGGGTGCAGAAGCAAAGAACCCGGAGTGGTTGGATAAACCTGACTGGCGTAGACCAGAGATCTATTGCGTACCAGAGGAGAGTCTAAGAAAATTCAGAGGGAGTTACAATAACTAATGGCTACATACGAATACAGTTGCAGTAAGTGTGGGATCAGCGTTGAGATCGAACGCAGAATGACAGAGGAAGAAGCTGCACCTAAATGTGATTGTGGTTTGATGATGTCTCGAGTATGGACAGCAACGCCTACAGTATTCAAAGCTGGTGGTTTCTACTCGGTAGATAATCCAAGGACATAAAACTAAAGCCCTCCCGAAGGAGGGCCTTAGCACCTAGAGTGGGGAATCAACCCACTACATTTATCTTAGCATTACTTTCCGTAATCTTCTTTTAAGAATCTACCACAATATGGCCAAGGCTTAGAGCCTCGATCAACATAGATGTGAAGAGCTACATAGAACTGTTCGAGCAATGTGGAATCTTTCGGTTGCTTGCCGCTGTTGCCACCGTGAGCAATCCAAGTCCGTGGATACTCAATCTGGAATGCCCCCTGAAACTGTTTGCGTTTGCCGCTGACGGCGTTGAGCCGACCAGAGGATTCACACATAGCCAATTTTTGCCACGATAAAGGTAGTTGATCCAAAGATAAGTCCGGAATCTCCACGACTTTTGGAACTACCTCTTTAGATTTTATTTCTAAATGGATCGGGGCGTTTGGGGTCAGCGAAATCGCCAACCCCAAAGCCACCAATCCAATTATGAATCGGTGATGCATTACTTCTCCTTCCACAATAGGGCTGTTATCAGCCCCAGTATCGGTATCGCAATTAGTATCGGTTGATTCTCCGCTATCCCAACAGGGAGAGTAAAGAATAAAAGTATGACTAGGATAAAGCCTACCAACCAACCACCTCACAATCTCGGTCAGTCGTGCCACACGCAGGGCAACGAGTCATAAAGCAGCCTTCTTCGTGACCCTTGATGTCGCAATCGAGCCAATCCCAATCTTCAGGGGATACACATTTATTCTGAGTCATAGGGATTCCCCTTCGCCGTAAAGTTGAATGACTTGTATTCGATTACGAGCTTGATAATTTCATCTAAGCATTCGCCGTCAGTCATGTCCTCTCCGTCAGTAGCGATTACTTTTTCAATGGCATGAACTAATTCGTAATCTCTCATTAGGCTACCTCGCCTTGATTATTCCTAGTGATCTGACCAATGGAATGAATCGAATAACTTTCATCTTCATCTAAGTTTAGAAAGTTATCCCAATCCCATTTGGCAGGGTCGAACATACTTGTAATTTCGAAAGTGATTAAGTAAGTCTCGGGTTTCTTATTCATTACGCTACCTCTCTCTCTTCGGTTACGGGGAAACCGTTTATCTCAACGATAACTAAATCATCACTTATGACTCCCCCAATATTGTTCGAATCTATTAGACAGCAATCAACGAACCAATCGCTTTCGTTACGAATCCAATCGCTTGCTTCTGAAACAGACTTGAATTCCTTCATAGTGTAAGTCGAATGTTCCGGCAAAACCTTGCCGTCAATGTCTCTTACTTCATACTTCACATGAATAGGCATTACTCCACCTCGCAATCGTGTCCGTAATACCACTCTTCAGCTTGTGATTCGTCTAGTAAATCGAAGATGCGTGAGCATTCAACACACTTCGCTTTCGTCTGAATCTTCATTAGTTTGATTCCTTTTCTCTAGGTAATTCGGTATTCAAGATGAACACCCCACAGGGCAGGGAGATAAACCCCTGCCCCATAGGTCGCTAATCTTTCAGTTGTGTTAGGTCAATCATTCGAGTCGCTGTTCTGCTTTCTTCAGCATTATCTCGGTCAGTAATCCACCACTCCAGCCCCTTCAGCCTTTCGCCGAGGTCATGGTTTGCTAATGGATCACTAGAATAAATCACTACCCATGTCTTATGAACAGTCACGCAGTCACCCCCTCTCCACACTTTTCGCATTCACAATTCGCCACACAGATAGGGCAGTCAGTCGAGCAATCGCCCAGATGAATAGTCGTCATGTTCTTTTCCCTTCTCGGAATTCATAACCCAGCGAATCCATATCTAAATCTTCTGCCCATTCAGGACAGGAAATCATTTGGTCGCCGAGATACCAAAAGGAATCTGAACTATTTTCGGTATACAGCCCAACCCAGCGATAGGTCACGCCGTCATGCTTAATGATTACGGAATCTTCATAAGCAAGGGCGACAGATGTCGCCGATAGAATTTCAACGCCAACGCCGTCAACGCCGCCGTCATGCTTTTGGCATTCACAGCCACAGCATGAGCAGTCGCAGTCATGGTGATTCGATTCACCGCAGGTTTGGCATAGCCAATTCGAGCATTTGCACTCTTCACACATTAGGGGCATTACTTCCCCCCTTCTTCAGGGAAGAAGCATTCGGAGATAGTTCCCCAGCAATAGCCCCTTTCGGTATAAGAGACATGACCCGAGATATAGAGAACCCCAGCGATTAGAGAACCCCAAAAGAGAACCCGAACAGCGAACCGAATTCGGTAATAGTTGCGTGATCTCATAGCCCGAATTCCGATTCGACTTCGAGAAGCTCGGAGATGAAGCCCCGAACATCATCAGGGCGGTTTGCGTAATCGGTAAGTGCATCAGCCAAAAGCCCTAATTCCATGTAGCCGAATGAATCGGCAGGGTCTGCCCACGAATCAAGGCTCGAACCGTATTCGTCAGCACTCCAGCCGATTAGGTCGAGGAACTTTCGGAAAGGCTTAAAGCCTTCGTGATTAGATGACCATGAATAAAGTCTTTCGACTCCCTCAGCATAGGCAGGGGCAGAATCTGAAGCCCACGCCAGCGAACCCGATTCTTTCGGGGTCTTAGTTTCGTTCATTCTTTTGATTCCTTTTCTAGGTGTCTTTCAATGTCTAACCCTTAGACATTAGGCAGGGGAGAGAACCGAAGCCCTCTCCCCCACTTAACGACTAAGCGAGAACCGCTTCGATTCCTGCTCGTGAATAAGCCTTCACTAAGGCGTTCATTCGGGTCTTACTTAGTGGGGCAATTACTAGAACCTCACCAGTAGCCGAATCTTTCAGAATGATGTCGTGCTTCATTAGTTTGATTCCTCTCCAGCAATTACATCTGAAAGAGATTCGATTCCTGCAACGACTTTTGCGTGTAGTTCTTTTGCCATGTTCTCGAATAGTTCAACAGGATAACCAGCGTTAAAGCAACGAACCAAAAGAGAACCGAGAGAATATTCCGAATCTAATTCGGAAGCCTTACTCAATGCCTTTTGCGTTAGTTCCTTATCTCCCTTTCGGTATTCGCTCAATGCGAGCAGGGTATAAAGCCCGACAGATTCGCCAGCCGTAGCAATTAAGAAGCGAAAGAATGCCGAAGAATCTTCCGCCGTTAAGTCGATAAGTGTTCTCCCCATTACATAGTCACGAATCTGAATTCCAGCATTAAAGCCAGCGACAGCCGAAAGAATCTCGTTCTCATTTATCGGAGATGAATCTCGGAATGAATCGAGAACAGAATCGAAAGCCTTAACGGCTTCGGCATGAGTAGGGGTCTGAATTGTTGCGTTCATTTATTTGATTCCTTTTCTAGGTTATGAATTCGGAAGCCCCGAACCCATGACCTAATTGTGAAGCAAAAGCACCGGCAATTCAAGAACCGACAGCCCCCGAATTACGCAACACCGGAAAAGAAGCTCGAAGATCACGAGAGAGAATTCGAGCGTGAATTCGACCCATTCCGAAAAGTGTCTCCAGCGAATTACGCAACATGAAGCCCCCGAGCCCTGCCCCATGTCTGCCCCATTCCCTGCCATGTCTGAAGCCTTAGCCCCTGCCCCTGCCCTACCCCCTGCCCCCTTGATTCCATGCCGTAGGTCTTAGGCGATTAGTTAGAACCCGAACATTAAAAGCCCCTAGTTCTCGGGCGGTCTGCCCCTCTCCATGTCTCCCCGACACGCCGAGAATCTTGGTTTACATAATGTTAGTTATCGGCATAGGGGGGCTCGACACGCAGGCAGGCTAAATTGACCCGAGTGCTTAAAACGGCTGGGGCCCCTGTATATATGTACCCAGAAAAATATTTTTGATAGGATTTCGAGCTGTAAAATAGGCTCTGAGCAGGACTTTTACACACAATAGATAGAATGTGATACAAATCACAGGGCATAGTGTGGGATAAAACCTATTTATCCCGGCTTATATATAGTAGGAGGATAATTACTTGCTAAAGTAATTAGACGACTACACCGGCTCTAGGGAGCCGGAGCGAGCCCTAGCGAGCAAAGGCGACCTAGAAGCCCCTAGTAAATGCCCAGTAGTCTGTTCTTTTTCAGAACCGCTAAACCCAATGAAAAATCTTTGGCGACCACGCCAGCGAAGCTGGCGAGGAGAGATATGAGTAAACAAGAAGAGACAGCCAAGATCAAGGCAAAAGTAATCCGTCTGATTACAGAGGGTTGCACAGTCGAAGATGCCATGCGGCAGGTCGGCAGATCAGCAAAGCTGTGGGATTACTACCGCTCCACGGATAAAGAATTCAAGGAGACTGTAGATAAGGTTCGTGCTGCTAGATCAAAGCATGGCCGCATCCAGTCTGAAGAATCCCTCGAGATGGACTTCCGTACTTTCCGCAAGGAGTATCTGGAAGCAGACACCTTTCCACATCAGATGAATATCATCAACCTTCTTGAAGGTAATGAACCTGAGTGGATGCATAGCTCTATGCAATTTGAGCAAGGCCGCCCCCAGTATGTTCTGGTGAATGTGCCCCCTGAACACGCCAAGTCGATGACTACCTCGATTGACTATCCGGTATATCGGATCTGTATGGATCCAAATGTCCGTATCATGATTGTCTCGAAGTCACAGCAGAAGGCAACAGAATTTATCTACGCTATTAAACAGCGTTTGACTCACCCATCATGGCAGAAGCTGCAACTGGCTTACGCTGCTGGCTCAGGCTTCAAATCTAAGTCAGCCACATGGCAGGCTACGCAAGTTTACCTCGGAGACGAACTGCGTGATTCAGACCAGAAGGATCCTACGATTCAAGCAATCGGTATCGGAGGACAGGTATACGGTGCGAGAGCAGACCTGATTATCCTAGACGACTGTGTGACTATGTCGAATGCCCACGAATACGAAAAACAGATTCGATGGATTCAGCAGGAAGTCCTTACTCGACTTGGGCCTACCGGCAAGCTTTTAGTTCTTGGAACTCGAGTAGATTCCATTGACCTCTATAGAGAACTCCGTAACGGTGAACGCTATCCAACAGGTAAATCACCTTGGACATATCTGGCCATGCCAGCAGTTCTAGAGTTTGCAGAAGACCAGAAGGACTGGAAAACACTTTGGCCTAAATCAGACCGCCCTTGGCAGGGCAGCGATGAAGAGGCAGACGAAGACGGTTTATACCCACGCTGGGATGGCAAGTATCTATCCATGCGTAGAAGTGCATTAGACCCAAAGACTTGGTCGATGGTTTACCAGCAAGCAGATGTTGATGAAGACTCAACCTTCAACATGACTTGCGTTAAAGGTTCTATCGACAGAATGAGAATGATCGGGCCAATCGTTCCGGGCAATCCCGGACACCCCGAGACAGTAGAAGGTCTCACCATCATCGCAGGGCTTGACCCAGCGATAGTTGGTGATACGGCGGCAGTCGTCATGGCTGTAGATCGTAGACGGAAGAAGAGATACATCTTGGATGCCGCTACGATTACTAAACCGTCACCGCAAGCCATCCGTGATCTCATCACTACATTTACGGAAAAGTACAAACCATCGGAATGGATGGTTGAACGAAACGCCTTTCAGGGTTATCTGACACAGGATGAGAATTTACGGCAATGGTTAGCAAGTCGTGGTGTGCTTCTTCGAGAACACACTACTTCTAGAAATAAGTGGGATGTTGGATTTGGTGTCGCTGCAATGGCTTCCTTGTTTGGAAGCGTTGAATCCAATGGTAAGCACCATCGAGATAACTTGATGCACTTGCCTTCAGATAGACACGAAGGCATCCGATTACTTATTGACCAGTTAGTAACATGGTCGCCAGAGACTAAGAACAAGACAGACCTTGTTATGGCCCTCTGGTTCTGTGAGATTAGAGCAAGAGAGATCTGCCAGTTTGGTGAGTATGGCGGAAAGTTCGTACACAATGAATTCCTCACCCGAGCAGATGCCGAAAAGCGACAGGTCATCAACCTTGATGAGTGGGCCGCAGATCGCCGTTTGGCATAAGGAGAAAAATGCTTTCAGTTCAAGAAGTTGCAGCTAAGGTTGAACGCCTTAAAACACGCAACATGGATCGTGATCGCCGTATGGCAGATGTTCTTGCTGTCCGTCAAGGTCGTATGCAAGATGTTTTCTTCGGTCAGTTCTCTGATGAGTATCCGAAGCCACTCATCGCTAACATGGTTGACATTGCAGCTCGTGACCTTGCCGAGGTAACTGCCCCTCTTCCAGCAATTAACTGTGCCTCATCCAACATGACCTCCGATGCAGCTCGTAAAAAGGCTGAGATTCGTACACGCATTGCCAACCACTATGCCAACAAGTCTGATCTACAACTTCAGATGTATCAGGCAGCAGACTGGTATTACACATATGGCTTTGCAGCAGGTATGGTGGAGATTGACTTTGATACTAACAATCCACGCATTCGTATGCTTAATCCTTTCGGTCTTTACTTTGAAAAGGATCGCTTTGGCTCAGTAGTTGCTATGGCTCAGATCATTATGTCTGATTCAGAGTCTCTATCCCTACAGTATCCAGAGTATAAGGCTCAGATCAACAGCAAGTATCGTATGAAGTCTACGATTTCCATGGTTCGCTACCATGATAAGTATCAAGATTTAATATTTTTACCGGAGTTAGATAACCTAGTTCTATCTAATACCCCTAATCTTCTAGGCAAAATCCTTGTAGATGTAGCAGAACGACCAACAGTTGATGGTCAAACTCGTGGTCAGTTCGATGATGTCCTACCAGTTCAGATGGCTAAGGCTCGATTTGCACTCCTTCAGCTTGAAGCAGCGAAGAAGTCAGTCAATGCACCTATCGCTATCCCACCAGATGTCCAAGAATTTACCCTTGGCCCAGATGCTTTGCTTCGATCTAACACACCAGAGAGAATCCGTAGAGTTCCAATCGAACTTCCTAACGGAGTCTTTGCTGAAACACAGAACCTTGAACGAGAACTCCGTATGGGATCTCGTTATCCAGAAGGCCGAACAGGTCAGATCGATGCATCTATCGTTACAGGTCGTGGCGTTCAAGCCCTTATGGGTGGCTTCGATTCACAGATCAAGGCAGCACAGGCAGTCTTTGCTCGCTTCTTTGTAAACCTTATCGGTATTGCATTCTGTGTAGATGAGCAAGTATTCGGTTCGACCCAGAAAACTATTCGTGGATCCGATGACGGAACACCATACGAATTAAAATACATTCCATCACGAGACATCAATGGTGATTACACAGTAGATGTCCAGTATGGCCTCATGGCAGGACTAGATCCTAACCGTGCCGCAATCTTTGGATTGCAACTTCGTGGAGATAAGTTGATTTCTCGTGACTTCCTCCGCCGCAATCTTCCATTCTCAATCAATGTCACACAAGAAGAACAACGAATTGACATCGAAGAACTTCGTGACTCATTAAGAACCGCAGTAGCACAATATGCAAACGCAATCCCAATGCTTGCTACTCAGGGTGGGGATCCAACAGAAGCTGTTAAGAGGCTCGCCGACATCATTGAAGGTCGAGCAAAAGGTCAAGCATTGGAGTCAATCGTTGCAAAAGCGTTTGCTCCAGTAGAACAACCGGCAGCGACTGCGATGGCCCCCGGTGCTTCGCAACCCCCTATGGGGGTTCCGGGAGCGGCCCCGGCTGCCGGTTCCCAAATGGTATCTGGCCCCGGCCAGTATTCTCGTAGAACTGATCTAGCACAAGGTGGAACCCCACCGATGGCTGATCTTTTAGCTTCCCTAACTGGGGCGGCTTAACACGCATCTGGAGGTGCAATATGTTCGGAGTAAAAAAGGGTGCAGTCGCTAAGGCCCTAGTTCTAGGCCCAATCATGGGCAAGAAGTCTGCAAAAGGTAAGTCAGCAGAACAGAAAATCGGTTTTGCAGGTAAGCCAGCATCAGCAGCAGGAAAGAAAGCTAAGTAATAATCTTAGGAGGGCGAGTCAATGTCAGAAGATAACTTCGATGAACTCGATGATATGTTTGTATTGGCTCGCCCTGCAAAGAAAATAGATTTTGTTTACGCAGTAGCAGATTTACTATATAAAATAAGTTATTCATTCGCAGATTTTTTCTCATTGATAACAAAGATTATCCATTCACATTCTGTAAACGAAGCAAAGAAGCAGTATATGTGGGAGAAGATGACCAAAGACATTGAAAAAATGGAGGCTAAAGATGGCTGAAGGCCCATACATTGGTAGGCAGGCAGCACAATCCATTACCGGTGGAGCATATGGTGACAATCAAGAACTCACTCAATTACAAACTGCTCCCGGAGTTCCATTAGCAGCAACTGAGACAGGTGCAATGGGTGGCGGAATGGGCCCTATGATCGCAGCACCTGCTATGCCACAGCGTAATTTTTCTACACCTAATCCAAATGTAGATCAATCTATTACATACGGTGCAGCTTTTGGTGATGGCCCGGGTAATGAAGTATTACCTATTCCACCATCAGCACCTGATGAAACTGCCACACTTGTTCGTCAACTTATTGCCCTATATCCAGATCCAGACTTGGTTCGATTAGGTCAAAGATTAGATTATGAGAAGCGTTAATGGCAGGAAAAACCGGAGGCACATTTGGTGCTGGTAGTCTCGGTGCATCGTTAAGTTCAATTCCTCAAGAAGGAACAGCAGCTTACGATACATACATTCAGGCCCAGCAATCTAAGTATTTAAGTCCAGACTTTGCCAAGCAGTTAGCTGCTATGGCTAAGGCCTACCCTGCTGCATCTGTCGGCACCGTTATGGGTCTTACAAAATCTGGAGCCCCTATCGGTGGCAATACAGCCAATGCTATGACCACACTCGATGGATCAGCATTGATTGATGCACAGCGTAACGCAGCCATTGCTGCTGCTGCTAAGTTAAAAGAGCAGAACTCTGCAAAGAAGGGTTCACCTGCTGACTTCTTAGCACCACTTACTCGTACTGCTTTCATGCTTTTATCAACACCATTTGAAATGCTAGAAGCCACCGTTCGTAACGGTGTATCTGGCAAGGGTGGCATGAATGTTCTTGATGAGACACAAACAGGTCAAGCTCTTATCAACCTTTTCAAAACAGGCAAGATTGATGTAGGTACTGGTTTTCTTGGTGCAGATCAAAACTCTGCGGTAGGTAAAGCATTACTTAATGCAAAGATTGCTGCTGGCCCTACGATGAAGGGTGGAGTTCCTTGGACTTATTCAAGTGGACTTACACAAGCACTATTCGATAACCCAGAGACTAAAGCCGCTAGAACATTCCAAGCAGTTTCAGGATTCGTTCTTAACCTAGCAGCAGACCCACTTACTTATGTTCCCGGTGTAGGTTTACTTAAGATCGGTAAAGAAGCTGGAAAAGTTGGCGTAACACTTCGTGTTGGGCCAAAAGCCGCAGCTCGTGCAGCAGAAGCGAAGGCAGCACCGATCAAGGCTGTGGCTCGTGATGTTGAAGATGTCATGGGTGAAGTCGGTAAAGTCCGTGCAGAAGCAAGAGTTGCATCTGGCGACATCAATATGCTTGAAGCAGACATAATCAAGCACCAAGATGATCTCAATACTATCGCCGAAAAGGTAGATAATACATACCAGACTTATTACAAAGCAAAGTCTGAAGCAGATTTATTAGATGCAGAATACGGTCAACTCCGTCAACAGCGTGATGCTTTAATCACAGGTCTTAAGACTGCAACTGATACAAAAGGTCAACTTGTAGGTGAGGCTCGTAGAGCTGAAGATCTTATGGCTCACCGTATTGAACTCAATACTGCTGGTCGTGCAGCAGAAGTTCAAAGCGTTCTTGATGCTAAAGGTTTTGATGAGGTAGTCCGTGCAGGACAAGTCCTTAAAGAACAAGAACAGTTGGCTCCCGGACTTATCCACACTCTTGATGAAGCAGCCCTTAAGAAGGGTGATCGTGCAGCTACTCAGGGTATTCGTAATGGAGTAGATGCTGTAGTTCGTGTAGCAGCAAAGCAGAAGCCACGCCTTATCAAGTGGACAGGTCTTATCAAGGCTGGAGATTCACCACAGGCAACTCGTGTATCTAACGAGATTGGTTCTAACCTTATTGATATTGGAACTGCTGCTGGTATCCAAGAGTCTAAGTTGCAGACCGTTCTTGATGTAATCGATACACCCGGTGCAACACACGCAGAACTTATTGATTCAGCAAAGAAGGCTGGACTAACAGAACAACTATTTGCAGCATACGAAAGAGCCGGTATTCAAGGCTTTGAAAATGTTGGTGCAACTCGTGGTATGGGTGGTGGCGGATACGCTTACTTCCCACGAACAGTAGATCCATTTGATGCAAAGATTTCTGACTTTGGTCGCTTCAAGGCTGATGCTATTAACTCACCTGACATCAACGATCTTGGTGTTCAAGCACTTACAACTAAGGGTGCAATTACCCAGCAGGTTACAGGGCTAGTTGAAGGTGCAGCAGCACCTCGCCTTACAGTCATGGAACAACTTGCCAACATAAACAGAGATCTTTCCGAAATGGGCAAGGTTACAAAAGGTGTCCAAAAGGAACTCGCCAAGGCTGAAGAAGCTTGGAAGAATAATCTTAAGTATGTTCAAGATCGAGTCAAGTCTGATGATGAGGCTCGTACACTTCTTGAAGAGGCTAGAGGTCGCAAGCAACTAGCGATGGAAGCAGAGTTCGGTCTTATGACCGTAGGTGGTAAGCAGATCCTTGATTACCAGCAAGCTGCTAAAGCATTCTTTGGCCCAATGGGTCAAAACGCTGCAAAGTTTATTGCTGTCCACTATGGCCCAGAACAATACGATGATCTATGGCGAGCAATGAATGGCAACATCACAGTTGATCTAGCCAAGCGTTTGGCTGCTGCTACTTCCGAAAAAGAAGTTATGGGATTACTTGCCGGTGAAGTTGGCCTAGAACTATCTCGTGGAACCAAGGTTGGACTTGCAGCTCAGTCTCGTGCAATCCAGTTCCAGTCAAGTTTCTATGCACCTAACTCATTGAAGTTGCACCATGAAGGCTTTGCTAACTTCCTGCTTAATGCAGAGAATGATGCAAGAGCATTCCTAAGAACTAATAAAGTAACTGCACCGTTCACACGGTTTGCACCTACTAAGAATCTTATTCACCTAGACGATGTAGATACATTGGTCAAGGAAATGAATGACACTTTGCCATTCCTTAAAGCATCTCCTGAATTACAGAAGACATCCGTTAAGGCAATGATGGCGGCTACAACCTCGACTGAACGATTCAATGTATTCATTGACACGCTTAAGTCTTTGGTTAAGGAGAAGGCTCCTAACCTAACAGAAGAACAAATCCGTATGCTTAATGATGCGGCTCGAGTATTTAAGAAGGAAGCAGATGCTAACCGAAAGTTCTTGGCACAAGTTGCTGGCAAGGACATCGGCACAAGAGAATTTAAGGTCGCTGGAAAGACCCAAAAGTTCACTCAGTTGGATCCGCTTATTGACTCTCAACTTGCAAATTTTATCAAGTGGCCTGACATCGACTCAATCCGTCAGCTCACAGGAAAGACAAGAAACCTTTTCTCACAGTCACAAAATGCACAGCAACTCAGAACAGTAACTACTGATCTCTTCGATTCATTCTTTAAGCAGACAGTTCTCGTAGGTCGTGTTTCATACATCCTACGAAATGTCGGTGATATGCAGGTTCGTTCATTCCTTGGT
>Ga0214919_10002962_pt1 | contig 26190 bp, 21 predicted proteins | sample LL1503_MetaG_FD_177994 | JGI IMG/M metagenome (GOLD analysis project Ga0214919, IMG submission 177994) | Freshwater microbial communities from Lake Lanier, Atlanta, Georgia, United States - LL-1503 | ecosystem: Environmental > Aquatic > Freshwater > Lake | place: USA: Georgia | collected...
CTTGTCACACCATCGAACGCAGCCGTTGCCCAAGTACTTCAAAAGCGTGATGGCATATCACCAGCGATGGCAGATTTTGCAGCAAGGGTCAGTCAAGGACACATTGGCCGTGCTAGATATTTAGCTAACAATGAATCGGTGCGAAACACCCGAACCACCATCATGGCGCTGCCACTTTCTTTAAAAGGAATCTCTTCTGCTTTTGTTGCAGCACAAGCCTTAGTTGATCTAGCAACTGAACAAGCAAATCAAGCTGCTGATGAGCGCAATGAAAAGGAAGTTGATGATTTATCTCTTGCCTATGGCAAAGGCGCAACTGGCCGTGGAATGGCAAGTGGGGGAAGCAAAGCAATAAAGGAGTTAGAAAAAGAACAAAAGACTCGCAGCACACGAATGGTGCGAGATGGTCTTGATGCTGCTTTGTTAGATATTGCCACGTTCTATCGCGATGTCATGATGGTGCAGGCGGGAAGTAATGATGGGCTGATTAATAAAGAGCTTGAAAATGAGATTAATACCTATGCAGCGAATAACAAGCCAGCGGCCACAATCAACAAGATCAACGCCATTATGGAAGCAAGGGTAAATGTGGGTCATAACGCTGCGCCGTTGCTGACGGTTGAGGCGTTGATGTGTGTGTTGGCAAGATAATATAAAATTAGTTGATATCCAATGCCAATGACTACTCCATTGAGAATTAGAATCTATAGGTATAATTCGGGCGTGCGCAAAACATTGAGATTAATTAGTTGAAATCTTACGAGGGCTTCCTCCGGAACCTTGGATCGAGGGCTTCCTCCGGAACCTTGGATCGAGGGCTTCCTCCGGAACTTAAAAATATAAATGAACGTTATGTTGCTGCATTCCTGAACTTCCCAGTTTATATGGGCTGCACTTCTCAACCATCCGAAGAAGATGTTTTCAGAGATATGTTCTGGGTAGCCAATGGCTCAAGAGCCCCCCTAGAAGTAGAGCCTGTCTTGCCAAATGAATTGATTTATCAAGCCAATCACAACGAACCAGTGGGTGGGTTATGGAAAAATCACCATAAAGCCTTCGGAGAATTTGTGGCTAAACATGCAATTGGTAGTTATGTTTACGAAATTGGAGGAGCTCATGGGTTGGCTTCAATATCTGCAAAATTAAGAAGAGATCTGAGCTGGACAATTCATGATCTAAATCCAATTCCAGATGAAAACTACTTCGGAGAGATTATCGAAGGTAATTTTGGCTCAAAAACAACCAAAATTCCACCTAAGTTTAAAACTGTCGTACATTCACACACAATCGAACATGTACACAGCAGCATTGAATTTTTGCAAGCAATCTCAATGAATCAAAACATTGGAGATGTTCAGATTTTTTCTTATCCAAACATGGATTTAATGTTAAGTAGAGGAAATTTAAATTTTTTAAACTTTGAACACACTGCATTTTTACCTTTACGATTTGTCAAGGAGATAATTGCCCAAATAGGGTATAAAATTGTTGAAGTTTATAAATATCTAGATCATTCAATATTTATTTCATGTGTAAAAGTTGACAAAGTAATGGATTATACGGAAATTGATTCGAAACTATTAACAGAGGAAGAAGCTCTCTTTGAGAGCTATTTTCTGAGTATTGAAAGTAAAGTGAGCAACCTAAATGAAGCTCTTTTATCTAGCGAGCACAAATCCAAATTTATTTTTGGGGCACATGTTTTTACACAAATGCTGATTGCCTTTGGTTTAGAGACCGATTCCCTATCAGGCTGTCTGGATAATTCTAAAAGCAAAATTGGTAAGCGGCTCTATGGGACTAATCTAGAAGTGTTTGATCCAACTCAAGTTTTAGCCTTATCTGAATCAATGGTTGTTATGTCCGTAGCGGACTATGCAGAGGAAATTAAGTCCCAAATTAACGAGATCACCGATGGTAGATGCAAGATAGTTGATGCAGGCTAGTAGGCTTCAGAGATGAAAAGATTGATGCAAACCCCAACCCATTTTATTCTTGACGTCGATGGGGTGATGACAGATGGTAAGTTTACTTATTCAAAATGGGGCAAGAAATCTAAAGTTTTTGGTCCAGATGATAACGATGCGCTCAATCTGATCTCAAGGCATATACCAGTCCTTTTTCTGACATCTGATAAAAGAGGATTTAAGATTTCTAAGCGCAGGATAGTGAAAGACATGGGCTTCGTACTAAATTATGTGCCTGCTTTAGAGCGCTTAGACTGGCTAGTTGATAACTTTGACCTAAAGACGGTCATTTACATGGGAGACAGTTTTTTAGATGCAAGTATCTTGGAGAAAGTTTTGATTGGGATAGCGCCAGCAAATAGTAGCGACTTAGCAATTGCGTCAGCTGATTATGTCACGAAGTGTTCAGGTGCTGAGAGGGCAGTAGCTGAAGCTTGTCTATACATTGCAAAGACTTTCGAATTAAAAATATTTTAGATATTGATGGCACTTAAACGAATTGCCAGTAATTTATCGTAATTCAATATGCTATGTTAAGTTAATACGATTTAAACTCATTGCCGTTACCTCAATTAGTTTTTCCAGAGCCGATAAGACTAGATTCAGACTTAAGATGGTCAAGTCGCTAAACAAATAATCAGATTAAAATTCGCGCAGCAAGCTATAAAGAGTTGCACCTGTCTTCGGTCCCTATGTTTCCTTTAGAGGAATTATCTGCAACATGTTAAGTGAAAAGATATAGGCGCCTCAATGGATAAAAGAGAAAGCTTTTTATAGCCACAGCGCCGGTTCTAGTCATCGGAACCACCCAAGACCCAGCAAATCCTTATGAGCGAGCTAAGAGCCTTGATAACTACATTGTAGGTAGCTACCTGATAACTCTTAAGGGTGAAGGCAACCCCGGCTATGGCCGGGGCTCGGATGGTACTGATGATGCAGTTGATGACTACCTAATTAGTGGGACAACCCCGGCAATAACCTGACTCTCACGCAGCAACTATTTAGTAGCGAGTTGGCGCTGAACATCCTCGATCGTTCTTTTCAACCCATCTTCTCTTGAAATTTTCGGCTCCCAACGAAGAAGTTCTTTTGCTTTGGTAATTTCTGGTTCTCGATCCCTAGGATCATCTGAAGGTAGAGGCAAAAATATAATTTCACTTTTTGAATTTGTAAGCTTAATGACTTCGGATGCTAGCTCCAACATTGTGATTGGTTTTGGATTCCCAATATTTATTGGCTGATAAATTGATTCTGTGAAGAAAAGTGAAGTAAGTCCATCTATTAAATCAGAGACATAACAGAAACTTCGCGTCTGTTTGCCTTCACCATAAATAGTTATTGACTCCCCACGAAGTGCTTGGGCTATAAAGTTAGTGACAACTCGGCCATCATTTAACGCCATACGTGGACCAAAAGTATTGAAAATTCTGGCCACGCGTATATCAACTTGGTATTGCCTGTGGTAGTCGAAAAATAATGTTTCAGCGGCACGCTTCCCTTCATCATAACAAGCGCGGATTCCAATTGGATTTACTTTGCCCCAATACTCTTCAACTTGGGGATGTACTTCGGGATCGCCATAGACTTCTGATGTTGAAGCCTGTAGTACACGTGCTTTCGTACGCTTAGCTAAACCCAGAATGTTGATCGCTCCGTGAACATTTGTTTTTAAAGTTTGTACTGGATCGTTTTGGTAGTGCACAGGGCTTGCTGGACAGGCTAAATTGAATATCCCATCCACTTCGAGGTAGAGGGGAATCGTCACATCATGGCGGATTGATTCAAAGTTCGGATTGTCTCGCAAATGAGCAAGATTTTTCGGGCTACCCGTGTAGAAGTTATCAACAGAGACAACCTCATGACCCATAGTTAAGAGTTGGTCACATAGATGCGATCCGAGAAAGCCAGCTCCACCAGTCACCAAAATCCGCATGGGCTAACCTTAAAGCACCCAACTGCTAGAACCCCACTGCCATAGTTGGTAATGAGCACCCCTTTTTATAGGGTTAGATTTACCCATGCGCTTAGACCATGTCTCATATGTAACTTCCCATGATCAACTAGCCGACACAGTTCAACGCCTAGGCTCACGCCTTGGCTCAACTTTTGTTGATGGAGGCGTTCACCCACGCTTTGGAACACGTAACTTCACATTAGCTTTACAAAACGGTCACTACATCGAAGTTGTGTGTCCACTTGATCACCCAGCATCAGATGCTTCACCATTTGGTAAAGCTGTATCAAAGCGTGCGGCAGAAGGTGGCGGTTGGCTCACTTGGGTTGTCTCAGTTGATGATGTCTCTAAGGTTGAAGCACGCTTAGGGCGACAAGCTGTAGATGGCCACCGCACAAAGCCCGACGGCCACGATCTTTCATGGAAGCAAATCGGTGTTCTTGGAACTCTAGAAGATAAACAACTTCCTTTCTTTATTGAATGGAAATCACTGGATCACCCATCCACAGATGGCAAAGCAATTGCAAAGATTGTTAAAGTTGAAATCGCAGGAGATGAAAAGCGCATCACTGACTGGCTAGGAAATGATCTAGCAACTGCTCTTGGTAGTGAAGTTGAGGTTATGTGGTTAAGCCCAGCTGATACTGAGGGTGAGTCAGGGATAGTTGCAGTGCACTTGATGACACCTAGTGGTGTTGTGAGGGTTGACTAAGTTTTATATACGCAAAAAAAGCAGAATAGAAAATTTGCGTTTTATCCGACAAGTATCTTTTATCTACAAGTTAGTTTAAGCTAATTAATTCCCCAATGCGCTTATTATGTAACAACAAAGAGGGGATTCTCCATGAACTTAAACCTTTCCTGACAGCTTAAACAGATTCTTGAGTGAACCTAAACCAAGAAATATAATTTTAAACAGATAGGACACGTTTGGGTGTCAGCAGGATCCTACTTAGGCGAATAAGTAAGGCACCTTACTCAATAAGTTTAAATGGAGATGATTACACATACCCGATGCCTTACACTTGATACATGAAGAAAATACTTATTGCGGGGGCAGGTGGACCTGCAAGCGAAGGGGTAATCAAGTCACTACTATCTGCAGAAACAGGTTTTGAGGTAATAGGAATGGGTGCGGATATAGCCGATTTAGCCCTATCTAGCGCACCGATCAGATACCTAGTACCGAGAGCTACCGACAAAAACTATTATTCTGAGCTTGTTAAGATTATTGAAAAAGAGAAACCCGATTTTATTCATGCACAGAACGACCGAGAAGTTTTAGAGATATCGAGATTACGAGACAAGCTGACAAATCTCGGAGTTAGAACATTTTTACCATCTCAAATAACTGTAGAGAACTGTGTTGATAAGTGGAAATCATTTGAACTTTTTAAGAGTGCTGGTTTGAAAGTACCAAGAAATTTAAAGATAAGAAAAGAAAGCGATCTACAAAAGGCATTTACGGAACTCGCAAACGAAGAAGGATTTATATGGTTACGTGCAAACGTAATTGGCGGCGGTGGTATTGGAGCATTGCCAACAAATGACTTTGCTTTTGCGAAGAAGTGGATTGACCACCATAACGGCTGGGATAACTTCTTGGCTGCAGAAATCTTGACTTCTAAGACTGTAACTTGGCTATCAATTTGGGAAAATGGCAATCTCATTGTTGCACAAAGTCGCAGCCGGGGGGGTTGGGTGCATGGAAATCGCACTTTGTCGGGTGTAACTGGTGTAACAAAAATTGGGCAGACTATATCCAGTGAAGTGGTAGACGACATCGCAAAAAGAGCAATCATAGCTATTGACAAGAAACCACATGGAATATTTGGAGTCGACATGGCATATGACCATGATGGTATCCCCAACCCTACTGAGATAAACATTGCCAGATTCTTTACGACAGTGCTTTTCTTCACTACTGCAGGGTTAAATCTGCCTGAAATATTTGTCAACCTCTGTCTCACAAAAAACTATAAATATGGAGGGGCGGTAGTCAACCCACTACCAAACGGATTACTTTGGTTTCGAGGGATGGACCACGAACCAGTGCTTATGAATGAGCTTGAATTCAATGGATTCATCAGCAACGCATGACAACTTTATTGACAGGGACTAGTGGGTTCCTCGGATCCTTTGTGCTAAATCAGACCCTGAAATCGGTGAACCCTTTAGATATAGCAGTCATTAGCAGTAAACCAAGGGAAGATTTGCCGTCCATACTACGGAAAGGTGCAGAACTAGACCTTTCAAAGCTTAGTATGAAAATCCTTTTGAAAACTAGCCAACTGGTGTTAATTGGAAGCTATGTGCCCAAGAATAAAACTGAGTTAGATTTCTCTGAATTGGCTACCGAAAGTTTGAATTTTCTGTCGAATCTATTAGCTATTCCACTCCCTAACCTCAAAAGAATCATTTACGTTAGCACTACGGATGTATACACGCGCGAAGGGTTTGAAATCAGCGAGCTGAGCAAGACGCATCCTTCGAATGAGTATACAAGTATGAAGTTATCTGCTGAAGAACTGATACAGAATTTCTCAATTCGGAATGGTTTAAAGTGTCAAGTATTAAGGTTTGGACACATTTACGGTCCTGGTAATGAGAATGATACCAAATTTGTTCCCAACTTATTTAGGTCAATTCTCAGAGATGAAGTATTTCAATTACAAGTCGGATTAGAGCAACAAATGAATCTACTTTATGTCCAAGATGCAGCAAAAGTTTTAGTAGAAGCCGCAAAAGGGAACCTATTAAGCGGTGCCTATAACGTGGTCTCCCAAGAATCTATCTCGGTAGACAAGATAATTCAAACCGTAGAGATCATCGCGAAAAAGAAGTTGAAGAAGAATCAAACGTCAGAAAAGTTTGATAATGCTCTATATAACTTTGCCCCACCTCGCATATTAAAAATTTTAAATGTTAAAGAGACAAAAATTCAAGAGGGTTTCTCTGAGATGTACAAGAACTTATCAAGGAGTGAATGAGTGGACCTAATATTTGACCTAGATGGAACTATTCTAGACATCTCCCTTAAATACAATTACTTATACGAAGAAATCCGTATCAACTACGGATTACCCCCGGTTAATTATTGGGAAAAGCGCCAGGAAATCTCAGATTTTTCATTATGTTTAGAAGCGTTAGGAATATCCCGATTGCGGCTAGAGGAATTTAGAAGTGAATGGGCTTCAAAAATTGAAGAGCAAAAAATTCTTGAATTCGACAGCGTACTCAAAGATGTTAAAGAGAAAATTTCACTATTTAAGAAGCAAAATCACGAAATACTACTCTGTACTGCCCGAAGAAATATCAAGAATTTAGCCAATCAGCTCCAGGACCTTGGGTTAGATACGATTTTTGGCCAAGTTTTGATTTCCAATTCAGATTCCGGAAAACTCAAAATACTTCAAAACTATTTCTCCGAAAATCCAAGAAATGCATTTACTAATACATGGTTCATAAGTGACACAGCTGAGGATATTCTTGTCGGAAAGAAACTTGGATTAATGACTTGTGGTGTACTTACAGGTCTAGGATCGAGAGAGTCTCTTAGCAGAGCAGGTGCAGACTTGACTCTTGATTCAGTTGCAAATTTTAATGTTGCAAACTAAATCTCTGCTCTAGTAGTGAGATAAATGCAACATTGTGTGCAAAAAAGCTGAATTCGACGAATGAGTAAAGAACGGAAAGCCATCTTTAGTCTATAAACTACACAAAGTCCACTTAGATTTGACGGAGTTTTCCTTTGGAAAGCCTAAAAGCTAAGATCCTACTTATACACCTGCGAATTATCTTTTCTTTTGAGCACGACCACAGTAATTCAAAAATCACTGTACAGAATACTTACGCTACACAAATTTTAGTTTAATCCGATATGCTCATTGACTTTTTCTTGAAGATGAAAATCCAAAACCACATGTAAAGTGAGGTTCCTGATTACTTTTTTTAGCAATAAGCACGTCATTGAATCATCTACTGAAGCACTTGAAATCATTGCTTGAGGGTTTCACGTCTGGATTGTTGGTCTGCTACTTCATTTATTTGGGCCCTAGAAGCCCATTTTTGGTCGGATTGAGCCATTTACTGGTCATTTTTACCGAAAAGTCGGATCTTTCAAATTGACGATTTTCTTGAAATTGCAACCAACTTGTGTGTGGACATTTATGGCTTGCTTTGGTCATAGCTAGTGGGCCATGTAATAGAATTATCTTATGGAGAAGATTGGTATTACTGGTGGCGCAGGATTTATTGGTTCAAATTTAAGCAAGCGGCTAATTGACGACGGCCGTGAAGTCGTAATAGTTGATGATCTCTCTACCGGATTAATGAGTAATATTGACCTAGTAAATTCTGAGTTTCAAAATGTCTCCGTTACTGATGAGGTGGCACTAAAGAAAGCACTTAAAGGTTGTAAAACTATTTTTCATTTAGCGGCACGAGGATCAGTACCCCGCTCAATTAAATTTCCTGTTCAAACTCACAACGTGAATGCAACAGGAACCTTGAATGTCTTAGAGGTAGCCAGAAGTTCTAATGCACATGTAATATTTTCTTCATCTTCATCCGTTTACGGAAGAAATATGCAACTGCCAAAGAATGAAAAAATGTGGACGGGACCCATGACACCCTATGCTGCCAGTAAATTAGCGGCGGAAGGATATTGTGATGCTTTTTCATCCACTTACCAATTACAGACTACCATCTTGAGATTTTTCAACGTATTCGGCCCACGACAACGCCCAGACCATGAGTATGCGGCTGTCCTGCCCAAGTGGATTTGGTTGGCCATGCAAAACAAGCCAGTTGAACTCTACGGTGACGGCATAACCTCGAGAGACTTCACTTATGTAGATACTGTTCTTGATGTGATGATTAATGCAATGAATGAACGAGTCAACACGATTGGACCGGTTAATGTGGCATATGGAAATCGCGTTCAGTTAAACCAAGTCTTGGATCTATTGAAGCGTGAGTTTCCAGATATTGAAATTCAATATAAATCCGAGCGTCTTGGTGATGTCAAAGAGTCACAAAATGATCCGCAATTACTTTTAGCCAAATTTCCAAAGGTCAATCCAAAAGCTTTCGAAGATGCCTTACTCGAGACAATTGCGTGGCTCAAAAATTTTGGGTCAACAGTTGCCAATGGCCCCAAAGTTGTAGATTAAATGAGATTCTGAAATGTGCGGAATTGCTGGTGGTATAGGTGTAAGTGCCCCAAATTACTCACTTCTTCATTCCCAGCTTGAATCTCTAAAACACAGGGGGCCGGATGACAAAGGGACATATATTGATTCTGGAATAAGCCTAGGTATGTGCCGATTAGCAATAATCGAAATTCATGATGGACGGCAACCAGGGGTGGATTTAACTGAGAGAATTCATCTGGTGTTTAATGGGGAGATTTACAACTATTTAGAACTCAAATATGAACTCGCACAAAATGGAATTCACTGTAAAACTTCAAGTGAGTCTGAAATTCTAGCTAACTTATATATTGCATTTGGACTTAATTTCGTACATAAACTAAATGGCATGTTTGCAATCGCAATCCATGATTCGAGGGATGACTCTTTGCATCTGATTCGCGACCGGGTAGGAAAAAAACCATTGTGGATTACGCAATTGAGAGACGGGACTCTACTTTTCGCTTCAGAAGTTCGAGCATTAGTATTGGCTCGAAGTGATCTAACTTTTCGGAAAGATACCGTTTCAGAGATAATGCAGTATGGCTATATGAATGCTCCAAACTCTGCTTATAATGAAATTAGTCAAGTTCCACCGGGAGTTATATTCTCCTGGAAGTCGGGAGATGTAAAAGAAGAGAAGTATTGGGCGCCTCCATTTGAAAGTAAAATAGACATCTCTTATGCTGAAGCCCTCGAAATTACAAGAGAGAAAATTGAAAGCTCCATCAGAAAGCGGTTGGTTTCAGAACGACCTCTAGGCTCTTTTTTAAGTGGAGGCTATGATTCAACTGTTGTCACTGCACTAATGGCAAAATTGATGAAAGACAGAGTTCAAACATTTTCAATAGGTTTTGAAGATCCCGCATTTAATGAGGCTCATCATGCAAAGCGAATAGCAGCAGAAATTGGCACTAATCACCATGAAGAAATAATTAGACCAGATGCAACTTTCGTAATTGAGACGTTAACAGGAGTTCTTGATCAACCTTTCGCAGACTCTTCAATTATCCCAACGTACTTACTTGCAAAATTCGCCAAAGAAAATTTAATAGTTGCATTAAGTGGTGATGGAGGTGATGAGGTATTTGGTGGCTATAATCGATATTTAGCTGCACCAATATTCCAAAAGTTTAATGGATTTCTTGAACCCACAAAGTTTCTTTTGAGCTATTTACAAAAGAGGGATTTTCTCTCGAGTAAAAATTTAATGCGAAGTGGCTCTCAAATGCAAAGCATGAATTCACTGGGAGAGCGCTATCTCTCTATACAAAGTTTAACGCAGAAGGATTATTTGGAAAAGCTTATAATGCCTGATTTTAGAACTGACGGCATAGCATTGAGTTTTTTAAAGGATTTTACAAAAGGTAAGAATCTTTCGAACCTTGATCAACTAGTCAGATCAGATTTTTCATACTATTTGCCTGGTGACATTCTTAGCAAAGTTGATATGGCCAGCATGGCCAATAGTTTAGAAGTTAGATGTCCAATGTTAGATTATGAAGTAGTGGAATGGGGTTTATCCTTACCAGACAAATTTCGAATTAGCAGGTTTGAGACGAAGCACATACTAAAGGATCTAGCACGCACGCTTGTCCCAAATGAATTGATAGATCGACCTAAAATGGGCTTTGGTATACCAAGAGCACAGTGGTTGCGAGGCGAACTCAAGACGATGTTACAGGATACGCTATCGGATTCATCTTCCTTGCAACGGGGTTGGTTCAATCCGAAAGAAACCGCAAGAGTTATTGAGATTCATATGTCTGGAAAAGATATGGATCACATTCTTTGGCCAATGCTTATGCTCGAACTTTGGGCTAAGACTTGGCTTGACTAGCCAACAACTGCTTGTAAAGCTTTTCATGGTCATCTACTAAACGATTTGACCCAAATCTGCGTTTTGTAAAATCAAAGGCGGCACTTCCAAGTTCATCTCGGAGATTACTATCATTGACGAGCTCTTCTAAAGCATTTGTAATCTCCACATAGTTTGTGCTTGTCACCTTCCCTGTTACGTTGTTTATCACGACCTCATTTACTGATCCAACACCAGTGGCAACTACTGGAATCGCGGCCATTCCTGCTTGTATAAGACTTATCGGCATTCCTTCATTATCACTTGTTAAAATTACTATATCGGTGGCAGCAAGAACCAACTCAATATTGTTTTGCCAACCAAGGAGAGTAACCGGTAATTTTTGTAAATTGATTCGAGTGCGGCAATCTTCTAAGAGCTCGCCATCGCCTGCAATAAAATATGAAATTGGTAATCCACGCTTCTGGGTTTCTTCGACTATATCTAAAAATCTATCTGGCCTCTTAATCTTTGTTACCCGCCCAATAAATGCACACTGAATCTTATTTGCATCAAGCCCGAGCTTCTGAATGGATTCAAGTCTTGGTGGCAATTCATCTAAACCTAGACCAGGTGGCATTACGCTGAATCTATCTGGTCTACCAATTCCCACGTTAAGCAAGTCTTGTCGCACTGTTTCTCCAACAGCTAGCAAGTAACTAGAATACACGGCCAAAATTCGTTCTATCTGTATAACTAAAAACGTAATAATTGGTCCAAAATACCCTTTAAGTAAGTGGCCATGGAATGTGTGCACTCGAATTGAGGATCTCAGTGAAAACAATGCTGCTAAACGTCCTAATACACCTGCTTTTGCAGTGTGAGTATGAATAATGTGGGGCTTAAAACTATGTATTTCGCGTACCAGAATAATGAAAGCCCTCAGATCGTCCACAAAACTTAAACTTCTACCAAATCCGGGCACTCGGTAAGTTTTGATGTCAGGTGCGTTCGAATAGAGAAAATCTTGTTCATCAGGAGAGCAATATCCGGTATATAAACGGTGGTCAAAAGTTTTTGGATTTAGTCCGCGCATTAGTGTAGATACCTGTATTGCTGGTCCGCCGATATTCATGCGGGAGATTATTCTCATGACCCTTATTGGAGTAGGTTCTCCTAGCTTCATGACATCATTTTGTCTCATTTTCTTCCATCAAGCCACCTCAGCAGCAGTGGAAAATGAGTCGAATAGTCGGTTTCTTGGTAAACTACAAGTCATGAGTGATTCAAAGTCAAAAGTTCTCTCCATAATAGGTCAGGGATATGTTGGGCTGCCTCTAGCCATGGCGGCCGTGGAGGCTGGCTGGGAGGTTTTGGGAATTGATAAATCTGCTGAGAAAGTGGCGGAAATCAATTCTGGGCACAGCCCAATCGAGGATGTCTCAGATAAACAGTTATTAAATGCCATTTCAAGTAAAAATTACTTTGCAACAACCGATTTTTCTAGAGCTAATAGAGCATCAGTTGTTACTTTTTGTGTTCCGACCCCACTAGATGCTGATCGAAAACCTGACTTAGGGCCACTCCGAGACGCTGCACTTTCCGTGGCTCCATTTTTGGAGGATGGAACCCTAGTAATAAGTGAATCAACCTCATACCCGGGAACTCTCAGGAAATTGATTATCCCTTTGATAGAGGAAGTGAAAAAAGACAAAAGCTTTAGTTTTTTTTACGCAAGCGCACCAGAGAGGGTAAATCCCGGAGATTTAATATGGTCACAAAGAAACACTCCAAGATTAGTGGGTGGCATAGGTAAAGAATCGCAAGAGAGGGCTTTAGCTTTTTATTCATCTATTTGTGAAAGTGTCATAGAGGTTGAATCTCCAGAAGTTGCTGAAGCTGCGAAGTTGCTAGAAAACACCTTTAGACTTGTAAATATCGCCTTGATAAATGAGTTTGCTCAATTATGTGGAGCAGAGGGAATCGATGTTAATTCGGTAGTAAAAGCTGCGTCCTCAAAGCCTTTCGGTTTTATGCCATTTAAGCCAGGTATTGGTGTTGGCGGCCATTGCATCCCTGTAGATCCCCTTTATTTAACTTGGTGGGCTGATCAAATGGGCCAAAGTGCAGACATAGTTAAGTTGGCAGATAGTATCAATCGAAGTATGCCAGCTTATATTGCAAGTCGTGCCATGGGTTTAGTTGGCTCTAATGTAAAAAAACCTAAAGTGTTAATTTTTGGGGTTTCATATAAAGCGGATATTGCTGATGTTCGAGACACGCCTGTACTCGAACTTATTAATCAATTAGTTAAGGAAGGTGCAGAGGTAATTTGGCATGACCCTCTTGTTAGAGAATGGCAAGGCGGCAAGTCAGTTGACTTACCCTGGGTGTGCGACGTAGCTGTTCTGGCTACCAACCATAGTGCAATGAATTTAACATCCCTTATTGAGAGCAAAATTCCAATTTTAGATTGCACAAATACTCTACCCAAGCAGACAAACATCCACACTATCTAGGACGTACTTCTCATTTCCCTTGAGATATCAGTAATAATTGTTGCCAAGTCGCGCGAAGGACTCCAACCGACCAGCTCCTTAATCAAATCGATATTTGGTACTCGTCGGCTCATATCCTCAAATCCGTTGCCATATGCTTCGTCATAGGGGACGTAAATAATTTTGCTTTTTGACTCAGTAATTTTGATAATTGTTTCAGCCAGTACATTTATAGAAATTTCATTATTGTTACCCACATTAACAACTTTTCCAATTGCTTTTTTGTCAAATGCAAGAGCTATAACTGCTTCAACCACATCTTCTACATGTGCAAAACATCTAGTTTGCTCTCCACTTCCATATATAGTTATCGGTTCACCATTCAGAGCCGCTTGTACGAACCGAGGTAAGACCATTCCATAATTTCCCAACTGCTTGGGCCCCACAGTGTTAAAGAATCTGACAATCCTAATTTCTAACTGCTTCTCTACGTAGTATGCGTAAGCCAAAGATTCATCAATTGCTTTTGCCTCACTATAAGCCCAACGAAGAGTAAGCGGGCTGCCAAGAATTCGATCGTCATTCTCACTTAGGGAATTTGAAATGTTCTTGCCGTAAACCTCACTACTACTTGTAATGAAGACTGGCTTCTTAAATTGTGCTGCTGTTTCCAATATGTTTTCGGTACCCCGAATATTAATCAACAAACTCTCTAGCGGTTTATTGATTATGTTAAAAACTCCGACTGCTGCAGCCAAATGAAAAATGTAATCCGTTTCCTTGACTAGCGATTGTAGTATTTCTTGATCTAGAATTGAACCTTGTATAAACTTAAAGTTAGGAGCCAACATAATTTCATTCAAATTTGAAATCTGGCCCGTCGAGAGTAAATCTAGAGCAGTAACTTCATGCCCTTCTCCAAGGAGTTGTGTGCACAAGTGGGATCCAATAAAACCAGCCCCACCAGTGACCAAAATCTTCATGTCGTAACTCTACTACACCAGTTGGTATTATCTCGCGAATTTACTAAACCATGAATGAATCAAGTAGAAAGTAGAAATCATATAGAGTGCCTTTAGGACAGCTTCAAATCGCCCATGTTTTAAAACAAACTTCAGATATGGAAGAGAGTCTTTGTAGTTTTTTTCGTTATAGAGACTGCGGGCAGTTTTATAATAGTAAAGACTATCAAAACGTTTGAGCTGACTAGAATTTAGTAGCAACAAGTGTTCAGCCAATGCTTTACATACGTATTCATAGCTATTGTCTGAGGATATATTCGAGTCATGTATCCTGTAGAATCCAAGCGCTTGAGGAACTAGTTTGAAATTTTCAGTGATTTTGGAAACCCTTAACCAAGTGTCATAATCGTCAATAGACCAAAACCTTGGTTCCTCTCGCATGTATCCTGCTTCTTCTAAAATAGTCTTCCGAATAACAACTGAAGATAGTCCAATTTCATTACCATAGAGTAAAAGGTGCATGTATAGAGGTTTCTTAAGCTTAACAATTTTGGACTTTGGGGCCTTTGTTACACTGGCATCTTGAAAGACTTTTTCTAGCGGATGATAAATCAAATCTATACTGGGTAAAAACCAATCCGACACAACTTTTAACTTTTCAATTCTCCACCAGTCATCTGAATCTAAGAAGGCAATCCAAGTAGCTCGTGATAGCCGCACTCCTAAGTTTCGAGAAGCAGCTACTGAGCCTGTCCGCTCTAGTTTAACAAACCTCAATCTAGGATCCGAATATTTCTGTACCATCTCTTCAGTTCCATCTGTCGAGTAATTATCTATAATTATGAGTTCAAAGTCTTCATAACTTTGGGCGAGAACCGAATCTATTGCATTTTTTAGAAATGACTTTCGATTGTAAGTGGGGATAATTATAGAAACTGTGGGGCGAATATCAGGCAACGCAGTTCAACCTCCATAACTCAGACTTGCACAATATTTTACTTAGAGTAACACTAGTGCGTAGAAACAAGTTGCTGGGTGCCACTCTAATCAATCAAGTCTTGTGCTCACCATAAGGAGGTCACGCTTCTAGAAGTTATCAAGACGAGCCATTTCCCGGAATACGCCGAATCCCTGCATCATAGATGAGATAAGAATCAGAATTTAGATAAAAGGCAAAATTTGAAAGTTTATCGAGGACTACAGTGATGGACGGAGCTAAAACAAACTTATCCCTATTCATGATGCCAAATCATCTAGGTTTTAAATCTCCCCACTAAATCCTTCATCGATGAGTTTTTGAAACTCTTTGGGGGTGCCAGCTAAATGGATTTCTGAATTTGCTATGGTATTAAACCTAACTTCTCGCCCCCTCTCTAAATAAATGTTATAAATAGGAGCAACATAGAGCTCTTGTAAGTTATTTTCAGTCACATACTCAGCGAAAAGTTCTAGAAATTCTTGAATGGTTGGAAAAAAGTAAGCTCCAGTACAGCATAAATTCGAAATTCTCTCCTTTTCGGTTACTCGTTCCACACGATTTGTTCCAGGAATATTTTTTACGAATGACCAATGATCTCCCACTTCGGAAAATGTCTCAATCCAGGGAAAGTGCGGAAAATGGGGTGGGAATTCAAAATTTGTCCGGATCGTATCGATGTTAAAAATCAAAAGCGTCTCTCCCTTTAGATGCTCGATATTGGTCAAACCAAGCGCGACAGTTTCTGCCTGTCCATGTGTTGGTGCATTGAGCTCTACAATTCTATAGTTTAGAATCCCTAATTTTTTGACCTCGTTTCGCACAAAAATTTCAGCATTGTAAGATTTATTTGTGATAAAAACAAAAGTTTCCGAATGAAAATATCGACGAAAAGAATTTAGGACATGAGCGAAAAGAGGTCTATTGTTTAACTCCAACTCATATTTTGGAACTAGGTAACCTTCAGAAAAAAACCTGGCGCTACTCCCAGCCATTGGAATGCAAATCACTTTTGTAGCCTCTCGATTTCCTGCCTAATGATTTGGAGAAATGCATTCTGTCTATCTGGTCTATCTGAATGTAAGGGCAAAAGACCGATTATTAAGAGGATCCCCATCATGTGGATTTCCGCAACATCAATTCCTAATGGTTTACAAAGTTCGTCTGTTATTAGGCCGCGGTAGAATTCGCTTTGAGGTTCATCTAGGAATCTCAATTTAAGATTTCCCGAAATCGGGACATACTCAAACTTATCCTCGAGAACTAAATCGTATCCCAGTACAAAAGACTGATAAATTTTTGCGATGTCATAACGCAAGTCCCCAAGAGGCGTATTTATCGATTCAAAGTTTTGGCCTCTCGGGTCAATGAATTTGCAAGTATCTTCGCGGGAGTCCCAAAAAATATTTGTCGCGCAGAGATCACCATGGAAAAAACCAAGAGATTCTGTATTCCTCATATCAATTTGATTAATCAAATAGGAAATATTCTGATGACTAATAATTGTGTCTATGTCAACGTTAAAAGTCTCAGAGAAAGTGCTATTTTGACTCAAGAACTCGGCTGCTCGCTGAAAAGTTTTCTGCTCTAGCAATTCACTGAGAGTCGCTAATTGCTGAGGTCCATCATAAGAACCTGATGTAATAGAAATTGCTACTTTAAAGTACTTTGCCAAACCTTGAAATATCTTCAACCAATTTTGTCTATCCAAGTTTCCCAGCACTAGCAATTCATGCAGAGTTGGAGATGCAATGTAGTCAAGCTCATAATAATCAGCACCCCATGAGTGCATTTTGGGGACGAAAATTTCCGCTTCCCTGGGGACAGATCTGTACCATGCTATTTCTTCCTTTAATTTTTGGAGATTAGAAGATCGTTTCGTCACCACGGAATCCGAAATTTCGATGGAATTAAAGTATCGGCTCTCCGTTGCCGCAAGTTTAGATTGCTGCAATGTCGAAAGGTGACCAAAATCAAGCCAGCCATCTCCTACAAAATATTTTAGAGGGTGAAAATCCTCATATAACATCATGGTAGTTAAAATCTCACCTGTAGATTTCGCCGCCGCCTCTAAAAAACTTTTTTGATCTGAAAAACAGAAGCGCCCGGCCATAACGAATTCAGCGCCTGACCCCTGCATGTGTTCAAGCTCTAAAATACTTTCATTCTTTCCCCAAAGATGTCGATCTGGCTTAATCGCGACGGCTACAGAATCTAGGGGCATATCTCCCTGAAGAATGGTATCACCATAGAGAATTTCAAAGGGCAGTGAAGTGTCTCCGATAACTTCTAAACAAAAAATAATAACTTCTTCAATTGTAAAGTTCTTATCAACTCTTATGATTTCTATGCCTAAAGTTTCAATCAACTTTAAATCTGAATTTGGAATTCTATAATCTATGGGCAGGGTCATGACTATTCTGTTACATTTTTGTGAAAGAATTTCAATTTGCTTTGCATACAATCTTTGATTTCGTACTGGCAAGAAACTAGGCGGAAGAACTCCATACACTTCAGACACATCTGTTTCAACAAATTTACTAGAGAGCACTATTCCAAGTCGATTCACCCTCAAATCCTATACATTTGAATTCATTATCCAGTAACTCGTCAGGACAAATGAAGTAAAAATCCCCACAGATGTCACTTTTCAATCCCTATAATGGGACGTATTTCTCTTAATTCAAACAAATGATGATTATTAATTGTGGCCCATGAAGGTTTCATGAATCGAAAATAGAATTTGCGGCTTACCTTCATTTTGATTTTATCGCTAAGAGGCAGATTTCGGATGATTAATTTACACATTTTCAGCCCAGTTTTGTATATCTCAAACACGCCAAGTATCGATAGTGCAGCCATTTTTTGGTAAACCGGAATCCGAGCTTCTATAATTATCCTAATCTGATTCATAAGGACAATCAATGATCTTGGGATTTTTCTTGGATCTTTTCTGGTGCCATAGAAAAACCGTACATCCATCGACTTAGTGTTCCATTTTTCCTTCATCACGAACTCCAAAACAGCAGCTTCACAATACTTAAACCTACCAATTAAAGAGAGCATTTGTATGAATATCAAGTCTCCAGCAAAAGTTTCTGGTATCGGAGGAAGTTTTCTTAACATCGATGCTCTGTAAATTCCGTACCAACTTACGTTTGGGAATGAAAAGAGAGTTTGATAATATCTACCAATTGATTTTTCGAATTGATGCTCGGATAATTCATTAATTGTATAAACTTTTGTGTTTTCGTGTGCAAGTATCATGTGAACCTGAGGAATACACAAGGCAACGTCTGGCCGGTCTTCTAGAACCTTAACCATTTCCGTAATGTAATTTTGTGATCGGTAATCGTCAAGAGCTGCAAGTAGTATATATTTCCCTTGCGCCTTGTTGAAAAGAAAATTTACATTAGTCATTGCGCCTAAATTTTGACGCTGGTAATAGACTTTAATATTGCTGGACTCTTTGACGATACTGTTCAAAATGCTTCGCGATGAATCACTAGATAGATTATCTGAAAAAATGATTTCGATGTTCTTATGGGTCTGAAGCAAAATTTGTTTGAGTGCAGTTCGGATCAGTTTCTCTCCGTTATATACGGGGAAGACGACACTTACAAGAGGCTCACCGACAACCTTAGGCTTCATTCAGACTCCTAGATCCTTTAATGTGTGAACAACTTTACCAAATTCGTATTTTTTTGCGCCAAAGTTGCCTTAATCCAAACAATGAACTGTGTTAAGCGATTTAGAGATGTGTCAATCATTGCCAATTCCACTACTGAGATTTTCTAATTTCTAAGCTAGTTAGAAAATTCTCGTATCTAGGCTAAGGCGTTTCAGGGTAATCTACCTAAGTTCCTGAAAATTCGAGTAAAATGATACAACTGGTCCAATCATTGGTGCTTACTGCCGATTACAAGAAGGCTCTCGAATATTATGGTGCTATATTTAGGGACGGTACGAGCAACTTGTGACGTAAGTTCGATATTGTGAAGGCTATTATGAGGAGTTTGACCTCTCCGAGGGCTTCTTGTGTTAATTCTACTGTGTAGGCGGTTTAATTGTTGATATCGGTGAGTAAGAAGAGTTTGGGTGGTGCCTTTAGGCGTACATTTTCTGTGCTGAACAGGCGTGACAAGATAAAGATTGTTTTTATAGTGATCATTCAAATTGTCTTAGGCGCTCTAGACCTTCTTGGGGTATTAGCTTTTGGATTGTTGAGCACGGTCTTGATTTCACAAGATAACGAGAAGCCATTGTTCGCAGAAACCATAGACTTAATGGGCGCACTCAATTTATCCAGCAGGTCAATTCAAAGTCAAGCGATCATCCTAGGTATAGCTTCCCTCGTTCTATTGATAAGCCGTACTTTTATTTCCATTTTCTTCACTCGGAGAATTCTATTTTTTCTAAGTAGAAGAGGTGCGACGATATCTGCGGATCTAGTATCTCGCTTACTGTCAAAGCCTTTACTAGATGTGCAATCTCGAACATCACAAGAAACAGTTTATGCAATAACAAAAGGTGTTGAGTCGATAGCCCTTAATGTTTTGGCTACTGCAGTTGTTTTAAGCGCTGATCTTTCTTTATTACTTGTTATGAGTCTGGGGCTTCTTTGGGTTGATCCGACAACTGCCATAGGAACACTATTGATTTTTTCCTGCATCGCATTTCTAGTGTTTAGATTAACCCACTACAAAGCAGGTCAACTTGGCGAAACTAGTACAGGATTGATAATCAAAAGTAATGAAAAAATCGTGGAAGTGTTTGCCTCATATAGAGAGGCTGTTGTGAGAAACAGAAGAGATTACTATGCACGCGAAATAGGGATCCTGCGACATAAATTAGCAGACACCATGGCTGAAGTAAATTTCTTGCCGTATGTGAGTAAATATGTGATGGAGTTAGCAATAATTTTTGGTGCAATCACCGTTGGGTTAAGTCAGTACTTACTTCACGATGCTATGCAAGCCGTTACCACTCTTGCTATTTTTCTAGCTGCTGGCACGCGCATGGCTCCTGCAGTCTTAAGGGTGCAGCAAGGTTCAATAACAATTATGTCTTCATTGGGGCAGGCACTGCCGACTTTAGACCTCATCGATTCACTAAATGGAACTCTGCCAGTACCTGCAGCTTCTGACATTGTGGAAGTCAATCACGTTGACTTTACACCAAACATTGAAGTTAACGATCTCTTTCTTACATACCCAAATAGCAGCACCCCAGCTTTGCAAAGTATTTCGATTTCGATTCCCGAAGGATCGTTAGTTGCAATAATTGGACCTTCAGGTGCGGGCAAAACAACACTGATTGACGTAATATTGGGAATCTTAGTTCCAGATTCTGGCGATGTTCTAATTTCAAATCATGATTCTATAAATGCAATAAAAAAATGGCCAGGTGCTATTGCTTATGTCCCACAAGATATTTCAATTTCTTCAGGAACGATCCGTCAAAATGTAGCAATGGGTTTTCCACTCGCTGCTGCGACTGATGAACTAGTGATACCTGCGCTCCGCATTGCTCAACTCGAAAACTTCATCAATACCTTGCCTCACGGTATTGATGAAGAAGTTGGGGAGCGTGGAACCAAACTAAGTGGTGGACAAAGACAGAGGTTAGGAATTGCCCGTGCAATGTTCACAAAGCCGAAGTTGCTTGTTCTGGACGAAGCAACAAGCTCATTAGATGGAATAACAGAAGCGAATCTATCGGCTGCGATAGACGCATTAAGAGGCTCCACAACTATTCTAATGATTGCTCATCGTTTAACAACAGTTAAAGATGCAGATATCGTTGTTTATTTAGAAAGTGGGAAAATCAAAGCCGTCGGCAACTTCCAGGAGATAATCGAACAAATTCCAAACCTCACAAAGTATGTGATTTAAATTTTTCGATGAAACCTATAAACAGAGGGTTTCGTAAAGAAGCCTCTGCTTTATTGCTATAGCATCTGGGCTGGCAAGAGTTAGGGCCTTAGACTTTACTGCTGTTCCCATTATGTCTCTGAGAGCAGTTTTCTCCCAAAGTTCGAGAATCTTCAAGCCCAGAGCTTGATGGTCCAAATTCGAGACTAGAAATCCAGTTTCACCATTGACAACAATCTCATTGTGCCAATCGACATCGTATGCAACTGTGGGAAGGCCTCCCAGACTCGCTTCGAGGAGAGAACGTCCGCAAAGTGGCGCGATGTTTATGTCTGCTAGCTTAATTGCACCAGTAACCCAAGCCTGTGGACGATTTCCCGCGAAAACGACGCTATTCTCAATATTTAGTCTTTGCGCCAGTTCACGAAGACCTTGTTGTTCCCGGCCATCACCTAAAAGTATGAGTTTAAATGGTACTCCCGCTTTACCAAGGACACTAGCTCCCATTATGGCGTGATTGACATGCTTTAAACTCTCTAATCTTGAAATGCACAGCAGTACACACTTTCCTTCGGTTTCCCAGTTTTCAAAATCTTGCTCAACACCAAGCTCTTTTTCTGATTGAAAGAAATGAACTTTATCTATTCCAACCCCCAAAGGGGTAAGTGAAGTCTTCTCCAGAGCTACACCGGCTTCTAATGCATAGTTCAAATTTTCTTGATTTTGAGCCAAAACCAGATCGGCTCGCCTCAAAATGAATCTTTCCAGCCTTTCTTCCATTTGAGGGCTAGAAAATAGTCTTGGCATAATTGGCAGTTTGTTTAACTCTCGAATTCTTTTTGGGTTACCCCAAACGCCTACTATAAAAGGCTTTCTGAGAAATCTTGAGAGGATATAGCCATACAAACCATTCAATCTTGGGTCTTCCGCTCTTACAACTTTAACACCCTGTAAATTACTTGGTGAAATTAGACGCATAAACAGTGAAAATTGCGCAAGAGCAAAGTTTAGGCGGGGTAGAGATTCAAGTGACTTGAAGCGAGAATATCGCCCCTCTAGAATCGTGTTTCTGTCGTCTAGATGGAAGTATTCTGGTTTTGAATAAATGTTGTATTCAGATTTATCATATTGCAAACTAGCAATTGGGCTAACAGTCAAAATTCTATCAAAAAAATTTCCAGCATCCCTAGCTAGTACAAAAATCTCAAGCCCATATTTAGTCAAATACTCAAAAGAATAGGCAGAATGAAACACAAGCATTTTCTTTTGAATTGATTTCTTCTTCAAGGCGGTTCCATCTCCTATCTCCCAAAATCTATTGTATTGCAGAAGGTTTTGCTTTCCTTAATAGCATGTTCAATTATCCTATAAAATCAAATCTAAGCGCGTTAACATCAGGTTGTCTAAATACCTAGTAACTGCTCATCTTACAGTCTAATTTGGATAAAAAACATTCAAGCCATAGGCATCACAATTTATTTTTCCGAAACCAATTTGTTCAGTACTCTAATAACTCTTTCGATTTCCGTGTCCCTTTGTTCAGGGAAAAGAGGAATAGAAAGAGTGGTTCTTGCTAATGCTTCCGAATTAGGTAACGCACCAGAAACGATTACCTTATTTTTGTATGCAGATTGCTCGTGTACTGCTTTTGGGTAGTGGTATCCAAATCCAATATTAAAGTTGGCTAAGGATTTTGTGAAATTGTCTCTATTCATACAACTAATGGAATAGATGTGGTAAACATGAGAGCCGTCGCTTTTGATGGGATCCATCAAGACTTCAGGATTAATGGAACCTTGATAAGTTTTTGCAATATTCTTTCTATTTTCAGTCCATTTCCTCAAGTGGGGCAGTTTAATTCTTAGGAATCCTGCTTGAATCGTTTCAAGCCGGAAGTTTCCTCCCCATGAATTATGGTTGTACTTTTCTGTTGCACCCCAATCCCTCATGACTTTAATCTTTTCAGCGATTTCAGTAGAATCAGTGATCACTGCACCAGCTTCTCCTAGAGCGCCTAAATTTTTTCCAGGATAAAATGATAACGTTGCTGCATCGCAAAATCTTGATTGAGGCAAATCTTTAAATGTCCCAAGATGAGATTGGGCGGCATCAATTATAAATGCCAAACCATTCTGCTTACAGATTTCTTGTAACTCATCTAGTCCTTCGACACGTCCATGTAGCGTTACGAATACTAGAGCACGTGTCTGCTTTGTAATTGCATCTGCTACACAATTTGGGTCCAAGAGACCAGTTCGGGGATTAATGTCGACCAATACTGGAGTTGCACCAGTTTGTAGGATCGCAAAACAGGTTGCCACGAACGTAAATGAAGTGGTAATCACCTCATCCCCTATGCCTACATCTAAAGCTCTGAGAGTTAATTCGATTGCTGAGGTCCCACTATTTACTCCAACAGCAAATTTTGAACCTTCAATTTCAGCTAATTCTTTCTCGAATAATTCAACTTCTGCACCCAGTACAAGATGCGAACTCTCAACTAAGTTACCAAGTCGCTCCTTGAATTGTGGCAAAAGAGGTTTATGAATTCGTGCCATATCATTGAACGGTATCAAGCTATCATCCATGGACAAATTGTTTACCCCCCTCACTTTCGATTGATCTTCGCAATGCCTCTACAACTTTCCAGACAGAAACAGCCTCCAAAGCGCTCGGTATTTCTATTGTAGTAGGAACTTGATTTATTGTGTCTGCAATCATGTCAATCTCTTTAGCTAATGCCTCATACATTTGAATCTTTGGCGCTTCTATTTCACCCATCGTATAACTAACATTCCGAGCAGTCTTTTCTTCATTAGAGATTAATTCATATTTAGACGCGCTAGCCTCAAAATGTATAATTTGCAGAGGAGTTTGTCTATTCATTTCTTCAATTACTATGGCATCATGTTTTCCAATTAATGAAATTTGACGAACCTTTTTTGGTGAATTCCAACTGACATGTATCCCCGAAACAAATCCATCCTCCCAGGTTAAAGTCAAAAACGCGGAATGGAGGCCTGAATCATCGATTGAATTAGTCCTTAAGCAGCTTACCCAAAGGGGTAAGCTGCCCCTTAGCAACAATAATATATATATATCGTGTACTGCTAAATCTGCTAGCACATCAACATCAGCCTGGACTATACCGAGAGAAGTTCGATAAGAACTATACTCTCGCATATTTAGAAGAATTTCCCTTGTATCTTTATTAGTTATAATATGATTTACCAAAGGTGAAAAATGGTAAGTAAAATCGCAGAAGACCTTCACGCCCTTAGAAAGGGCTAGGGCTGCGATTTCTTCTGCATCTGTTGATGAAGTTCCACAAGGCTTGGTGATCAAGATATTATGGCAAAAGTTCATAACATGTTTTGCAAGCTCTAAATGACTTGAAGGGCGAGTGCAAATAATTGCTAAATCAAAATGTAATGTTTTTGGTAATGCATAGATTGAATCATAAGTTTCAACGCCATAAGAGACACTTGCCATATTTCGACTCTTCGGGTCCTGATCAACAATTGCCCCAATTTCATATTTTGGGTTTAAAGATATATTCCTTGCTATATTTGGACCCCAGTAACCATAACCTATTAACACAACCTTTAACTTCTTCAACTAGAACTCCTTAATTGATTGTTAACAAGTGGGGCTTATTTCCATTCAAAAGGCTACACCAGGGTGGGCATGGTACAGAATAAGGTATGCATCTCGCATTTGGGCTATTTCGAATCTATTTGACGCATATTCAATCTGTTTAGCGTTAATTGAATCAAGAAGCTGGGTAGTTACCAAAATTGATGCAATTTTTCCTGCAACTTTTTGGGGTGATTGATCGGAGAATATCCAATCGCTGGCTCCACTCAAATAGTCTGGCGAAAGTTGAAGGCTAACAGCAGGGACTCCCGAAAAAATAGCTTCAAGTGTGGCCACTCCGGTTATATCTTCAACATTTAAGCCAACATAACAATCAAGACTTGAAAATACATGTCTAGGGTCAAGGACCAATCCAGGCATTACAAGCTTCTCTTTGATCCTTGATTTATTCACAAGTTCGATTATTGATTCCCATTCTGGGCCCGCGCCACCGAGTATAAACGTAGTTTTTCCATCAGTCAGAAAATCAACTTCTTCAAATATCTCGATAAAAACTTTTGGGTTTCGCTCTTTGGCTAGTCGACTTATAGTTCCAATTACAAAATTTTGGCTCTTTTCTACTCTTTTTGCTATCCCTTCCCACGGGCTTTTCGAGATTCCATTCGGAATAACTCTAAAATTATTTTTCTCAAAACTAGAAATACTTTCACGCCAGTATGAATCTATAGAGACAAGTACGAAATAGTCAAAGTTCTTCGATAGATACTTATTTAGTGCCCTAGTTGCAATCGGTACAGAAACACCTACTAAGTGACAAGTAGCTATTAGATTTATTCTCTTGTTTGGAGGTAAATTCTTACGAATTTTCGCAAGAAAATATCCGAAGATCAAACCATATGTTAAATGACAATGAACAACCTCAAATTCTAAAAGTTGTTTCCTATTCTTATGTACCCAAAAAGGTAAAGCGATGTACTTATAATATCGACCTTTAGCCTGCTTGCTTACAAATAACAACTCAACTCTTGGATCTAGTGAATATTGGTTTAGTGAGGTATCCACTGCAGAATAAAGCAGGAGTGAAACTTCTTCTCCTTTGGAGACTAAGTCATTCGCAAGCTCTATGACCATTCTTTCTGCGCCTCCTTTAGGCAAAGAAGGGATAACCTGGAGTATTCGCATAGTGTTCACACTCTAAACCAAAGTCATTTTATGGAACGATTAAGAGCATTAGATTTGAAAGTTTTGAAGAAAACATGATGACTTTCGCAGAGTGGCTTGGGCCGGGATCGAACCGGCGACCTAACGATTTTCAGTCGTTCGCTCGTACCAACTGAGCTACCAAGCCAAACAAGGTTTCAATGTCATTGACC
>Ga0214919_10002963_pt1 | contig 26189 bp, 22 predicted proteins | sample LL1503_MetaG_FD_177994 | JGI IMG/M metagenome (GOLD analysis project Ga0214919, IMG submission 177994) | Freshwater microbial communities from Lake Lanier, Atlanta, Georgia, United States - LL-1503 | ecosystem: Environmental > Aquatic > Freshwater > Lake | place: USA: Georgia | collected...
GGACGCAGGCGAAATGACCGTGTGCAAAATCTTGGAAGACGACGCTGGCGTGGACCTGCGTGTGGCCGGCGACTGGACGCCACCGTGGGAAGTGAAGCACCCGTCAGAAGGCTAAGGCCAAAGCGCGTTCATTACTGCCGCACCACGTCCACCCCCGCCGGGGGTTTGAAGGCAAAGGCGCTGGCGTCCAGCGGAGCGTTGGCCTCAAACGCGCTGAACTGCAAGACCGAGCGCTGGCCAAAACTGTCCACAATCTCCAGCGTGGCCAGAACGCCGCCTTTGAAACCCACGCGCACGCTTTGAAGGCTACCGTCTTTGGAGCGGGGTTTGGCCTGCAACCACTCTTGGCCGTCGGCGTTGGGGGCATCGCTGAGCTCGTATTCGGCTTGCAGCGCCTTCAGGTCGGGCGCGGCAGCGATCAGCGCGGCGGGCGTAGAGCCCAGGGCGGCGGCCTGTTTGCGGGCGGTGACCTGGGCCAGGTCCACGTCGTACAGCCACAGGGTTTGCCCGTCGGCCACGATGCTTTGCTCAAAGGGCTTTTTGTAGACAAATTTGAAGCGGTTGGGCCGGGCAAACTCGAAGCTGCCGCTAGATACCTTGGGGCGCACCACCTGGCCGTCTTTGGCCGGGACGGTGACGGTTTGGTTGAAACTGGCGCGACCACTTTTGACGTTTTTGACGAAGGCGTCCAAGCTGTCCAGGCCACCGGCCCAGGTCGCGCCAGTGCCTAAAGTTGCGTAAACGGCTGCGGCAAACAGAAAACGCAGCAGGTTCATTTGCATCATTCCGCCCGCGCCGGCACCAGGATTTCACGTTGGCCGCTGCCGCTCATGGAACTCACCAGGCCCGCCTTCTCCATGTCTTCCACCAGGCGCGCGGCGCGGTTGTAGCCAATTTTCAGGTGGCGCTGTACCAAAGAGATGCTGGCCTTGCGGTTTTTCAACACCACTTCCACGGCCTGGTCGTAGAGGGCGTCTTTTTCGCCGCCCATGTCGCCAAAGCTGCCATCGCCATCGTCGCCGTCCACTGTTCCGCCCTCCAACAGGCCCTCGACGTAATTGGGCTCACCGCCCTGCTCTTTCAAATATTTCACCACCCGGTGCACTTCTTCGTCGCTCACAAAGGCGCCGTGCACGCGAATCGGCAGGCCAGTGCCACTGGGCATGTACAACATATCGCCCATGCCCAAGAGCGCCTCAGCACCCATCTGGTCCAGGATGGTGCGGCTGTCGATCTTGCTGCTGACCTGAAACGCGATGCGGGTCGGAATATTGGCCTTGATCAGACCGGTGATCACGTCCACGCTGGGGCGCTGGGTAGCCAAAATCAGGTGGATACCGGCGGCGCGCGCCTTTTGCGCTAGGCGGGCGATCAGTTCTTCGATCTTTTTGCCCACCACCATCATCAGGTCGGCTAGCTCGTCAATCACCACCACGATGTGCGGCAGGCGTTGCAGCGGCTCAGGGTCCTCGGGCGTCAGGCTAAACGGGTTGTAGATGAAGGTGCCGTTGGCGGTGGCCTCGTCGAGCTTGGCGTTAAAGCCGGCCAGGTTGCGCACGCCCATTTTGCTCATCAGCTTGTAGCGCTTTTCCATCTCGGCCACGCACCAATTCAGGCCGTGGGCGGCCTGGCGCATGTCGGTCACCACGGGCGCCAGCAGGTGAGGAATACCTTCGTAGACGCTCATTTCCAGCATCTTGGGGTCGATCATCAAGAGGCGCACGTCGCGCGCCTCGGCCTTGTACAAGAGGCTCAAAATCATGGCGTTAATGCCCACTGACTTGCCTGAGCCGGTAGTACCCGCCACCAACACGTGGGGCATTTTGGCCAGATCGGCCACCACCGGGTTGCCAATGATGTCCTTGCCCAAGCCCATGGTGAGCATGGATTTCGCGTCGTTATAAACCTGCGAGCCCAAGATTTCAGACAGGCGGATGGACTGGCGTTTGGCGTTGGGCAATTCCAGCGCCATGTAGTTTTTACCCGGAATCGTCTCCACTACGCGGATGGACACCAAGCTTAAAGACCGTGCCAGGTCTTTGGCCAGGCCCACAATCTGCGAGCCTTTGACGCCGGTGGCCGGCTCGATCTCGTAACGGGTAATCACCGGTCCCGGCTGGGCCAGCACCACGCGCACCTCCACGCCAAAGTCCTTGAGCTTTTTCTCGATCATCCGGCTGGTCATCTCCAGCGTCTCGGGCGACACGGTCTCTTGGCGCAAGAGCGCGTCGTCCAGCAGCGCCACCTGGGGCAACTTGGTGTCGGGCATCTCGGAAAAAAGGGGCTTTTGGCGTTCTTTGGCCACCCGGGTGCTGGGCGGTGGATCCATGGGTTTGGGCTCTACCACCACGCGCGGCTCGGGCGCAACGATCAGGGTGTGGGGCGCTTCTTCGTGCAGTTGGGCCTCCGAAAACTCCACGTCGCGCTCGCGCGCGGCCTGCAGGCCCAGTTCCAGGTCCTGGGCCATTTCGCGGCGCTCGCGCAGGGCGTGCCAGCGCGCGTCCATCCACGCTCCCAGCCGCTCGGCAGCCGACAACCAGGAAAAACCAAAGGCCCAGCAGCTCCCGAGCAAACCCAGGGCGATGGCCAACAAGCCCGACCCGCCAAAACCCAGCCAGCGCACCCACTGGGTCCCCACCAGGTAACCCAACAGGCCACCACTGTGGCCGGGCAAATGCCCCTCCAACCGGTACAGACGGGTGAACTCCAGGGCCGCACTGGCGACCAGCAGAGCCGCCAGACCCAGAGCTAAAACCAGGCCCGGGTGGCGACCGGCCCAGGAGGGCGCCTGGCTGTCTTCGCCCACGGTGGTTTGTGCGGTCTCCCCCCTCAAACGCCGCGCCGCCGCGCCAAGCCAGGCCTTTAAGGCCACTGCGGGACACCACCACACCGAATAGCCGAGCAAGAAATACCCCAGATCTGCAACCCAGGCACCCACGGGGCCCGCTAGGTTATTAGCGTTGGCGCCACTGCCCGAGGTGGTCCAGGCGGCGTCCAAGGTGGAATAAGTGGCCAAGGCAAGCAGGCAAAACAACACCGCAAAAAAGCCGAAAAAGAGGGCGGCCTCGCCGCCCAAACGCACCCAAACCGGCTCCGGCGTGGGGGGTTCAACCGTTTTTGCGTGAAGCGTGTGCAGGGAATAGGTCATGTTCTCAAGAGGATCGTGGCCCAGCGGGGTCCGTAGTGGCTTGGGCATGAGCTTACCCTAAGGCGCCGGGCGAGCATACGGGCACAATTGCGCCTTGGTATTGGGGTGTTGCCCCCACCAAAACGGATTTTTCAGAAGGTATTTATGTCCAAAACACAACACGCCCGCGTCCTGATCCTGGGCTCGGGACCGGCGGGCTATACCGCCGCCGTCTACGCCGCACGCGCCAATCTCAACCCGGTGCTGGTCACCGGCATGGCCCAGGGTGGCCAATTGATGACCACCACCGAGGTCGACAACTGGCCGGCCGACGTCAACGGCGTGCAAGGCCCTGAGCTGATGCAACGCTTCCTGGAGCACGCAGAGCGCTTCAAGACCCAGGTCATCTTTGACCACATCAACACCGTGGACCTGAGCAAGCGCCCCTTCACACTCAAGGGTGACGACACCACCTACACCTGCGACGCGCTGATTTTGGCCACCGGCGCATCGGCCAAGTACCTGGGTTTGCCGTCTGAGACGGCGTTTATGGGCCGCGGCGTGTCGGGCTGCGCTACCTGTGACGGATTTTTTTACCGCGACCAGCTGTGCTGCGTGGTCGGCGGAGGCAATACGGCCGTGGAAGAGGCGCTGTACCTGTCTAACATCGCCAGCAAGGTCTACCTGGTGCACCGGCGCGACAAGTTCAAGGCCGAACCAATCCTGGTAGACAAGCTGATGGAGAAGGTGGCTGCGGGCAAGATTGAACTCAAAACCTTCCATACCCTGGAAGAAGTGCTCGGTGACGCCAGCGGCGTGACCGGCATCCGCGTCAAAAGCACCACCACCGGCGCGCTGGAAGACATCACGCTACAGGGTTGCTTTATCGCCATCGGCCACGCACCGAACACCGAGATTTTCCAAGGCCAACTCGCCATGGAGAACGGCTACATCGTCACCCAGGGCGGCCTCAAAGGCTTTGCCACCCAAACCAGTGTGCCTGGCGTATTTGCGGCGGGCGATGTGCAAGACCATGTCTACCGGCAGGCCATCACCAGCGCGGGCACCGGCTGCATGGCGGCGCTGGACGCCCAGCGCTTTTTAGAGCAGGAATAAGCCCCCGGGCGTGCGCGCGAGGCGGCCACACCCAATGGGATAATCGCGCCCCTATGACTATTACTTACAAAGACGCTCACGGCGTTGCCGGCATGCGGGTGGCGGGCAAACTGGCCTCCGAGGTGCTGGACTACCTGACCCCCTTTGTCGTACCCGGCGTGACCACCAACGCCCTAGACAAACTGGCCCATGACTACATCGTGGACGTGCAGGGTTGCATTCCGGCGCCGCTGAACTACACCGGAGGGGGCAAGATTGCCTACCCCAAGTCGATCTGCACTTCGGTCAACCACCAGGTTTGTCACGGCATTCCCAACGACAAGGCTCTGAAAAAGGGCGATATTGTCAACATCGACGTCACGGTGATCAAAGACGGCTGGCACGGTGACACCAGCCGCATGTTCTTGCTCGGCGACGCATCCATTGCCGCCAAACGCCTGTGCGCGATCACCTACGAGGCCATGTGGCACGGCATCCAGCTGGTGCGCCCCGGCATTCACTTGGGTGACATCGGTTTTGCGATTCAAAAGTTTGCTGAAAGCCAGGGCTTTAGCGTGGTGCGCGAGTTTTGCGGCCATGGCATCGGCCAGGTCTTCCATGAAGAACCCCAGGTGCTTCACTATGGCCGGCCCGGTACGCTGGAAATGCTGGTTGAGGGCATGACCTTCACGATCGAACCCATGGTCAACGCCGGACGCAAAGAAATCAAGGAAGGGCCGGAAAAAGACGGCTGGACCATCGTCACCCAGGACCGCTCCCTGTCGGCGCAGTGGGAGCACACCGTGCTCGTCACCCGCGCCGGTTACGAGGTGCTTACGCTATCGGCGGGCAGTCCGCCGACTCCTGCGTTCGTGACCCCCAGCGCCTGAACCCTTGCGCCCACACCCGCGCACATGACAGAACTCCAGGATTTGCGTGCCGCCTACCGGGCGCAAAAAGCGCAGCTCCTGCACGGTTTACTAGCGCCCGGATTTAGGCCAAGCGGCGTCCAAAAAGTGTTGCGCGAGCTCTCGGCCCTGACCGATGCCTTGTTGACCACCCTGTGGGCACAAGCCAAGCTCGATGCCCCATGCGCCTTGATCGCCGTCGGCGGCTACGGCCGCGCAGAACTTTTCCCCCACTCCGACGTGGACGTGCTGGTGCTCCTTCCAGACCAACTGGATGGCGACCCCGGCCTGCCCAAGCGCATCGAGCAATTTATTGGCAACTGCTGGGATGCCGGGCTAGAAATCGGTTCGAGTGTGCGCACCGTTCAGGAATGCGTGAACGAAGCCAGCAAGGACGTGACCGTGCAAACCGCGCTCCTGGAGTGCCGCTTCCTGACGGGTGACGCCAAATTGGTCCAGCGCTTTAAAACCGCGTTCTTTGCAGCCCTGGACCCAAAAGCCTTTTTTGTAGCCAAAACACTAGAGCTGCGCCAGCGCCACACCAAGTTCGAGGACACGCCCTATTCGCTGGAGCCCAATTGCAAGGAGTCGCCCGGCGGCATCCGCGACCTGCAAGCGGTGTTGTGGGTGGCCCGGGCGGCACATTTGGGCTGGAATTGGGCCGAACTGGCGCATAAGGGGCTGGCGACCGACTTCGAAATTGCACAAATCCGGCGCAACGAATCCCTGCTGTTTTTGATTCGCGCCCGCTTGCATCTGATCGCCAAACGGCGCGAAGACCGGCTGGTATTTGACCTGCAAACGCCCGTAGCAGAGGCCTTTGGCTACACCGCGTCCACTGGCGCAGGCGCATTGGTGCGCGCCAGCGAACGTCTGATGAAGCGCTACTACTGGGCAGCCAAGGCGGTCACCCAGCTCAACCAGATTTTGCTGATGAATATCGCGGAGCGGCTCAATCCCTCCACGCACACCTTGCGCCCGATCAACCAACATTTCAACGACAAAGCCGGCATGCTGGACGTGGCCAGCGACGACGTGTACCAGCGCCAGCCGCACGCGATTTTGGAAACGTTTTTGCTCTACCAAACCACGGTAGGCGTCAAAGGCCTCTCGGCCCGCACGCTGCGTGCGCTGTACAACGCGCGCGGCCTGATGGACGCGGCCTTTCGCCGCGACCCGGTGAACCGGGCCACGTTTCGCGAAATATTGATGCAGCCTGGCGGCATCACCCACGCCATACGGCTGATGAACCAGACCTCGGTGCTGGGGCGCTATCTGTGGGTGTTTAGGCGGATCGTCGGGCAGATGCAACACGACCTGTTTCATGTCTACACGGTCGACCAGCACATTGTTACGGTGCTGCGCAACGTGCGGCGGTTTTTTATTGTGGAGCACGCCCACGAATACCCATTTTGCTCGCAACTGGCCTCGGGTTGGGACAAGCCTTGGCTGCTCTACGTGGCCGCGCTGTTTCATGACATTGCCAAGGGCCGTGGCGGCGACCACTCCGAGCTGGGTTGCGTGGAGGCGCGGCGCTTTTGCAAACAGCACGGCATAGACGCCGACGACACGGCGCTGATCGAGTTCTTGGTGGCCGAGCACCTGACCATGAGTCGGATTGCGCAAAAGTCGGACCTCAGTGACAGCGTCGTTATCGCCAAATTTGCCCTGCGTGTGGGCAATGAGCGCAATTTGACGGCGCTTTACCTGCTTACGGTGGCCGACATACGCGGCACCTCGCCCAAAGTCTGGAACGCTTGGAAGGGCAAGTTACTCGAGGACCTCTACCGCTACACCATGCGGGTGCTGGGCGGTCGGGCACCCGACGCCGACGCCGATGTGGAGGCGCGCAAGCGCGAAGCGCTGGTCAACCTCGCGCTTTACAGCCTGCCGTTTGAAGCGCACAAGGCGCTGTGGGACACGCTGGATGTGAGCTACTTCATGCGCCATGACGCTGCTGATATTGCCTGGCACGCCAAACAACTGTCACGCCATGTGCAAACCACGACACCTGTGGTACGCGCACGCCGCTCCACCCTGGGCGAAGGCCTGCAGGTACTGGTCTACACCCCGGACCAGCCGGACTTGTTTGCCCGCATTTGCGGCTATTTTGACCAAGCCTCGTTCAGCATCGTGGACGCCCGCGTGCACACCACCCAGCGCGGGTATGCGCTGGACACATTTGAGGTGGTTACCTCTGCGGGTATGGAAGAACACTACCAGGCGCTGACCAGCATGTTGGAGACCGAGCTGGCTCTGGCCATCGCCACTGCGGGGCCGCTGCCCCAGCCGTCCAAGGGGCGTATCTCGCGGCGGGTCAAGAGTTTTCCCATTGCGCCGCGCGTAACCCTGCGACCCGATGAAAAGGCGCAAAACTGGCTACTTAACATCTCCGCCAGCGACCGTCCGGGCCTTCTGTATTCGGTGGCGCGGGTATTGGCACGCCACGCCATTGAAGTGCAACTAGCCAAGGTCACCACGCTGGGCGAGCGGGTAGAGGACACGTTTTTGATCCACGGCGTCCAGCTTCAGCACAACAAGACGCAGATTGACATTGAAACTGAGCTGCTGGAATCGCTGGCGTCCTGACAAAATACTGGCGCCCCAAGCAAGCCACCACCGCGCCGGAGACACCGCATGAAGCCCCACGCCAACACATCCACCCTGAGCCGACGCCGCCTTCTAGGCGCTTGTGCCGCACTGGGTGCGAGCAGCCTGAGCGCGCTGGCACAAAGCAAAACCGTGCTGCGCATCTCCAGCCCGGCGGTGCCCGACGACTGGCATGCCAAGATGTGGACCGTGTTCAAGGACAGCCTGGAGAAAAGCGCACCTGGGGAATTTGACGTCCAAATCAACCTCAACGCCACGCTGTTCAAACAAGGCGCCGAGTCGGCGGCCATGGCGCGCGGCAACCTGGAACTGGCCACGTTGTCGGCTTTTGACATCGCCAAATTTGTGCCCGAGTTCTCGGTTTTTACGGCAGGCTATATGGTGCGTGACCCGGCGCAGCAGCAAAAAATCTTCCAAGGCCCCATCGGCACGGAAATGTTCAAAACCGTGGCCGACAAAATGGACGTCACGCCCCTGGCCACCGCCTATCTGGGCACGCGCCAGCTCAACCTGCGCGAGGTGCGCAACGTCAAAACACCGGCCGACCTTAAAGGCGTCAAGCTGCGCATGCCCGGCTCCAAAGAATGGCTGTTTTTAGGCGAAGCCCTGGGCGCGACGGCCACGCCGCTGGCCTTTGGCGAGGTCTATCTAGGCCTTAAAACCGGCACCATCGACGGCCAGGACAACCCCCTGCCCTCGGTGCGCGCGGCCAAGTTTTATGAGGTGACCAAGCAAATCGTGCTAACCAGCCACCTGGTCGACAGCCTGTTTATCGCCATTGCCAACAAAACATTGGCCGCTCTTACGCCGGCCCAACGCCAAAAGGTCACTGCCGCGGCCCAGGCCGCCGCCCAGTACAACAACGAGAACCGCATCAAGGAAGAGTCGCAAATGCTGGATTTCTTCCGCAAGGAAGGCCTGCAAGTCAGCACACCTGACCTGGATGCTTTTCACAAGGCGGTCCAGCTGCGCTACCAAAACTCGGACTATGCCAAAGCCTGGCCCCCGGGTCTAGTCGAGCGGATCAACGCAGTCCGCTGACACCGCATGCAAGCGCCCAGCACCGAAGCGGTGCCGTTCAAGCCCAGGCGCCATCGCCTGACCCATGCCTGGCGCGTAAGCACACAAACCATTTCAGGCCTGCTTTTTCTGGCCCTTTTTGGCGTATTCATCATCCAGATCACCGCCCGCTTTGGCTTCAATCAGCCGCTAGCCTGGACCGACGAGGCCGCGGTCATCCTTTACCTGTGGGTGATTTTGTGGACCGCCGCCTGGGTGGTGCCCGAGCGCGAGCATGTGGTGTTTGACCTGCTGTGGAACCGTGCCAACCGCCGCAGCCGACAGGCCATGCGTATTGTGGGCAATCTGCTGGTGGGTGGTCTGGCAGCCGTGGCGTTGCCCGCGAGCTGGGACTACGTGCACTTCATGGGCCGCGAGGGCTCGCCGGTGCTGGGCCTGTCGTTTATGTGGATTTACCTGCCCTTCGTGATGCTGCTGCTGGCGTTGGCACTGCGCTGCGCCTGGGCGATCCTTGAGGCGTTGCAGGGGCGCGGCTTGGACGCGGAGTTGCGCCTGTGAGGCCCGCGCCATGAGTTCGGGCCTGCTCGTGCTAGTGGGCGTGCTGGTGGCGGCGCTCTTGCTGCGCATGCCCATTGGCTTTGGGATGCTGGCTGCGGGCATTGGCTACCTGCTGGCCACGCACCAAGACCTGGGGCTGGTGGCCGAACAGGTGAGCAACGGCCTGTACAACAGCTACGTGCTGCTGGCCGTGCCACTGTTTGTGTTTGCCGCCAACCTGATGAATGCGGGCACGGTGAGCGAACGCATTTTTGACTTTTGCCGCATTTTGGTGGGCCCCATGCGCGGCGGGCTGGCGCAGGTGGACATTTTGGTCAGCGTCATCTTCTCAGGCATGAGCGGCAGCGCCATTGCCGACGCCGCTGGCCCCGGCCTGGTCACCATCCGCCAAATGCTGAAAAAACCCGAGTATTCGCCCGGCTTTGCCGGCGCAGTGGTGGTGGCCAGCGCCACGCTGGGGCCCATCATTCCACCCTCGATTCCGATGGTGATTTACGCCTTGGTTTCGGGCACCTCGGTAGGCGCGCTGTTTTTGGGCGGCGTGGTGCCCGGGTTTTTGATGGCCGGTTTGATGATGCTGGTGGTGCACTGGATTGCGGTGCGGCGCAATATGCCGCGCGAGGCACCGGTGCCCCGGTCGGAATGGGCCGGTCTGGCCTTTCGCGGCGCCCTGCCCTTGTCCATGCCCCTTGTTTTGCTGGGCGGCATTTACTCGGGCGCCTTCACCCCCACCGAGGCCGCCGCCGTGGCTGCTTTGCATGCGCTGGTGCTGTCTACCCTGGTGTTTCGGGCTTTAAGTTGGCGCAGTTTTTGGACCGTGGTGCTGGAGTCGGCGCGTGGTAGCGCGGTCATTACGCTGATCTTGGCCGGATCGTTCATGCTCAATTACGCGCTCACCGCCGAGGGCGTGCCCCAGGCCATGGCGCAGTGGGTGGCGAGCATGCAACTGTCGCAGATTCAGTTTTTGCTGCTCGTTAACCTGCTGTTCTTGGTGCTGGGATGCTTTTTAGACGTGTCGGTGCTGCTGCTGGTGTTTGTGCCCATGCTGCTGCCCGCAGCGCGCTTGCTGGGCGTGGACCTGGTGCACTTTGGCGTGCTGGTGGTGCTCAACATGATGATCGGCCTAATCCACCCGCCCTTTGGCATGCTGCTGTTTGTCACCAAGGCGCTCACCGGCATCCCGATCGGCGACATGATGCGAGAGGGCTGGCCCTTTTTGCTGATGCTGCTAGCCCTGCTGCTGGCCATGACGTTTTTCCCGCAAATCGTGCTCTGGCTGCCGCATACCATGGGCTACGGCGCGCACTGACGGGGAAATAGCCCGCCGCTACTTGGAACGCAATGCCGCGTGGATACGCCGGGTCATGCGCCACACGCCCCACAAAACCAACGGCATCAATAGCCCGGTGGCAACATCAGGGTTGATAGCCAAACCCGCCGCCCTTAGCGCCTTGGTGCCGTAGTACAAGAGGCTGACGACGTAGTACGAGATAGCCGCAATCGACAGCCCTTCCACCGTCGTTTGCAGACGCAGCTGCATTTCTTGCCCACGGGTGAGCTTTTCCAGCAGTTGCTGGTTTTGCTGCTCAGTGGCAATGTCTACGCGGGTGCGCAAGAGTGCACTGGTGCGCGACACGCGTTCCGACAGGGTAGATAGCCGCTGGGCGGTGGCCGCCACGGTGGCAATGGCTGGTGAGAGGCGGCGCTGCATGAATTCGCCAATCGTCGGGCTGCCAGGCACCACTTTTTCGCGCAGTTCAGCAATGCGCTGGCCCACCAGCGTGTAATAAGCCTGGGTGGCAGAAAACCGGTAGCTATGCTCTGCAATGCTGCGCTCGACCCTTGCGGCCAAGGCCACCAAATCGTCGAGCAGCTCTTGGTCGGACGCGGATTTTCCTTCGAGTCGCGCGGTAATGTCTGCAAGCGCGCCCTCGGCCTGCGCCAGCAGGGGGCCGAGCTGCTTGGCCACAGGCAGGCCGCGCAAAGCCATCAGGCGATAGGTTTCGAGTTCAAGCAGCCGCTGCGATATGCGCCCGGCGCGCGCGGGGCTGGTGCCCAAGGGCGCCAGCACGAGAATGCGCTCAAAGCCGTCGGCTCCGATACGAAACTCCGTAAAAGCACAGGAGTGGCCGTTGCCCAGCATAGAGGCCACCACCTCGGTCCCGCCCAGCCACTCTTGGGCTTGGTCCATGCAGGCAGCGCTATTGTCCAAATCCCCGTGCACCAGGGCCAGTTGCACGGCAGCCACCGTGTGGCCCGGAATTCCACGAAGCCACGGTGCGGGCACGGCCAGATCGGCTGCCAGGTTGGCATCGCGGCGCACCGCGTCCGATGCGCTGAGCAACTGCACGATGGAGTAGCGGGTGAACTCGGTGTGGCGCTCCCACTTCACCGTACAGCCTTCCAGGTGCAGGCGCAAAAAATTGTCGTTCAAGCTTTGCAGCGGGAGTTCGCTTTGGCCCGGCAGCTTGCACAGGTGCTCCCATTCCTGCTGGCGCGACACACCGACATTGAGCACGGCCACCAGCACAACCAGGGTCGGCAATTGCAAACTCGCTGGAGGCCGCGCATGCACCTCGTTGTGCAAAGGGACGCGCAGCACGTCGTCTGCTGGCAAATTGGGGGCGTGGTCTTGGGGATTCATGGGCCGATTTTGCACCTTCCAGGGCGGACCGTACAGCTGAGGTGTCGGGTCGGAATACCCATCAAAAAAGCACATGGCACGCTCTGTGCATCAGCCCAGCCAACCGTCAACACTTTGACAGGGGTTGCGGTTGCCGCGCCGGGCACACTGAGGTTTTCCTTGCCCTTGCAGCTATCAAGGGCGCCGCGCAACGCGCCCGAATACGAGGAGTAGCAGACATGGCAAATGACTTCGAAATTAAGTCGCTGCACTGGGAAACCCAGTCGGGCGGACACAGCGATGGCAGCGACGAGCGCCGGCACCGGCGGGAGTTGCGCATGCGTGCCTTGTTCAGCGCACTGCAAACCGGCCCCATTGACGCAGCACGCCTGGCATTCACCGCGTTGATTGCCAACGACGCCGATCTGGCCCACAACGCAGGTCTGGGCCGCATCGGGGCGGCCCTGCAAAGCAGCAACCTGCCCTTGGCATTGCGCCTGGCCATAGACATGCAAGCCGACAACCCAAAGGCCTTCAAAGGATTTGGTCTACCCAAGCGCGCCCACGATAAGGGCAACCAAGCACCCGCCAAAACCGGCTTTGTGGGTGGCTTTACAGGCCGCATTTTTGACGTCTCTGCCTAAAGTAGGCTGTCCGGCCACCACTACCAACGGCAAACAAGTTCCCCGCATCTAGGTGATTTTTACGCTCAGGTTGGGCAGGCCGTCGATGTGCATTTCAATAACATCGCCACGCACCACGGGGCCCACGTTTTCTGGCGTGCCCGAGTAAATGATGTCGCCAGGAAACAGCTCAAAAGCCTCTGATAACTTAGCAATCTGCTCGGCCACCGACCAGATCATCTGGTTTAGATTGGCGTTTTGCTTGGTTTGCCCATTGACTTTGAGCCAAATCGCGCCCTGCGTAAAGTGACCGGTGGACGCTACCTGGTGCAGCGGCCCAAGGGGAGCCGAACGGTCAAAGCTCTTGCCGATCTCCCACGGTTTTTTCTCGTCACCCATGGCACGCTGCAGGTCGCGCCGGGTCATGTCCAGGCCCAGCGTGTAGGCGTAGACATGCTCCAGCGCCTTATCCACGGGGATGTTGCGCCCGCCCTTGCCTAAAGCTGCCACCAGTTCGGCCTCGTAGTGGTAGTTTTTGGTCAGCGTCGGGTAGGGGTGGTCTGCCACGGTGCCAACGGCCACGTTCTGTATTGCGTCTGTGGGCTTTTGGAAGAAAAACGGCGGCTCGCGCGAAGGGTCGGAGCCCATTTCGCGCGCGTGGGCGGCGTAGTTGCGGCCAATGCAATACACCCGGCGCACCGGGTACATCTGGTCCGAGCCAACGATGGGGATGTAAACCGCAGGCACAGCAAAGGGGGTTTTCACAGTGTTTTGCGCAACACCGGGCGTGGAGCATCCCAAAAGTGCCCCTGCGGCCAACAGGCCACCGGACTGCAACATATTGCGTTTTGAAACCTGGGTCATGGGGCGCATCCTTTAAAGCGATAAACACGGTTGGTGAAGTTGCCGGTGCACAGGGGCATGCGCCGCACGGCGGCACATGGTATCGCAGGGCTACCCCCACCAGCAGGGCGCGCGCCCCTGCGCCGTTGCGGTGCTGGGTGAAAATAGCCCAGCCGCACCCAACGCGGCCCACACCCCAGACCACTTTGAAAATACCATGAACATCTACGACACCCTCGCCGCCCTGAACATCACCCTGCCCCCCGTAGCCGCCCCGGCCGCCGCCTACGTGCCCTTTGTGCAGACCGGAAACCTGGTCTTTTTAAGCGGTCACATTGCAAAAAAAGACGGCAAGGCCTGGGTCGGCCAGTTCGGTGCCAACATGGACACGGCCGAGGGCAAACTCGCAGCGCGCGCCATCGCCATCGACCTTTTGGGCACGCTGCACGCGGCAGTGGGCGACCTCAACCGGGTTACGCGCATCGTCAAACTCATGTCCCTGGTCAATTCGACCGGCAGCTTTACCGAGCAGCACCTGGTGACCAATGGCGCCAGCGAACTGATTGGCGAAATCTTTGGCGCCACCAAAGGCGCCCACGCCCGCAGCGCCTTTGGCGTGGCGCAAATCCCCATGGGCGCGTGTGTGGAGATCGAGATGATTGCCGAGGTGGGTGCCTAAAACCCTCGCGGGTTACCCGGCTACCCGGGGCAAACTCGCCGCCCGCAATCGCGCATGTGCGTCCCCCTGCCGGTCTGCGGGTAACTGCTGCTTGGCGCGCAAGTAGTGGTGGGTGTAGACCTCCAAGTAGGCCTCAAGCGTGTACGCGGCGGGCAAGTCGCCCGCCAGTTCCAGGCACAGTGCGGCAACCTCGCTGGTGCAAAAGTGGTCGTCGCGCCGGGAGCGACGCAGCTGGTAGCGCGATAGGTGCGCCGGGTGCAGGCTGAGCACCGGCAGTTGATCCAAGTAGGGGCTTTTGCGAAACATCTTGCGCGCCTCAGCCCAGGTGGCGTCGAGCAGGATGAACAAAGGACGCTTTGCTGGCAACGCGCCATCGTCCACCGGCAACGCAAATTCCACCGTATGCACCACCCGCGCAGGCAGCACAAATTCCCCCGGAAACACCACATACGGCTGCCACTGGGGGTCAGCCAGCAGGATCAGCAGCGCCGCGTCGGTTTCGGTGCGCGCCCAGCCAAAGGCAAAGGTGTCGGCTACCACGTCGGCCACCAGCCATCCGGTGTTGCTGGGTTTGAGCGGTTCAATGTCTGCCATCAATAGGCACACGCCCGCGCGCGTGCTTTGCAACAAGCCCAGGCCACACAGGCAGTGGCTTGGAACCAGGCGGCAACCCGGGCAGCGCACGCCCTTGATACCGCCGCGCGCCAAAAACGGCTTGGAGCTGCGCGCCAGGCGCTCCATGCGCAGGCGAGATACCGCGTGGGGTGGTGGCTGAGCTTGGGACCCTTGGGTAGCTGGCGGCGCCTCAGTCATAGAGCGCGCGTTCAGCACCCGCGCGCTTAGCCGCGCCCGACATAGGGCATTTTGGTGGCCATCAAGGTCATGAACTGGACGTTGGCGGACAAGGGCAGGTTGGCCATGTGCAGCACCGCGTCGCCCACCTCGCGCACATCCATCATCGGCTCAATGGCAATGCCGCCATGGGCCTGGGGCACACCGCGCGCCATGGGGGCGGCAAGTTCGGTCATGGCGTTGCCAATGTCGATCTGGCCACAAGCGATGTTGTACTTGCGCCCATCCAACGAAATCGACTTGGTCAGGCCGGTAATGGCGTGCTTGGTCGTGGTGTAAGGCGCCGAGTTGGGCCGGGGGGCATGGGCTGAAATCGATCCGTTGTTGATGATGCGCCCACCCTGGGGCGTCTGGTCTTTCATCAGCCGGATAGCACCTTGGGCGCACAAAAACGAGCCGGTCAGGTTGACGCTAATGGCGGCTTGCCATTGCTCAAACGTCAGGTCTTCAATGTTCACCGGCGGGGTAAAAACCCCGGCGTTGTTGAACAGCAAGTCCAGCCGGCCAAAACGTTCTTTGACCATGGCAAACAGGCGATCCACCGCCTCGGGCTGGCCCACGTCGGCGCTAAAAGTGTGGGCGCGTTCGGTCGCAGCCGTCTGGGCTACCTCGTCTAGCGGCCCCAAGCGCCGACCGGCCAGCACCACGGTGTAGCCATCGGCCAGCAAGGCCAGTGAAACGGCGCGGCCTATGCCAGTGCCCGCGCCGGTTACGAGGGCGATCTTGGGGGTGGTTTGCATACTGCACCTTTCAAAAAATGGGGCTTTGAGGATAGCAGGGCCCAGCGCAGGCACACTGGGCCTGCCGCCTCAACCCTGGTCGCCCGGCTCTCAGGCACACAATCGCTTTTTGTGAAATAGTGACAGCCATCCCCAGCTTCACACCAAAGGAAATGCAATGCACCACCACAATCTCCTCGGTAAACGGGTCCTAATCACCCACGCCGACCGATTCATGGGCCCCGAGTTATGCAAGGTGTTTGCCGAACATGGCGCAACTGTCATTGCCGATACCGATCCGCTGCGCGAGCGCGAAGCACCCGCGGCTGCCGTGGCAGCGGCCGGACACCTGGATATCTTGGTGGTCAACCTGGCCATTGCGGCGCCCACCACGCCCGCTACGACGGTGTCCGAACAAGAGTGGGACGACACATTTGCCGCGCTCGTCCACCCCTTGCCCCGGCTGTGCCGCGCCGCCCTGCCCGCCATGCTGGAGCGACGCGCGGGGAAAATTTTGCTCATGGGCAGCGCCTCGGCGCTGCGCGGCATGAAGCGCGCCTCCACCTACAGCGCCGCTCGGGGCGCGCAATTGGCCTATGTGCAAGCCTTGGGCGTGGAAGTAGCGCCGCACCATGTGCAGGTCAATGCCATCGCCCAGAATTTTGTCGACAACCCGACCTATTTCCCTCCAGAAGTACAGGCCAACCCCCGCTTTCAGGAGCGTCTGCAGCGCGAGGTGCCGCTGGGGCGGCTGGTGGGTGCGCGGGAAGACGCCGAATTCGCCGCCTATCTCTGCAGCGAAGCTGCCAATTGCTTTGTCGGACAGGTGTTCCCGGTATGCGGCGGCTGGGTGGGGCGCTAAGGATCCATCGCCACCGACGGCGGGTTGTCGATCAGCGCTTTAAGAATCTGCAAACCGCCTTCCAACTGCTCCACTGACGCCGGGGCGTTGAGGCTGATGCGAATGGCGTGGGGCGCGGGGGATCGGCCCACGGCAAAGTGGTCGGCGGTGCGCACCAGCACGCCGGCCTGGCGCAGGGCGGCGGCAAACTGGCCGGCCCGCCAGGGCTCGGGCAGGGGCAGCCAGATCAGCGGGAACTCGGGGTCGGTCTTGAAGTCCAGACCCTGCAGCACTGCGCGGGCGCGCTCTAGGCGGTCACCGGTCATCTGGCGCTGCTGGGTAATCAGGCCTTCCATGGCGCCGCTTTCCAGCCAGCGGGTGGCAATTTCGGGCAGCAGGGGTGCGACCATCCAGCTGTCAGCGCGCATGCTGGCGGCAAATTTGCTCAGCCAGGCTGGGGCGGCTTCCACATAGCCCACACGCAGGCCCGGCGCCAGCACCTTGGAAAAGCTGCTGAGCAAAAACGACTGCTCGGGCAGCCAGGTGGACAGCGCGGGAAGCGGGTTGGCCTGCATGGCGGCGTGCACGCAGTCTTCGATGATGAACAGGCCGTGCGTTCGCATGACGGCGGCAACCGCCTCGCGCCGCTCCATGGGCATGGTGGCACCCGTGGGGTTGTGCAGCGTGGGGGCGCAGTAGACAAACTTGGTGTCAAAGGTCTTGGCCGCGCGCTCCAGCGCCTCGGGCACCATGCCGTGCTCGTCGGTCTCGATGCCAATGAGCTGCAAGCGCATGGACCGCGCCAGCGCCTGCAGGCCGGGGTAGCTGAGCGACTCGGTCAACACTGCGTCGCCCGGGCGCGCCACGGTGCGCAGCACGCAGGCCAGGCCGTGCTGGGCGCCATGGGTCACCATCACCCGGTTCCACTGGCCGCTGGTGCCAAAGCGGCGCAGCCACTGGGCACCCGCCTCGCGGTGGCGGCGCAAGCCGGTTTCGCTTTGGTAGCTCAGCACCTGGCGCATGAGTTCGGGGTCTGTGACCAGGCTTTGGAACGCCATTTGGAGTGCAGCCGACTCGTCACCCACCATGGCCACGTTGTGCGCCAGGTCAATGGGCTGCTGGTCGGACGATTCACTGGCGGGCACGTGCTCGGCGGAGCGCACATAGGTGCCGTCGCCTACCCGGGCGGTGGCCAGGCCCTGGCGCTCCAAAATCGCGTAGGCGCGGCTGATGGTGCCGGTCGTCACCCCCAGACGGCGGGCCAGGTTGCGCTGGGGCGGCAGCTTTTCACCGGTGGGCACCTGGCCGTTCAAAATGGCCTGGGCCAGGTCTTCGGCAATCGACTGGTACTTGGGCTTGCTGCCGTCGCCCAGGCTGGCGGTGGAGATGAGTTGTTCAAAGGACATGGGGCGTCATTTTCTGGGCAATTACTTTATTTGAACGCATTGTCAGCATCCAAACCTCTTGCATAGTACGCCCCGGGCCTGCACCCTTGCTTTTCGCCTACCCAACCTACGCCCCAAGCTTCTGCTACCTTCCTGCCCATGAACGAATACGACTACATCATTGTCGGCGCTGGTTCGGCCGGTTGCGTGCTGGCTAACCGCTTGAGCGCAAGCGGAAAAGACAGGGTGCTGTTGCTGGAGGCAGGTGGCTCTGACCGCAGCCCGCTGATCCAAGTTCCGCTGGGCTACGGGCTGACCTTCTCGGACCCCAAATACAACTGGATGTACACCACGCAGCCCGACGCGGCTTTGGGCGGGCGCACCTCGTTTTGGCCGCGTGGCAAGGTGCTGGGCGGCAGCAGCTCGCTCAACGCCATGGTCTATATGCGCGGCCAACACGCCGATTACGACGAATGGCGCGAAGCGGGTAACCCCGGCTGGGGCTGGAGCGACGTACTGCCCTACTTCAAAAAATCCGAAGACCACGTCTGGGGTGCCTCCGAACACCACGGCGCAGGCGGTGAACTCACCGTCAGCGACTTTGCCGATCAGGTGCACCCGCTGTGTGAACGCTTCCTCAAAGCCGGAGACGCACTGGGCTATGGCCGCACGCAAGACTTCAACGGCGCGCGCAAAGAGGGCTTTGGCCTGTGGCAAATGACGATTCGTAAGGGCGTGCGCGCTTCGGCGTCTAACGCTTTCTTGCGCCCGGCCATGGGGCGTAGCAATTTGACGGTGCTGACCGGCGCGCTGGTGCACCGCGTGCTGCTGCAAGGGCGCGAGGCGGTGGGCGTGCAATGCGGGGTGGACGGCGCCACCCAGCAGTTCAAAAGCCGCAAAGAGGTCGTTTTGTGCGGCGGCGCCATCAATTCGCCCCAGCTTTTACAACTCTCGGGCGTGGGTGATGCGGCCTTGCTAACCGAGAAAGGCGTGCCCGTGGTGCACCACCTGCCGGGCGTGGGCCAGGGCCTGCAAGACCATTTGTGCGTGTCCTACTTCTTCAAATCCAAGGTGCCCACGCTCAACAACACGCTGGGGCCGTGGTACGGCAAGGTCTGGGCGGGCATCCGCTACGCCCTGGACCGCAAGGGCCCGCTGGGCATGAGCGTGAACCAGGCCGGTGCCTTTGTGCGCAGCCGCCCTGGCCTGGCGCAGCCCAATTTGCACCTGTATTTCAACCCCATCAGCTACACCGCTAACACGGCGCCCGTGGGTAAGCGCTTCCAGCTGCAAAACCCAGACCCGTTTGCCGCGTTTCTGATCTCCTTCAACACCTGCCGCCCCACCAGCCGGGGCAAGGTGCAAATCCAATCCGCCAATCCGCAGGACAAGCCGCTGATTACCACCAACTTCCTCACCACCGAACACGACCGCCAGGACATTGTGGAAGGCGCGCGCATGGTGCGCAGCATTGCCGCCACCGCGCCACTGGCCGACATTGTGCAAAGTGAGCACCTGCCCGGCGCTGCGGTACAAAGCGAAGAAGCCATCATGGCCGATTTTGCCAAACGTGGCGGCTCGGTCTACCACGCGTCCTGCACCTGCGCCATGGGGCCGGACTCGGCCACGGCGGTAGTGGACGCACGCCTGCGCGTGCACGGCATGCGCCGCCTGCGGGTGATTGACGCCTCCGTGTTCCCGGCCGTGACCTCAGGCAACACCAACGCGCCCGTCATCATGGTGGCCGAAAAAGGCGCGGACATGGTGCTGGCCGACAACGCCTAGACACCGCCTTGTCGTTTAATTGAGCCCTCTTATTCACTAGCTTCTTTAAGACCCCACCATGACCACACCGTTCCAAGCCCTTGTTGTTGACCAAGTCGATGGCAAACCCGTGCCTTCGCTCAAGCAAATCACCCAGGCCGACTTGCCTGCGGGGGAAGTGCTGGTGGCGATTGACTACTCCAGCATCAACTACAAAGACGCCATGGCGCTGACCGGCACCGGCAAGATCATTCGCAACTTCCCTATGGTGCCGGGCATTGACTTTGCCGGGACAGTGGTCGAGTCCAGCAGCGTGGATTACAAGCCGGGCGACAAGGTGGTGCTGACCGGCTGGAGCGTGGGCGAGCGCTTTTGGGGCGGCTACAGCCAGATGCAGCGCGTCAAGGCCGAGTGGCTGGTGCCCCTGCCTGCCGCTTTAAGCAGCCAAAGCGCCATGGCCATAGGCACCGCAGGTCTGACCGCCATGCTGTGCGTGATGGCCTTGGAGGACGCGGGCGTCAAGAGCGGCAAGATTTTGGTTAGCGGCGCCAACGGCGGCGTGGGCAGCGTGGCCATCAGCCTGCTGGCGGGCTTGGGCTATGAAGTCACCGCGCTGAGCCAGCGCCCGGATGAGAACCGCGACTATTTGCTCGGTCTGGGCGCCAAAGACGTGGTCGGCGGCCCGGAGTGGAAAGAAAAGCCCGCCCCCCTGGGCAGCCAGCGCTGGCAAGGCGCAGTGGACGTGGTCGGGGGCACGGTGCTGGCACGCATGCTGAGCGAAATCGACTACGGCGGCGCCGTGGCCGCCTGCGGTCTGGCGGGTGGCTTTGGCCTGGACACCACGGTCATGCCCTTTATTCTGCGCGGCGTGCGCCTCTTGGGCGTGGACTCGGTGATGTGCCCCAAAGCACGGCGCATGGCCGCATGGCAGCGCCTGGCCGCCGAATTTGCCGCCCCGGCACAAGCGCAGATGCAACGCGTGGTGGGCCTGGGCGAGGTGATGGCCCTGGCCAAAGACTTTATGGCCGGTACCTCTCGCGGGCGCGTGGTGGTGGACGTCAACCGCTAAAGCATTCACTTCATTCCCAACTTTTGACCACAAGGACGCAGCATGAGCACTTCTAAACTTCGCATCGGTTTTATCGGCCTGGGCGCACTGGGCGAAGGCCTGTGCAACAACCTGGTCAAAGCCGGTTACCCGGTGACGGTCAATGACTTGAACAAGGACCTGGCCCAACGCCTGCTGGCGGGTGGCGCCACCTGGTCCGACGACGTGGCAGGCACCTGCCGTGACGCCGACGTGGTGATCACCGTGCTGCCCTCGCCCGCCGTGTCTCGCAAAGTGGTCGAAGGCGCCGGTGGCGTGTTCGAGAACTTGAAGAGCGGCGGCACCTGGATCGAGATGAGCACCACCGACATGGAAGACCTGTTGCGCCTGGCCGATGTGGCGGCCACCAAAGGCCTGACCGTGCTGGAATGCCCGGTGACCGGCGGCGTGCACCTGGCCAATTCGGGCGAGATCACGGTGCTGGTGGGTGGCGAGCAAAGCACGTTCGACCGCGTAAAAGACATTTTGGGCACCATGGGCGGTGAGATCATTTACATGGGCAAGATGGGCAACGCATCCGTGGTCAAGGTCGTCACCAACATGTTGGCCTTCATCCACCTGATCGCTGCGGGCGAGGCCATGATGCTGCCGGCCAAATACGGCGTGGACCCGGACGCCACCTACCGCGCCATTCGCGCCAGTTCGGGCAACAGCTTTGTGCATGAGACCGAATCCAAACTGGTGCTCTCGGGCAGCTACAACGTCAAGTTCACCATGGACCTGGCCTGCAAAGACCTGGGGCTGGTCAATGGCATTGCCGAAAAAATCGGCGTGCCGCTGGAGCTGGGTTCTATGGCGCAGCAAATCTTTCGGCGCGCGCGCGGCCTGTACGGCAGCCAGGCGCAGTCGCCCGAGGTGGTGCGCATGATTGAGGCCGCTTGCGGCCTGGAGTTGCGCGCCCCCGGTTACCCGACCGAGCTCGTCGCCGAATAAGCAGCCCGACCATGACCACCGCACTAACCCACCAAGACTGGCTGGACCGCGCTGCCCGCATCGAGATTGCCACCGGCCTGTTTATCGACGGCCAGTATGTGACAGCGTTGGCCGGTGAAACCTTTGACTGCGTCAACCCCGCCAACGGTGCAGTCTTGGCGCACATGGCGCGCGGCAAGGCCGCAGATATTGACCGCGCCGTAGCGTCTGGTCTTGCAGCCTGGCGCGATGGCCGCTGGGCGAAACAGGCGCCACGCGCACGCGCCCAAGTGCTGCTGCAATGGGCCGATCTAGTGGAGGAGCACAGCGAAGAACTGGCGCTTTTGGAAACGCTGGACATGGGCAAACCGATCTCGGACATGTTCAACATCGACCTGCCCGAGGTGCTCAAAACCATTCGCTACTTTGCCGAATGCATTGACAAAATCGAAGGCGCCGTCACCCACACCGACGCCAGCGCGCTGCACACCATCACCCACGAACCACTGGGCGTGGTGGGCGCGATCACGCCGTGGAACTACCCGATGCTGATGGCGGTCTGGAAGCTCGCACCCATCTTGGCTGCGGGGAACTGTGTGGTGCTCAAACCCGCTGAACAGGCGCCGCTAAGCTGCACGCGCCTGGCGCAACTGTTTGTGGACGCCGGTGGACCGGCAGGTGTGTTCAACGTGGTCAACGGCATCGGCGCCGAGGCAGGGAAAGCACTGGGCTTGCACATGGACGTAGCCAAAATCACATTCACCGGTTCCACTGCCGTGGGCAAACTGCTGTTGGGTTATGCGGGCCAGAGCAATATGAAACGCGTAGCGCTGGAGACCGGGGGCAAAAGCCCGCAAATCTTCATGCCCGACCTGTATGACTTTGACGCCGCGGTAGACCGCGCCGTAGGTGGCATTTTTGACAACGCGGGCCAGGTCTGCAACGCGGGCTCGCGCCTGCTGGTGCACCGTTCGATTCACGACCGCTTTGTGGCGCGCTTTATTGAACGCGCTGGGGTTCTGTACCAGCCGGGCGACCCTTTGGACCCTGCCACCACCCTGGGCCCGGTGGTCAGCCAAACCCAACGCGCCAATGTGATGGCCAAAGTACAGCGGGCCTGCGAACAAGGTGCTACGGTGGCCTTGCCCGTACCTGGCTCCACGCGCCCCCTGATGCTGCCGGGCGGCGGCGCCTATGTACCCATGACTTTGTTTACCCACGTCACCCAAAACATGGCCATCGTGCAAGACGAAACCTTCGGTCCGGTGGCGTCGGTACAGGCTTTTGACACGGAAGCCGAGGCTATCGCCCTGGCCAACGATTCAATTTACGGCCTGGCCGCCAGCGTCTGGACCGCGGACCTGAAAACCGCGCACCGCATGAGCGCCGCCCTGGAGGCCGGTGTGGTCTGGGTCAACTGCTTTGGCGATGGCGACATGACGCAGCCCTTTGGCGGCTACAAACAAAGCGGCAATTCGCGCGACAAGCACAAAGACAGCCTGCTGTCTTACCTGCAAACCAAGTCAACCTGGATCAGCCTGGCCTGAGCCATGCATCCCACTTTTTTTGGAATCGAGAACCCCATGACACATTGCAACTTTTACATTGACGGCACCTGGGTCGAGCCTGTGGGCGCGCACACGGTACACCCGGTGGTCAGCCCCGGCGACGAATCGGTGGTGGGCGAGGTGATGATGGGCAGCGCCGACGACGTGAACCGCGCTGTGGCCGCCGCCCGGCACGCCTTCGATAGCTTCAGCCAAACCACGCTGGCGCACCGCACCGAGCTGCTGCACAAGCTGCAGGCCGCGTTTGAACGCCGCTACACCGAAATGGCGCAAGCCCTGAGCACCGAAATGGGTGCACCCTGGGCCTGGGCCTATAACGCCCAGGCCGAATGCGGCCCCGGCCACATTAAGGCCACGTTGGACGCCGCTAAAGATTACCCGTGGGAGACCCGCAGCGGCCCCAACGGCGACTTGGTGTGCGAGCCCATTGGCGTGTGCGTGCTGATCACGCCGTGGAACTGGCCGCTCAACCAGATCGTCTCCAAACTCGCGCCCGCACTCTTGGCTGGTTGCACCGTGGTGCTCAAGCCCAGCGAATACGCTGCGCTCTCCGCCAAGCTGGTGGCCGAATTTGTGCATGAGGCGGGCTACCCCGCCGGCGTATTCAACATGGTTTACGGCGACGGCCCCCTGGTTGGCCCGGTGCTGAGCAGCCACCCCGATGTGGACCTGGTGTCGTTTACCGGGTCTACGGCCGCTGGCATTTCGGTTGCCAAGCATGCAGCAGACACGGTCAAACGCGTGGTGCAAGAACTGGGCGGCAAGTCACCCAACATTATTTTTGCCGACTCCAAGGTCGACAAGGCGGTGCGGTGGAGCGTCAACAAATGCATGAGCAACACCGGCCAAAGCTGCAACGCACCCACGCGCTTGCTGGTGGAGCGATCGGTTTACGCGCAGGCGGTGGAATTCGCCGCGCAAGCCGGTGCAGCCGTCAAGGTGATCCACCCCGCGGACAAGGGCAACGGCATTGGACCGCTGGCGTCCAAACGCCAATTTGACACGGTGCAGCGCTACATCCAGGTTGGCATGGACGAAGGCGCACGCCTTCTGTGCGGGGGCCTAGGCCGCCCCGAGGGTTTTGAGCAAGGCTATTACGCCCGCCCGACGGTGTTTGCCGACGTGAACAACCAGATGCGTATCGCGCGGGAAGAAATTTTTGGTCCGGTGCTGGTGATGATTCCTTTTGACACCGAAGAAGACGCCATCGCCATTGCCAACGACACGCCCTATGGCCTGGCCGCCTACATCCAGTGCGCCGATGTGGCGCGCGCCAAGCGGGTGGCGCGGCGCCTGCGCGCCGGCACGGTGTCGATCAACGGCACGGGGCAAGACTATTGCTCACCCTTTGGCGGCTTCAAACAAAGCGGCAACGGCCGTGAATGGGGCCGTTTTGGACTGCAAGATTACCTGGAATACAAAATTATTAACAGCGCCACCTGAGCCCAGACCACGCGCGATCCTATAAATAAGTGAGGCGAGCACATGAAAATTACCGACGTTAAGACCTTTGTTGTGGGCAACCCGCCGCCCGGCTTTGGCGGGCGTTACTTTGTCTTTTTGAAGCTCATCACCGACGAAGGCATTGAGGGGCTGGGCGAGGTGTACAACCTGCCCTACCACCCGAATGTGGTGGAGCAAATGGTCAAAGACGTGGTGGAACGCTGCGTGCTTGGCAAAGACCCTTATGACACCGAGCGCATCTGGCGCAGCGTCTACGGAAGCGGCTTTATCCAACGGCCCGATATCTCGACGATGGGTATTCTGAGTGGTATCGAGATGGCCTGCTGGGACATTGTGGGCAAAGACGTCAATAAGCCCGTCTACAAATTGCTGGGCGGCCAGGTGCACGAAAAACTGCGCAGCTACACCTATATCTACCCCAAAGACGGCGACAAGACCAACGTCTACGCCGACCCCGTGCTGGCCGCCGAGCGCGCCGCCGAATACCTAAAGATGGGATTTACCGCCCTCAAGTTCGATCCGGCTGGCCCGTATTCGATTTACGACGGGCGCCAGTTGTCTTTAACCGAGTTGGACCGCTCCGAGACCTTTTGTCGCATGCTGCGCGAAGCCGTGGGCAGCCAGGCCGACCTGCTGTTTGGCACCCACGGGCAAATGAGCGCGGCGGGCGCCATCCGCTTGGCGCGGCGCCTGGAGAAATACGACCCGCTTTGGTTTGAAGAGCCCATTCCACCGGACAACCAGCGTGAAATGGGCAAAGTGGCGCGCGGCACCACCATTCCGGTGGCCTGCGGCGAACGGCTGACCACGAAGTGGGAGTTTGTGCGCGTCCTAGAGGAAGGCGCAGCCGCCATTTTGCAAATGAACTTAGGGCGTGTGGGTGGCATTTTGGAAGGCAAAAAAATCGCCTCCATGGCCGAGGCCTACCACGTTCAAATCGCGCCGCACCTCTATTGCGGCCCGGTAGTGGGCGCGGCCAACATCCAGCTCGCCACCTGCAGCCCGAACTTCTTGATTCAGGAGAGCATCTTGGACTGGCAGGGTTTTCACAGCCAGATTCTCAAAAAGCCTATCCAGTGGCAAGACGGCTACATCATTCCACCCACGGCGCCCGGCCTGGGTGTAGAACTCGACGAAGACGTGGCCCGCGCCCACCCCTACACGGGCACGGCGCTGCATCTGGACATGACGCACCACCCGATACTGCCCTGAAACCTTGACCAGGCCTGGTGTTTATCTGAAATACGAAAATCGTTATAATTATTTTTATCGGTATTTATTTTCGATTTTTTATTCATTTTGGCGTGCAACGGAACGTATCCGAACGTCTTCGAGGCCCATGCAAAAACTCAGCGTTGTCGTAGTTGAAGACCATGAAGACTTGCGCCTAGAGTTGTCAGACCACCTCGCCTACGAGGGCATGGACGTGGTGGGAGTCGACACCGGCGACGAACTCAATGAAATTTTGCGCAACAAAACGGTGCACTGTT
>Ga0214919_10002964_pt1 | contig 26183 bp, 23 predicted proteins | sample LL1503_MetaG_FD_177994 | JGI IMG/M metagenome (GOLD analysis project Ga0214919, IMG submission 177994) | Freshwater microbial communities from Lake Lanier, Atlanta, Georgia, United States - LL-1503 | ecosystem: Environmental > Aquatic > Freshwater > Lake | place: USA: Georgia | collected...
GTGGTGGTGGTGGTGGTGGTGGTAGTTTTGATAATAGTCCATCAAATGATATGGATTATATACGTAAAATTACAGAAATGAATGCAAGGATGCAAAAGGCAAATTTTACTGATGTTAATCGTGGATTGCGTAATGTTGTAAATGACCAACTACCGATGTTTTCAAATCAGTAATGTGGGTGTTGTGGGTGTTGTGGGTGTTGTGGGTGTTGTGGGTGTTGTATGATAAGTATAATTAGTATTTTTAGTATTTTTAGTATTTTTAACAAAAATTGATACTATTTGTAAATATAAGTTAAAATATACACACAATTTCGGTTCTCGTTTCTCTAGATGGCCAACATCGAAAGGTTTAGTTCCATCACAACACTGGGGCAACTTGTTCAAGGGAAGGACATTTTGCATAACATCATCAACCGCGAAAAAGGTTTTGTTTACAACACACTTATCGCGAAGAAGTTGGATGCCATTTTTGGCACTTCTGACGAGATGACACCAGAACTTCTTGATGAGCTGGAAGAAGTTCACGCAGCAATTACTCTTGAGATCAAGATGCGCACTAATTCTCATGATTTCACACCTGAGATGAAAACTGCCAACTTGACTATCTTGCAGAGTAGCAAACTATTCCAAACTCTGAACGAAAAAATTCAGATGTACCGCCGGACTTGCGTGGGGTTTGCTGTCAATTCGCAAAGTCGGGTTTGCCCGGACTCCCAGTGGATGGGTTGTGCTACACGAGAAGAAGTAAACGGATGGTATTAATTGATTTGTGAAAAAATAAGCCAGTCCTGTCTATGTTTCCTATATTTCCTATGTTGCCTATTTCTATATACTATAATTTTTGCAAGTCAAAACTTATATTTTTTTATAAAAATTGAATTTTTCAATATAATATATTAAATACATAAATACATAAATACTCACAGACACAAGTACATATAAGTACACAAGTAAACAACTGCACAAGTATACATAGCATACGTACGTAATGGATATTATTACTAAAAAGTTAACAGCATTGATAATGGACACTAATACTAACAATGATACTGAGAATGAGACTAATATATTAGATATACCCAGCCTTTCTGGAAGTTTAGAAAGTTGTAAAATATCTCAATCTATATCTCATACAATATCTCACACAATGTCTCAATCTATTGATGAATATACAGAACGTATTGAAAAATGCATACATCTCGGTGTTCCTAATATGTATTGCTCTCAACATTTTGATGATGAGGATTTCATTTATAATAAATTACTACTTCCAGATGTAATTACAAGTTATTATACAAGTTTTGGTTGTACATTTCCTGAGTATGTATTTGACTATATTGTTAAAAATAAAATCTGTATAGACTTTTCTAAAGTTGACCATAATGTTTACCAGAAAACACTATATATTTACCAATATGTGTTGCAATTTCAATCAGAATATATTTCAAAGGCAGATAAGCACAATTTTATACAATATGATTTATTTAACTGGGTTAGTAATCTTATTAGCTGTATTAAATCATTTATTAATATTAATCCAACGAGTATTGCATATATTGATATGAGCAGCTGGTACAAAGAATTACTATATGGTATAATTGTGACATCAACCCATTTAAAAATGCTTATAAAATGCAAAGATCGTGGTATATATTACTCTAATATAGCAGAACAGCGGGTAGATCACCAGGTAGATCACCAGGCATATCAGCAGACAGAACAATATGCACAGTTTAAATATATTAATAAATTTTATAGAGTTTTAAACAATCTATGTGTTATTTTAATATATTTCAAGGTTACATATGGAGGTTTTGAGTAATGTAAGTTGATCATATCATTGATACCCATTAACCTATAATTAACCTATTTTTTTATGCAGGTGCACTACCTTTATAACCTAACATACGCTCATGTAATCGGCTATATGTAGATGTAACAACATTATCCCGCTCTCTAATACGTTGTTGGCGAGTTTCCTCTTCTTCTGCTTCGCGCTGTTTTCGCGTTTCATAATGTGCCATTTCGTCAGGTGTCATATCATATGATACATTTTCACGTACACGTTTCAGCTCATCTACACTTTTATATGCAGTATACTCAACTTTAGATGGGTCAATAAATGCACCACGCCCAGTATATGCTGTTTTAAGGTCAGTATAAGCAAGCTCATTTTTATTACTACCAATAGGTAACGGTTTACTAAAATCACCTATTTTTTTAGAAAATACATCAATATCAGTAAAACCAGTTGCACAGCTTACCAATTCCTGTGGTTCCTTATATTCGTTTATTTGCATTTTATTATCATTATTGTTTCTAATGCGTTCTTTATGGTCTTCAAATGTGCTGTTAAACACATTAAGGTTAAATTTGTTTCCAAATAGTTCAGTAGGTGCTTCAGATTCGCCTTTTTCACTTTTCATAAAATCCCCATAGCCATCATCATTAGAATCCCATAGTTTATTGCCTTCATAAATTTTATTGAACATTTTTAAATCAAATTTATTTTTATCTAGATATTTAGGTTTATCACCTGTATCTGCCTGGTCCTCTATATATTTTTTACTGCCTTTACGTAAATCATCAAATGTCCTGTCACTTTCCCTGTTTTTATACTTTTCCAATAATAACATATAACATTTTGTAACCAATTGAAATTGTTCTTTATTACCATTAGGTCTATCAGGATGTGATTTCATGGCCAATTTTTTATATGCAGCTTTTAATTGTTCTAACGAATATTTTGCAGGGAGTTGAAATAGTTTAACAGCATCTATATCATTATTTTCTAAATCTATTAGTTTTGCTTGATACTGAGATCGCCTTAGTCTTTGTCGCTCTAAAAACTCAGCTCGCCTTTGCTGTTCAGCACGTTTATATTCAGCTTCTTCAGATTCTAATTCAGTGCGATAATGTGTTTTAAGCATAGTAGTATCTGTAAATTGTTGCTTTGCTTGTAGTGCACGTGATGTTGTGTCTAGAGGGACTGTACCTGAGTTAAATGCCATATTTGCAGGAATAGATGCCTCATGAGCTGCAATATTTTGAGGGTTTGAAAAGCGTGAGTTTGGGGTATAGCTATTTTGTGCTGGTGGGAGTGTATTAAGTATTTCTGTAATTTTTAAAGTTTGTTGGCTTGTCATTAAATGGCGATACTCATTGAGTAGTTTTTCTAGCAATTTGCGTTTAGCTATAGGGTTATTTTCAATTTGTGCAAGTATTTTTTTATTCTGGAGAATATTATTTATAAAGTTATTAGGCTGTTGTGGGTTTTGCTGGTGTTGCGGGTTTTGATGGTGTTGTGGGTTTTGCTGGTGTTGCGGGTTTTGATGGTGTTGCTGGTGTTGTTGGTTTTGCTTGTGTTGCTGGTGTTGTGGATTTTGATGGTGTTGTTGTGGATTAGTATTCTGTAATATTTGCTGTTGCAATTGCATAATTAATTGCTGATTTTCAATAGTAGCTTTACTATTATCATTTCCCATATTTGCAGGCTTAAATATTAGATATTTTTTTAATATTTACTTTATGTTTATTCTTATGTTTATGTATAGTTTCAAACCTATAAATATTTAAAATTATTTAAAATTATTTAAAATTATTTAAAAAAATTAAAATTCAATAGTACTACAATATTACATTACATTACATATGGTAGCAGATATGATAGTGCAAATGTAGCAAGTGTACAGAGAACTCCACCCCAGACAGCATCCATAACTGCAATACTTAATCTCCATCCACTAAATAATAAATGCGTTGTAAAGTCAAATATTGCATAGCTACATAATCCAAATAAACCACCATATATCATAGAATTATATAATCGTGTACGCCAGATACCTGCACCAATATTTGGCATTACTAAAACTATAAGACCTATTGCAATTGCAATATATACTAGAACTGCTGAATAGTAACGTTTTGTAATATTGCTTCCAGAAATATGTTTTACAGCATCTAAAAATATATTTTTAGTTACCATTAAATATATAGAATCAATAGCTGCTAAAATTACTATTGCTGTAATAAGTGCTTTAAAATATTTTATGATTTCCATATCTGTAATGACTTAATGACTTAATAATCTAAGCATAGATAATAATCTACATTAAAATTAAATAAATAAGTAAATTGGTAATAAAAAAATATAGTTAAATGAATGGTATACAATCTGCAAAGAACCAAATTTTTATAACAATAATAGATAATGTAAAAATTTCTACAGCTATAAATACTATTACAACTACATATGATTTTAATGCTAAAGTAAAAATGTACCTTTCATATCAAGCACAAATTTTTTTACAAACATACTATTATGGGTTTCAAGTTAAAGGTTTTGAAATATATATATTTCCATATTTACCACGGTGGTATTTTTTAATGCTTACAACTAATCCCAATACTAATCATCCATTTCTTTTATTTGCTAATTTAGATGATAATAAAATTCATGTTATTCGACCAATAGGTAAAGAACGTGGACAAGTAGAAATACCTATTGTATTTGAAGCAGTTGCTCAGTGTAATGCAATAGAGAAATTTGCACTCTATTTTGCAGTAGATCGCAGTATTTTTATGCGCAAAAATGCTATAGTATATGTACCACAATTTACGCTTATTAATTGTAACAATATAACTAATTGTATGCGAAAAATGCATGAAATTGATAAAATGAATATATCTAAAAGTGAAAAACTTAAACAGATTGCAAAATATGAAGAATTTTATAAAAATAAAGCAATTGAATTTCTACAGTATTATTTTACATTGCTAGAAAATGCTAATTATGATGAAGCCTATTTATTTTTAAAAGGTAATCATGCCACATATTATAAGAAGGAAAGGCTTAATACATTTTTTAAAGATACTAAAATAATTATAGGACATTTACATATATTTATTGAGCTATATCGTCTTTTAAATTATTTAAAACTTTTTGCTAATTTAAGCTAAAAAAACTATTAATTTGTGAGTTAGCTATAGTAGTTTCTTGATTAAGATAATCGGCTTTATAATAGTCTTTAATAATATTATAATATACAACACCAACAAGCAAGCCTATTAATATACAATATATAGCATCAATTAATGTTTTACAACCAATATTTATGCGTGAATAAATAGTTACAATAATTAGTGCTATTAGAAAAAAGAATTTTAGCATACTAAACTGATTTTTATAATACATATCCATAAAGAAGAAACCTGCAAAGAAGCCTATTGTTTGTGTAATTGGACTTGGTAGAATAAAAGGGTCATTATCTGATGAATATAAAAAAGCACATTGTGGATTCATACCACCTCGTAAAACCATACGATAACCTAGACTAACTAATTCATTTCCTAAAAATCCTATAAATAAAAGTACAGCTCGAAAATCACTAAAAACAACTGCGCTCATAGCTGAACCTGCATATAGACCAATTGGTTCTAGACGAACTAATGTATTAATTAAAATTTTTGCAACATCAATAAGAGATAATGACATTTTATTAGTGATATTAGTAATATTAGTAATATTAGTTTACTATATACAATTATAAAAAAAAGAATAAAAACAGTACTAATCAATAAGTAAATGTGCTTATATGCATATATGATATATTATATATTATTTAGCATGCTAAGTTAATACTTTATCTCTTGTTAGTTTTAGTATTTTGCTTATTTTTGTTTGTTGAGATTTTGGTATATTACCTGAATATATATGTAATTTTAAATAATTAAGAATTATATTATCCACCGAATCAATTACAATTTCTAAATCATCATTAAAAATAGCCATAGATTGTGGTACATGCTGCTTTATACGATTTAATTTTTTAAATTCATTATCCATGTGAAAGTTTTTTAGGTAATACTGTAATAATGTAATAATGTAATAATGTAATAATATGTAATAATATTTAATCATAAAAACTCAATTTTATAGTTTTATAAAATAATTTGCATACTTACATACTTACCTTACTTAGCTTACTTACCTTACTTAGCTTACTTGAAACTATTGGTTTGATATTAAGTTTTTTAACTATTTTTACTTGTTTTTTATAATTATTTGATATATTTGCATTGCTAGATACACTTGGTACACTAACACATTCACTAATACATTCATTAACACTGTCAATACAAATATCATTATTAGATGATAGTAATGCTTTAATATTAGATTCATTAGAGTTAGTATGCTTAGAGTCAATACTAGCAATATCGGAAATATCAGCAATATCATCACCTATAGAAATTGTCATATAATTATTATCACAATCACCAACATCATCATTTGCAATAATAATATTTGATGTTTTATTTGATGTTTTATTTGATGTTTTATTTGATGTTTTATATATGTTTTGCTGCTCTTCTTCTATTATATGATTTTTAATAACCTCTTCAATAACCTCTTCAATAGCACTTGAACTAGTTTGCTCAATATTTTGCTGTTCAGTAGTTTTTTCTATATTAAAATCAAGTTTCTTTTTTCCTAGAAAACGCGGTGCTTTTAAATCAAATGTATAAACATTATTAAAATTATCAACAAATACTTTTTCATCATTAATAATATCTTCCCAAAGGGTTACATATTCATTATCATATTGTCGTGGGTCAAATTCAACTTTACGTTTGCGACCACGTTTGCTTTTAATACCAATGTTAGAATTACTTGTGTTGTCTACACGGCCATTTGATAGCTTACGCAGATGACTTTTGCAAAATTCAAAGCCAATATGTTTTTTTCGTGTACATTGTCGACCATCTATTTTGCGACCTAAGCAAAGTGTTTCAATATTAATATTTTTTTTACATCTTTTTTTTAAATTGCCATTAAATTCTTTTATAAGATTAGGAATAACATTAGTTATATACTGCTCTAGAACCTTTCGAGGTAAAGTTACATTATAATTTTGAGTAATATCATTATAAAACATAGTTAGCGCTTTAGTACATACATAGAATGATGATGTTTGTGCACGATTATCAAATTTGATTAAATCATTGTTTAGAACATTATCAACAATATTAGCAGTATTAGCAGTATTAGCAGTATTAGCAGTATTTACAATATTAGCAGTTTGTTTATCACTAGTACTACTATCATTTACTTTATCGGAGGGTGATGGGTGTTGATGTTTTAAATCTATTTTTTTTCCAGTAGTTACAGTAGATATATTTGTATTTTTCTTTTTCTCATTTTTAATTGGTTTTAATATAGTGGCTAGATCATCAATAGTATTTTGCATAGTTGCAATGTTGCAATGTTGCAAGGTTTGCCTATAAATCTTACACTTGTGTTAATAGTATCAGTATAGTCACAGTTAAAATCAATTTTATATGAATAAGTATGAGTGCTTACATAAAAAAATAAGTATTGCATATTTAAGTAATATAAGGGTAAATTATAAGGCAAAAAATATAAAAACTAGTAAACTAACAAAACACTATTTCTAGCTATTGAGTTGCACATTCAATAGGGTTACCACCACCTGCAACACCACCTGCAACACCACCTGCAACACGTCTCCAGGCATCTTCTCTTAAATCGTTATCAATATTATCAGCATCATCATAGAATTGATTATTTGCCTGATTTGCAGTTTTTTCATTAGTTACAGTATGTGGTTTCATAGTTTTAACTGTGATATCACTTTCAGGTGTTGTTTCAAGTGCAATATCCCAAATTTGTTTCTTTGCAGCAGGTAAAATCTTTGTTAGATACTTAGCACGTTCTTTTTCAATATGTGTAGGAAATACTATATCAAAATTTACAATTAAACTCCCCTTAAACATAGGATCATTAAATTTAGGCATTCCCTCCCCTTCAATAATCATAGATGCCCCAGGATGTATAATACCATCATATACAATTTTAACAACACGATCATCAAAATGGCGAAAATATATTACTGTTTGTGTTAATGCATCTAATAATGCAATTGACCGCTTCATTACTAAATTATCCCCTTCACGACGCATACCAGCATCATCATTTTTAGCATCAATATATATTACCAAATCGCCCATATCACCAAAATCGGCAACCCAGTCAGATTCGTTTTTAAATGTAATATGTGAACCTATAGCAGCTCCTGGGCGAATATAACAGTCAACATGACGATTTTGCACTAATGATTTTTTACCACCACATTGAGCACATTCATAACCTTTTTCAACAATTTTCCCGCTACCAGCACATTGATAACAGGGTTGAACTGTTTGATGAATCATAGGACCCATTTGTTGCATACGAACTGTACGACCTTTACCTCCACATACTCCACATGACTTAATATTATCTTTATTAACAGCACCTAGACCATCGCATTTATCACATTTAACAATGCGCTGAAAATCAATAGGTACCGTTTTTCCATTATATAAATCCTTAAGAGTTAAACTGATAGTATGCTGCTTATCTGGGCTCTTGGCATTACGGCGCTGCTGTGCTTGATCCATACCATGTTGACCCATCCCTGGCATACCCATCCCTTGCATCCCTTGCATCCCCATTCCCCCAAATAAATTTGAAAACATATCAAATGGATTCATACCTGCATGCATACCACCCATACCACCATCATTATCACCTTCAACAACTCCAAACCGATCATATTTATTGCGTGCATTTGCATCAGATAATATTTTATATGCTTTGCTTATTTCTAAAAACATTTTATTGGCAGTTTCCTTATCATCTTGATTTCGGTCAGGGTGATATTTTAATGCTTGCTTTTTGTATGCACGTTTAATATCATCTTCAGATGCATTTATAGGTATGCCAAGCGCACTATAAAGATTGCTTGGGTCTTTTGGATCTTTTGCTGTTTGTTGTTTTTGCTGATTATGTGACATATTGATATTAGCTTATAAAATATTACTATGTTTAAACTCTTATTTTAGTTTTATTTAGTTTTATTTAGTTTTATTTAGTTTTATTTAGTTTTATTTAGTTTTATTTACTTTTATTTATAGTAATAATAATATTTATTTACAAATATTTTGTAAATTGAATTATACACTATGGACTATACTGAAAATAAGAACTTAATTACATCTAATACTATACCACACACTTGTTTAAATACTTATCCATTATTTAACTATCATATTGATAAACTAGAATATACACTTTCAAATGCTGAATTAATATTTTTACATACTATAGAAAACCATATACATTATATTTTATCTGCTAATAAAAACTATAAATCTATTACAAAAGATGAGTTTACCTTTGAAATAGATGTTAAGTTTTCAAAAAAATTGGCACATATCTTAAGTGTTAACCATATTAGTTATTTTATGCAACCATCCAATAAATGTAGGAGGTCATTGTGCTGTTTATGTAATAACTCAAACTGTAAAATATTTATATATTCGGAAAGCATTATAAATGCTTGCTATGCAGAAAACTATAAATGCCAAATTGCACATCATAGTTCACCTATAACTATTAAAAAAGTAAAGAACATATATTTAGCTACAACTACTTATTAAATTATAGAATGGGCATATCATGTATCTTTTAACCGTCTAGGATTTTAAAAATTTTAGAATGCTAAAGGATATGACATTTAGAAATATTTGTTCCACTCTATGAAATATTTCATATTGCTAAGAGAAATAATGTATAGATTGTATATAAATTTATTTATTTATTTATTATAGAAACTAGTACTTGTAAGTTGGCCTTTGATAAATTCATAAATAATGAGTAATAATGCTGCACAAGTCCAAGCAGAAGCACAAGCCGCCAGGCCCCAAACAGATGAAGAAGCATACGCCGCCTGGCGACTACGAATAGCCCAAGAACAAGCCGTCAGGCGCCAAGCAGATGAAGAAGCATACGCCGCCAGTGAACTACAAAGAGCCCAAGCACGAGCCGCACGGAGAGACCCAAACATAGCCGAACAGGTAGCAGCATGGGAACTTGCACGAGACCAAGCCGAACAAGAAGAAGCCTCCCGAATCGCAGCCCTAACCGCCGAAGAACGAGCCGCCGAAGAACAAGCCTACGCCGCCGACCGAGCCGCCGCCATAGCCGCCGAAGCCCCCGCCATAGCTGCCGAACAAGCCGCCCGGGTACGACGAGCCGCCCAAGCCCAAGCCGCAGCTGATGCCGAATGGGCACAACAACAAGGATGGGCACAACAACAACAAGACCAAGACCAACCCGCAGAAGATGCCGGATGGGTACAACAACGAGCCCAAGCCCAACCCGCAGCTGATGCCATATGGGCACAACAACAAGACCAAGCCCGAGCCCAAGCCGGATGGGCTCCTCGTCGGTCCCAAGCCGCATATGATGACGGATGGGAACGACAACGAGCCCGCCGACCCCCCGAACAACGAACCGAACAAGCCGCATATGATGACGGATGGGTACGACGAGACCAAGCCGCATATGATGACGGATGGGTACGACGACGAGACCGCCGACCCCCGAACAACGAACCGAACAAGCCGCAGATGATGACGGATGGGTACGATGGGAACCACAACGAGACCGCCGACCCCCCGAACAACAAGCATTCACTACGATTTCATATACACCTGCAGAAATAGAAGCCCGTAAGGTGGAACATAATTTAATACACCCCAATTATAAAAACTTTATAGGATTACCGGACTCACTAGTGAAGGTTGGATATTTAGAAGGATGTAAAATACTGCACGGCGATTTTGGCAATCCAGATAGTGATGGTAATCTGTATAATAATAAATTATCTACAAATTCTAATCAACCATCTTCTGGAGGTACAACAATTAAAATATCTGTCGCATTCAAACCAAATGAATGTTATAAAGGAATAAATAACTATTTAAAAAAAGAACCTACAAACAAAAGTAAATATATATTTATCATAGCAGGAAAAGACGGATCTGATGCTGGTGGATTATCAAAGCAGTTTAGTAATGCAGTGGGTGATCATATTAAAACAACATTTATGAAATCTATTATCACAGATACAGAATCACAAGCGGGTGGTGCAGCACCAGCACCAGCAGAACCAGCAGAACCAGCAGAACCATCAGCAGCACCACCAGCAGAACCATCAGCAGCACCACCAGCAGAACCCGCAGAACCATCAGCAGCAGCTGTTAATAATGAACATTGTCCTACCAAAGAAACATTTGATTTATCACCAATGAATTTTGTTTTACCGCCATATCAGAGTAGTATAATAAATCTGGCACATATATTAGCCTATTATGCATTTGGTGTATCGCGTATTAATAATGATTCTAATTTTGATAGAGCTAAATTAAATCTAGGAATAAATTTTTCTGCATTTGCACTAATTGTATTATTTGATACAACAGGTATAATTCAGGATATAATAGACATATTAGAAACCCTTAAAATAAAAAAAACTAGAACCACTGCTAATGGCAATAAAAAAAAAACTAGAACAACACATAAATATTTTCAGTTAGTTACAGATGAAACAGTGGATATGCCTACATATAAAAATTTAGACAGAATTAGAGCATTTAAAGAAATTGATAAACGAATTGAACATTTGATTGGTAAGTTATATGCTGTTGAAGAATTATACTATAGGGAAAATTTTACTGATACATTTACATCACAAATTTCAGGTGCTTATGAACTACAATTACATAATGAGTTTTTTAGTTTACTAAAAAAATTCACGCATACACATGTACAGGAAACATCAAATAATACAGCTAATAAATATACAATATGGAATGATGTTATAAAAAAATTATTGCCTAAATTTAATAATTTAAATCTTTTAGGAACAAGATTTAGATCCTTTTATACACCTAAATTATGGGTATTAGGTACTGCAGGCGCCCCTGTATTAATTGATTTATTTTCATTAGGAGAATGCATTAGACAAAAGGATGAATTATCTGCAGATGCTATAAAATCAATTATTATATATGAATTTACTGATGTAAGTAAAACACAAAAAATAATAGTTCAAGGCGCAATTAATCAATTTTTAAATGATTATAAAGATGATAAAACAATGTTACGTAAATTTCTTAAATTTATAACTGCTGATATATCATTACCGAGCAAAATAACATGTAAAATTTTTTCAATGTCTAATGTAGTGGAGTTTACCAATAAACAAGGAAAACTTAAAACACAAAGCAAACCTATATTAGTACATACATGTTTTAATATTATAGATTTTTATAATAACACATATTTAAACAAAAATGGTGAAGAAATTACTAATTCTAATGAAAAAATAACAGCTATTTTAGAAGCTTTAAAAGTAGCTGTTAATATAATAGAGATTAATATGAGAGGTGGTGCACGACTCCGCAGAACACACAGCAACACAACACGTTATAAAAAGTATCATAAACATACTACTCTACGTAATAAGCAACATAATAAGCAACGTAAATCAAAAAAACAACAATATAAATCTATCAAACGTGTGTCAATCAGTAATAATAAAAAGTCTATGCGTTCTAAACGCCGCTAGGTTAAATTCTATCAAATTCTAATTTTTACAGAATAATTGTCTTTATTCATTTTTAAGTTCATTATCAAAATAATATTTTGGACGTGTTGATATTCTTACGTGTGTATAATTAACTCCTAAACCGTGCACACTTATCCATACTTTACCTTTTTCGTTCATAAATTTTTTAGCTACTTTCGCTACGTGTTTCCAAAATTCTTGTTGCTGTGTTTTGGGTGCATTATCAATAAAATCTCTTAATGTAGCATAGTTTTTACCTTGAATAGGCATTGGAATTACTAACATAGTATCTTTACTCAAATTTGGAAAAGAAACAACGTATTTATTTTGTGATTTTTCTATATATTCTTCAAAATCTTTTTTATTTTGAATTTGTGCTAATTTTTCATTTGTTCTAAAAGTTTGTGTAAATGCTACGTTTCCATCGTTTTTCAATACGCTTGTATTCCATTGAAATTTACCTTTTACATTTTTTGGATATTTTAAAGTAATTCCATTTTCCCAATTGGTTAAAACGTCACTCCATAACATTTTTTATAATTATATTTTATAATTATATTTATATTTACATTTACATTTACATTTACATTTAAGTTGGTTTCTTTACCAATCTTTACTTTTTCAGATAATAAGTCCTTATCTATTCCTTTAATTTATCTACTGTAAAGGATACCAATATATAATGGGAGTTTGAAATAAATTTTTTTTATTGTAAAAAAGAATTACTTATATTATTTAAATAATTATTTTTGGCCATACTAGCTTTTTTTAGCTGAAAATTGATTTTTATAGTTTATATTTTATATTTTATATTGTAAGTTTCTATCAAAATGGAGTCTGCCACTACCGCTGCCACTTATGCTGCCATTTCCGCTGCCGAATACGCTGCTGGCAAAGCCAGTGATGCTTCTCTCGCTGCCGAATACGCTGCTGGCAAAGCCAGTGATGCTTCTCTCGCTGCCAATGCCGCAGAGGTTGCTGCCAAAGCCGCTGGTTGCACTGCCAATGAGACCAACGCCAATGAAGCCTATTATGCTGCTGAGATGGCATATGATGCTGCCGAAACCGCCTTGTACGCTGCCAAAGACGCCCTTAAAGATGCCTGGTATGCCCTTAAAGCTGCCGAAGATGAAGCCGCCGCCGAAGATGAAGCCACCGCTGAAGATGAAGCCACCGCTGAAGATGAAGCCGTCATCACCGAAGATGAAGCCGACGATGCTGAAGATGAAGCCGCCATCACCGAAGATGAAGCCGATGATGAAGATGAAGCCGTCGTTGAATGTGGCTCTTCCCCTAATTGCCAATATATAAAATATGTTGATCTGTTGAATGAGGGTAAGATCACGAAACTTCCGGCACCCTTTTTCATGGTATGCTTTGTACATTGTGACTTTTGCCATCATCGTGCAAACATGGAAACACAATAGTAATTTTAGGTATTTTACCTTTGGTTTGCTAACATACTGCCAATATGATTAAAATTTGTGTTTGAAATAAATTTTTTTTATTGTAAAAAACATACTTAGATTACTTAAATATATTTATATTTACATTTAAGTTAGTTTCTTTACCAATCTTTACTTTTTCAGTTAATACATCCTGATCCATTCCTTTAATTTATATACTGTAAAGGATACCAATATAAAATGGGAGTTTAAATGAAAAAATGTGTAAAAACATTAGGTATTAGGTATTAGGTATTAGTCTCTAGTATTAGGTATTAGTCTCTAGTTTACTTTTAATAGTTTCTAGCTGATTGAAAATTAAATGGTCAAGATTATTAGCAATTGCATCATAAGTATCTGCTAATCCTAATTCTAAACTTAATCCTAATCCTAATCCTAGTCCATTATTGTAAGTTTTAATATATTCAATTAAAGTTATAATTGCTTGCTTATATGGGATAATTACATTATGTAACATTTCTAAAACAAAAATGATGATACTAGTTGCTTCTGCTTTAGTAACTATAGAACATATAAACCTATCTAGACACTGTCCTGATGCTATAGAAATAGTTTTGTGCACTGTTTCATATTTACTCATATTACATTGCTTATCTAGATACTCTAATATTTGAAGGTTTTTTTGTGTAAATTTATCTTGTGATAAAGATATTGTACTCATTAATAATAATGATAAGTTTTGCGGCAATATACTATTTTGCATAGCTAGATATGTATTAGCATAATTTGCAAGTATTGAAGTAGATGTATAGTGTAAAGATGGTTGTATATTGTGTTTGCAATTAATACTTAGTAAAGTAAGTAAGTAAATGTTTAAATTATATTCCATTTGTGCTGAAATATGTATAATTAATTTTACAAAGTTAATTAATGTTTCTATATATGTGTAGTTATGCTTATTTAATGTATATTCTTTATTTGCTTTAGCAATTTTAGTATGCAATGGCAGTTTTACATTTTCCTGTATTATTAAGTAAACTATATTTGGTATGTATGCATCTAGACTAAGCAAAATTATATATGTGATTTTTGCAAATGAAAATATGTGATTGTACAGTAATTTATGAATATAATTTTGAAATATACTATTATCTATTGATTTTAAAATACGTAGAGTTGGCATGTTTGATTTAGTATTTAGTAATTGTGCATGTATAATATTAATTAAATAAGTCCATTGTTCATAAGAAATCATTTATATGGGTTTTTAATAGTTATAATAGTTATAATAGTTATAATATAGTTAGCAAAATAACAGAATATATATAAAAGAATAATTTCTTTTATAATTTCTTTTATCTTTTATCTTTTATCTTTTCCTCTATCTGATCATTCTAAGATATATCAATTTATTTCTTGCTAGTTTAATAATAAGCAAAAATTGCTAAAAACTATACAATGCCTTGCACAAATCATGGAAGCACATGTAATGGTGCAGAATGCCGCAAACCGAATGCTGATAACGGAATGATGACAAAAGTATGGGGTCCTGCAGGTTGGTTATTTTTACATTGTGTTGCGGCTGGTTATCCAAATGTTATTGACCCATCTAATCCGGAACATTTAGAAAAGCAAAATGATTACTATCGATTTTTCTATTATCTAGGTAAAGTTTTCCCTTGTAAATATTGCCGTAATTCATATCAACAATTTATTACAGAATTGTCGCCAATTAGCCATATGGGTTCTAGAGCTGAAATAAGTAAATGGCTTTATGATATTCACAATAAAGTAAATGATAAGTTAGGTGTTCCGTTATGTGAGCGACCCAGTTTTGAGGAAGTTGACAAGACTTATGAGCAGTTTCGTGCAAAATGTACACCATTAACTGATAAAGAGCGTTCTGATAATAAAGGTAAAGGTTGTATAATTCCTGCAAATGGTAAACCAAGTCGTAGCGTTATTAAAGTTGTTGAATTTAAAGCTAATGAAACAACAAATCCTACTAATCCTAGTCCACAGGAATTTCCAAAGTCAAATGATTACCTTATTATAAAAAAAACACATATGTGGATAATATTACTTATTATTCTAATAATTATAAGTGTTATAGCTTATAAGTGTCAACATATGACATTGAAGTTTAAATAAAAAATGCAGTATTCACACTATTTATATTGTTTATATCTTATAATTAATCATTTATTAATAATAATTTAAAAAAAACAAAGTAAATCTTATTTACTTTAACAAATAGTAATTTTTGTAATATAAAGTTATACTTATTACTATTTGTAAAGTAAAATGTCTAATACTAATAGCTCAGAAACTCGTGGTACAGATCGCAGGGATGGTGATCGCAGGGATGGTGATCGCAGGGATGGTGATCGCAGGGATGGTGATCGCAGGGATGGTGATCGCAGGGATGGTGATCGCAGGGATGGTAATAGTGGTGAACAACGTAATTATGGAAATCGTTATCAGCGGGATGGTGGTGATCGTCGAGATGGTAATGGTGGTAATGGTGGTAATTATGGAAATCGTTATCAGCGGGATGGTGATCGCCGAGATGGTAATGGTGGTAATGGTGGTAATCGTGATCGCCGAGATGGTGGTGATCGCCGAGATGGTGGTGATCGCCGAGATGGTGGTGATCGCCGTTATAATAATCGTAATCAACGTGATTATCAAGAACAACGTAATGATACAGATAATCGCGATATTGTGCGTACACAGCCTGTTGAGCAAGCAGTTAGTATCCCTAAACCTTTATCCCAAGAAGATATGCAAAAGCGTGAAGATGCCTGTATTGAAATCTCAACATTTGATGAACTATTGCCTAATATTGATATGAAACTAATTCGCGGATTAATGGCATATGGATTTGAAACACCTAGTAAAATTCAACAGAAGGCAATTCGACCTATGTTAGCAGGATATGATCTTATTGCACAGGCACAGAGTGGTATGGGAAAAACCGCTACTTTTTGTATTGGTACACTAAGTAATATTGATCTTGAAAAGAATGAGGTGCAAGCTATTGTATTAGCACATACACTTGAGTTGGCTCAACAGATTGAACTCGTTTTTAAGAATATTGGTAAGTATCTAGATGTGCGTATTGGTATGGCATCAAAAAGTCTAAGCGTTAGGGAAAATCTTGAGCAATTAACAGGTTTTAGCACTGATGGTGTTATACCTCATATTGTAATTGGTACACCTGGTCGCATTTTAGATATGTTTAATAAAGGTGCATTTAAGGCAGCATCTATTAAGCTATTAGTTTTAGATGAAGCTGACGAACTATTATCAGATGGATTTATACAGCAAATTCGCAGTATAATAAGTAGCATTTCTATTAAGACACAAATATGTTTATTTTCTGCAACAATGGATTTAGAGTTCTTTAATGTTACAAAAAGGTTTATTACAAACCCTATTAATATTCTTGTAAAAAGAGAGGAATTAACTTTACAAGGCATTAAACAATTTTTTATTGACTGTGAAAAGAATGAGTATAAGCTAGATACACTATGTGATCTTTATAGTCTTTTAACAATTAGCCAATCTATTATTTACTGTAATAGCTATAAGAATGTTGAAATGCTAACACAGAAACTACGTGAACGTAATTTTGCAGTTTCAGCAATTCATGGAAATATGCATATTACCGAACGTGAGCAAACAATGCGAGATTTTCGTAATTGTGTTAATCGCGTGTTAATTTCAACAGATTTGCTGGGCCGTGGCATTGATGTTCAGCAAGTATCAGTAGTAATTAATTATGATATTCCTATAAAATATGAAAGTTATATTCATCGTATTGGTCGTAGTGGTCGCCATGGAAGGAAAGGTACAGCAATTAATTTTGTAACTGGTTATGATAGTAAAAATCTAAATGGTATTGAAAAATTTTATAATACTGTAATTGAACCACTACCTGCAGATATTAAAGCAATTATAGAGTAATTTTTATTTTTTTATTTTTTATTTTTTATTTTTTTTTTATTTTTAATGTTTCATATTTGTAAACTATTTTAACTTAAATATTTGTTAATAGTAATTTCTATAAATATTATATAAAATAATCATAAATCACAAAATATTAAAATGATTGAATTTATACATCATACAATACCAAATCAACAATGGGAATCTAACACAGGGAATCGTGAATATAAAAGAATTTTAAACATTGGAAATGATGCTGAAATACAAAATGATATTAAAAAAAATAAACTAAAGCAAAGTGATAATATATGTATAAATTACATGAAAGAACTTAAATTGACAAATAAAATCAATAGGCGAGCGTCACAATTACAGTATAGACTTATTGAAGGACAAGGTAAGGCAATATATTTAATAGGTGTTGAGGATAATGGTAATGTTGATGGAATTAGTATGACAAACCTTATGGAGTCAATTAATTTTTTATGTAAAATGATTGAGATTGTAAATGCAAAAATAGATAAAATACGAATTTATTATGGAAATTTAGAAAATAAATATATATGTACAGCTAGAATAAAATTACCAAATTATATACCGGAAAAGTATAGTAGTATTTAACTATTTAACTATTTATGATGTAAGAGCAGAATATAAAGCTGATATACCACTTTGATAGTTTAAATGGCATTCTGCATACATATTTCCAATATTATTCCGCACATTAGTTTCCTGTTCAACTAAATCTGCATAGCCAATATCTTTAATTGTAAAACGCATATTGCTTTCAGACCCCACTTTTGTAAGTATATGATTTTCAAGAATAGAAAGAAGTGCTTCACAGTTATTAATGTACTTAGTTTTCATATCACTATATATATTTATTAAATCAGCAAACTTAGCATCATCTAAATTAATTTTGATTACTTTATCAATAGTATTTTTAACGCAAAAACTATCCATTTTCTCTTCACTGATTGATAGTTTACCAGTATTTGGATCTGTTGGATCATAGTTTAATGGCCCTTTAAATGCTGATGCAGCTAACTCAGTCATACCATAATTATCTAAATTTTTAGGGTCAAACTTTGCAATTTTTGAATGTGTTTTAACAAAATCAATAAATTGTGCGAGCAAGTCATTTTTTAATAATGGTGTTTTTGAAAGATTATGCATGGCAAGATTATTCATGGCAATATTGCTTTGCATTGGTTCTTTAGAATTATTACTACTTTTAGTGTTACTTTTAGTACTAGTGCTATTGCTAGTGCTAGAACTTTCCATATCACTTAAATGATTTGCCTTAACAACATTACCTGATGATGTACTTGAACTATTTTTACTATTTGTAGGTTTTTCACTACCTAAATCTTCTAAATTGCTATTAAGATTATTTAAAGAAGGTGAGCTATTACTGTTACTATCACCACCACTTTGCATTGGTAAAGTTGACATACCAGGTGATTGCATACCAGGTAATGGCATATCAGGTGATGGCATACCAGGTGATGGCATACCCATTGAGGGCTTACTTATTGGAGGTGATGGCATACCAGGTGATGGCATACCCATTGAGGGCTTACTTATTGGTGGTGATGGCATATCAGGTGATGGCATACCCATTGAGGGCTTACTTATTGGTGGTGATGGCATATCAGGTGATGGCATATCAGGTGATGGCATATCAGGTGATGGCATATCAGGTGATGGCATATCAGGTGATGGCATATCAGGTGATGGCATATCAGGTGATGGCATTTGTGCCATTGCCCTATTACCCATTGGCCCATTACCCATTGGTCCATTACCCATTGGCCCATTACCCATTGGTCCATTACCCATTGATGGCATTGAATTACCCATTGGTCCATTACCCATTGGTCCATTACCCATTGGTCCATTACCCAATGATGGCATTGAATTACCCATTGGTCCATTACCCATTGATGGCATTGAATTACCCATTGAACTATTACCCATTGATTTTAGACTATTCATTTTTTTAGTTTTTTTACTATTAGTACCAGTATTTAAATTTTGATTTCTGCGTCGTGTATTAGAATTACTCATATTACTCATATTACCAATCCCTAAATTATTCATATTTGCATTATTATGCACTGATGCTGTAGGCGGAGTGCCTTGTGCCTTTAAATTAGTAATTTGTTTACTCATAGATTCCATTGTATTTGCAATTTTCTTAAGTGCTTCAGATTCTTCTGTCCTCCTAGCAGCACTATTAGCCTTAATTTGAGCAATATTTGCCTGCATAGCAGGTATTTCTGCAGGTATCTCCTCAGAGAGATTCGCGTTACCTAGTGCTTCTTTTAAATTATTATTTAATGCAGCTTTTGCCTCTATAGCTTCAATCTCTTTAATAGTAGCATTAGAATTAAGTCCTGCATTATTTAATATTTTTTTAAGTTCAGCTTTACTAGGTAAGTATAGTTGATCTTTTAAAGTATTAACAAGAAAACCTAGTTGTCTACGTACTTGCTCTTTTTCAATACTTGTTTCAGCATCTTGAGATAAATGGAAATAGTAAAGTGTTAGCAACTCAGACATTCCAGGTTCCTCTAAAATATTTCCCTTTACTGGATTTAAGCTCATATCACATATTGATGATACGCCTTGCTTATTGTCTTGATCTATTACTGTAAGCAAATTACGCATACGATTTAAACATAAATTATCAGTAGGATTAATAGCTGTAAGAATAGCTGCAATTAAATTCAATATTTTAATATAATGAACAGCAATTGCACCACATATTTGCCTTTTTGACACTTTTTTATTTGTATTTGAATTAGAAATATTTAATGTATCATTGGCACTACATGTGCCATTATTGCAGTCTTTTTGCTCTTTACCTACTAAAATTGCACTTGCAAACTGTTCTAACTGCAGTTTAGTATAATTTTTATCTAAATTAGATGAAAGAGTTACAGCTAATTTATTACACTTAGTTGGATCTAGCAATGATAATAATTCTGTAAACCGTTCAGTTGCATTTTGAATATCACCAGTAGCTACCGGCTTTAGTAAATCTGTAATAATACTATCCATTTTTTTCTGAAAATCTGCTGTAGTTGCTGTTAAATCTGCTTTATTAATTCCAGATGTTGAAAACATGTTTTTTATTTTACTAAATAAACTGCTAATTAATTCTGTCATTTAAGTAATATATTTTAATGTAGTGTGATTAGTGTATCTTGTGTGTTTAAAATATGTTCTGTTTATGTATCTTGTGTATGTTTTCAATATTATTATTTACTAATATATTTTATCATGATTTTAATTTTATAATTTTTTTAATGCAAACTTTAAAAAATAAATAACACATTTAACACATTTAACATATCTACACTAATTTTTTATGCTCTGATTGATTAGTTGGAATACAATAGTATCCACAAAACTCATTATAATAAAGGGAATCATCATCACCTTCTTTTCTATAATCTCTATTTGCAAAATGTGGTACATAAATAAGCTTATTGCTAGCATCTTTATTATCTACTGATGAAATGCCTGGTTTATGTGACCATTTCCCATCGTTATCTTGCCTATAAAAATGAAAAGTATTACCTTCACCTTTTTTACTATTGTTACTACTATTGCTATTGTTACCAGTCTGTTTAAAACCATATCCTACACCACTATCAATTACCATTGCACCCTTATAGTAATTTGCAGGACATTGTTTATTAAATGCTATTGGATAAATACTAGCATTATCAGTTAAAATTTTCTTTTGCATTTGAGGGCATCTATAAATACGTTGCTTATCTTTATCACTACCAGTACGTTTTAATAAATCATAATCACCTGGCTGTTGCTTTAAATCAGAACACTCAGAATCATTTTGAGGGCACCCCTTTTTATTTTTTAATAAACAGATTTCTTGGCATTTTTCTTTAACAGCTCGCATTTGCCTATTTAAAAAATATGAATAACAATTATGAGAACCCTCAATATATGGATTTGACCATAGTTGAGGTTGAAACTCAGGTTCACTACCTGATAAAAAATTGCGTAAATAACTTACACAATTTTGATGTTTATCGCAAAAATCACTCCCTTTAATAGCTGTTTTTTCACAACGTGAATTCTTATTAAAATCATTAGCATCTTGAAAATCTATGCACATACATCTTTGTTTTTTTGGATGAATTGTATCATCATCCCACTCATTATAATACTTATATACATTATATGGCCCTCCTAAACCATTCATATCTTTTCCACCACCACCCCTAGCATGTGAATTATTATTAGTATTAGTATTATTATTATTATTATTATTATTATTATTATATTTATACTTTAATGGTGCATTATTCATTCTAGTTTTTTTTTTACTCATTACTAGTATATTTGATTATTTTTTATTAATTAATTTGTTGATTAATTTGTGTATTAGTATTGTGGTCAAACACTCTTTTTATTATAATGCTTAATAGTAGTATTTAGCAATCTTTGGTAATCTTTGGCAATCTTTAGTAATATTTAGTAATATTTAGTAATATAATATATTAATAATATGGGTGGCTCACTACTTCAGTTAATAGCAGTTGGTGTGCAAGATATTTACCTAATAGGTAATCCTCAAATAACATATTTCAAAAATGTTTTTAAAAAATACACAAATTTTGCAATAGAATCTATCCAACAAGTGTTTGATGGATCTAATGATTTTGGTCAGCTATGTAAAGTAATTATTGATAGGAAAGGTGATTTAATTAAAGATATTTTTTTTGAAATACTGCTTCCAGTTCTACCAGAAGGATATTATTGGACTAATGGAATTGGAAATGTACTCCTTAAACAAGTAGATCTTGAAATAGGAGGACAACTTATAGATCGTCACTATAGTGAATGGCTAGATATCTGGAGCCAACTTACAACTACAGCTGGTAAAATGGGTTCCTATGATTCTATGGTAGGCAACTTTGAAACTATTAGTTCTATAAATAGCAATGCTCAGTCACAACTTCGTTTATATATACCACTGTTTTTTTGGTTTAATCGTGATTATGGTATGGCACTCCCATTAATAGCACTACAATATCATGATGTTGCACTTAAAATTCAATTTAGAGCATTTAATGAATGTATTAGAAATGATAATACTAATGATTCCATAGCTAGCAGTTCATTTGTAGCATGTCAGTGTTGGGTTGATTATATAATGCTAGATACCGAAGAGCGTCGTAAGTTTGCAAATACTTCACATGAATATTTAATAGAGCAATTACAGTTTTCAGAAGATACAACTATTCCAGCTAGCTCTACAAATTATAGCTGCGCTCTTAGATTTAATCATCCTGTTAAAGAGCTTTATTGGATACATGTCCCTAATAAATATGAGCAAGCAAATGCTCTTACTGGGAATCAACAACTTAATTATTCACTTCCAAATGATACTGAAACGTTTAAAAATGGTGTTTTATATTTAAATGGTTCTGAAAGATTTAATTCACGACCTTCAACATATTTTCGACTTGTACAAGACTATCAATATCATACACGTTATTCTGGAAAAAATATATATACATATTCATTTGGTCTATATCCAGAAAGAGCGCAACCATCTGGCACATGCAATATGTCCAAATTTGCAAGCATTACACTATATCTAGATTACTTAACAATCAATAAAGCAGGTTATGATATGATACTAAAAGTGTATGCTGTTAATTATAATATATTACGAATAATGAGCGGAATGGGTGGATTAAGTTTTAGTAATTAGTTATAGTGTAATTTATTTGATTTAATTTAATTTAATTTAATTTTTATTTTTATTTTTATAATAAATATAATTAAATTTTTGTTTAATTATAATTTAATTTCAGTTAATATATTGCAGTCGTCTTTAATTCTTTGTGATTGTGACCAATTATAAAAATGAAACATATATAAATCTGTTTTAAATTTAGGAATAATAGGATAATCATATCCACTATGTATATTAATAGTATTTATTGAACTTATTTTATATATATTTTTGCTTCTATCAGTATATTCTATAGGTTTTGAAGTTAAAAATTTATTTGGAAATTCTTTAGGTATTATATTATCTATTGTATTACTCCATTTATTACAAAACCCAAACACATCAACTTCTGCATTTAACATAATAAAATCTTTTAATGTATAATCTGGAATATATAAATATTCATCAATATCACAAAATATCATGTAATTGCACATATTTTTACCAAATTTATATATTGCATGATGCATTTGGCCTAATTGAGCATGATGTAAATATTTGCAATCACTATTATTAAAATATTGATAATTCCATTGAATTAATGTTACATTTTTAAAATTAAACATTTTTTTAATATTATCATTTATTTCTCCATTATAATACATATAAAAATGAGAAACACCTTGTTGTGTATAGTATTTATAAAATATTGGAAATAAAATATAATCATCTTTAAATAATGTTGTTAATACCAAATCATTTTTATTTTCATTTTCATTTTTATTTTTAGTTAATTTATTATTTTGTAATATATAATTTATAGTGTTGTTTTCATATGTTATACTTACTTCAAATTGTTCTAAATCTGTTATATAATTATATATTAATATGTGAGTTGGTTCACCAATATCTTTTAAATATTCATTAGTTTTATTTAATTTATAATTATTAATTTTAACTTCAATATTGTCTGAATTTGTAGGTTTATTATAAATAGGTAAAATAAGATATATATTATTATCTTTATAAAATATATCAAAAAATAAATATTTATAATCTTTTAAAGGAAACCCTTGAATATTTTTTAAAATTAGATTATTATTATTATTATTATTATTATTTGACATAAATTCTATTTTATTGATATAAAATATATAAAATATTATAAATATTATTATACTACACATAAACCATAATAAATATTTTAAATTATTATTTAATTTATTATTTATAATTTGAAATATTGTTTTCATTTATAAATATTCAAATAAATTTAATTATAATTATAATTTAAGTTTATTATTATAATTTAAGTTTATTATTATAATTTAAGTTTATTATTATTATTATTTTTTTAGTTTTTAACTCTTACCTCTAAAATTAAAAACTAATATGTATTGCAAAAAATACAATATTTATTTCTAGATAAAAATAAAGGTAATTTTATATAGTTAATGGCAACAATACATGATGCTGCTTTTAGTAACATAGATCTTACTAATCAAAATACTAATCTTATTCATCGTAAAGGTGATGGTATTTTTAATATTGATAGTCAATATGGTACACTTAACATTGGGCGCACTGGTCATAGTGTACACTTTGATGGTAATATAATATTAGGAGGTTCCTTATATGGTAATGTAGGATATACTGGAGATACTGGCCCTACAGGTATTTATGGTCATACAGGAGCAATGGGCAATATTGGTACACCAGCAACTCTTGGCTACTATAATACTATTTTGCAAACATTTAATAATTCTGTTCCAGCAGCTATTATATGGGATACTAAAGACTCACAGTTTTCACAAGGTCTTATAGGGATTACACTACTGAATGATACAACATTTGCTAATACTGGTACTTTACCTATAGTATTGCAGGTATCTGGAACAGCAGTTTTAAATAATAATTTAAATGCATCATCAGGAACAGTAATACTTTGGTTTTCGCCTAGCTGGAATCCATTTATGGAAATAGCATATCAAAAATATGTATTTGATGTTATCGAGTCACAGATATCACTTGTTATATCATTTAATATTCTTCTTAATCCAGGTGATTCATTTATAGGAAATTTAAAACAAACAACTGGTGCTGGATATACTTTAATAACATCACCTGCTCTTACACGTATAAATTTAATACAAGTTAATACTGCACTTTATGGTCCAACAGGAGCACCATCACATGTAACTGGAAATACTGGTAGTACTGGGACAGTTGGAGATACTGGCGATACTGGCTCTATTGGTCCTACTGGACCAGTTTCACTAACTTCGCAACCTAGTATACTTGGTTTACGTGCATCAACTATTCAATCAACATTATCCATAATCCCATTGAAAGTATTATTCGATACTATTGATATTACTGATTATAATAATAGTATTATAGGGCTTAGCTATTCTCAAGTTGGAGGTGATGGTACACGGTTTACCAATATATCACCAATGGCAATACAATTACAGATAGATTACCAAATCACATTTTGTGCTACAAATCCTAATTCTGGTACTGGTGCACGGTCTACTTACATTACTCTTAACACAGATTCATCAACAACTACCAATAAACTTGGTTTAGTAAATGTAGTTGCAAATATATATGATACTGTATGCAC
>Ga0214919_10002965_pt1 | contig 26182 bp, 24 predicted proteins | sample LL1503_MetaG_FD_177994 | JGI IMG/M metagenome (GOLD analysis project Ga0214919, IMG submission 177994) | Freshwater microbial communities from Lake Lanier, Atlanta, Georgia, United States - LL-1503 | ecosystem: Environmental > Aquatic > Freshwater > Lake | place: USA: Georgia | collected...
CCACAGGATCAACTGGTGCCACTGGATCAACTGGCGCCACAGGATCTACTGGTGCCACTGGTGCGGCAGGAACAATAGGTGTTAATGGAGTCACTGGATCAACTGGTGCCACTGGTGCGGCAGGAACAATAGGCGTTAATGGTGTCACTGGATCAACTGGTGCTACTGGTGCGGCAGGAACAATAGGCGTTAATGGTGCCACTGGATCAACTGGTGCCACTGGATCAACTGGTGCTACTGGATCAACTGGTGCCACTGGAAGGAATGGTGTCACTGGTGCTACTGGATCATCAGGAGTTTCTCCATTTGGGCAAACAGGGACTGCTGGTACTATTTACTATTCAGCAGGAAATGTTGGTATAGGTACTGTAAGTCCATCAACAGCATTAGAAGTTAATGGTGTAACAACTAGTACATCTTTTAATACATCTAGTGACTATAGAATTAAACAGATAATTGAACCTCTCAATTCATCCTATAATGTAAACAATTTAAAACCAATAAAATATTATAATACTTTTTCGAATCGCATTGAAATCGGATTTATTGCTCATGAAGTTCATGATATCTTCCCATATCTTGTCACAGGCGATAAAGACGGTGAAAAAATACAAACGCTTAATTATACCGGACTTATTGGCGTGCTTGTCCAGGAGATTAAAGATATTAAAAAGGAACTTAAAGAAACAAATGAGAAACTGAATAAACTAATATCTAATACAGAAACAGAGATAGAGTAAGACATTTGCCTCTATCTCTAGGATCTGAATAACGTTCTATAAATTATATTTATTTATATAAATATAATATAACAATGTCTAATTTACAATTTACAGCAAATTCATGTAATGGATGGGTAAGGCCTAGTAATATAATACCAACTATTACAAGCTTATCAAGGTATAATAGTCCCGCTGGAGCAGCATCAATTTTTGTTTACATTTATGGAACCAATTTTAGAAATGATTCTGTTATTAAATTTGGCGCATCTTATTATATTAATTCATCTTCAATTTATTTTGTAACCTCGCAACAAATAGGGTTTTATATACCTCAATCTTTTTTGTCGGGGACATATAATATACAAGTTCTTAATGGTAGTATAGGATCGAATTATGTTCCTTATTTATTAGATGGATCGTCTGGTGGCCCAACTGGTGCTACTGGCGCTCAAGGCGCGACTGGTGCCGCAGGTATGACAGGTGCTCAAGGTGCTACTGGTTCTACAGGTGCCGTAGGTATGACAGGTCCCGTAGGTATGACAGGTGCGACTGGTCCCGTAGGTATGACAGGAGCAACAGGTGCTCAAGGTGCTACAGGCGCAATTGGCGATTCATATTGGAATCTAGTAAATACAATTGATATTCAAAATACAAATACGGGTAATGTAATTATTGGACCTACTGGTCAAACAGCGGGTACAGGACCTAATTTGGATGTTAATGGAATAATTAATGTGACTGGTGTTCCTAATCCTAGTTCTGTAATTACTATAACTGCTACTAATCCAGCAAATGTTCCAACATTAAACACTTCTGTGAATGGTCAATATTATTATCTAGAATTTGTTAATCCTGATACCTATACTTTTACATTAAATCCTGGTATTACTACTTTTGGTTATATTTTAGTTGGTCCTGGTGGGAAAGGACAGACAGGTTCTCCTCCCTTTGGTTCACTTGGCGGTGGTGGCGGTGGCGGTGGTATTGTAACTGGAACATCAATTGTAAATAATCCTGGTTCTAATTTTAGTACCTTTATAGGTACTGCTGGACCTATTGAATATTCATATTATTCAACACTTAGTAATAATGGTGTAGTAGGTGCTACAGCTCAAAGTGGAGGCAATGCCACCCCATCTTCTCTTGGCATTGGAGGTGGTTATACTATAAGTGCTGGATATGGGACAGGATCTACTGGATATGGTGGTATAGGTGATGTAGGTGGTGCTAATGGGGGGGTAACATATAATCTTGGAGGAACTCTAATTTACTATGAAGAAGGTGGTGGTGGTGGAAACGCAGGAGTAAAAGGTGGAGGTGGTGGTGGCTTAAATCAACTAGGAGGAAATGGATATATGTTATTATACTTTCCAGTACAAATAACTAATAGTATTACGATAACACCTGAATATATACAGTTCCCAGATGGCTCACAACAAACAACGGCGCCTGGATACCCCTTATATGTACCAGCAACAACTGGTACATTAACCAGTAATATTTGGTTTAATTTGGGAACAGTGAATGTTCCATCAAATGGTGTTTGGTTATTCAATGGTGTTTGGGCTTCAGATGTAATATTTATAATTCCTGGTTCGACTGCTATAGCGAAACAAAAGCTTATTTTATCAGCATCACCTATTGGAGGTACTAGTGTTACAGGTACTTTTGTAGGAACAGCCGGATATTATTCAGCAATGAGTTATAGTGTTCCGAGTAATCTTATTCCCTTTGATATAATATCTATATCAACTATTTTAACAACAACATCAGCAACAACATATTATTTTGCAGTAAAATATCAAATAGGATCAGATATTATAGTTTCAAGTTCATCTGTTCAAAATGGATCATGGAGTTTGACAAGAATCGCATAACTACATCAGCGTAATTTTCGGCAACTGAACCGCAGATCTAAATATATTAAATATATTCTTGTCTCTCAGCTCTCCTATTTGATGACAAATTTGATCATTAGCGCCAGCGCCACCTTTCATATTCATTTTTCGACCCATTTTCATTGTCTTATTTTTATACCCTTTCTTATCCTTTTTTCCTTTATTTTTGTTAGTATATTTAGTTTTCATATTTATATATTATTGAAATAGTTTATATATTTATATTTATATGAACTATTTTTATTATTATTCTCTTATTATTTTCCTGATATGTATAATCATTTTCGTTCCAATGAATAGTTTGATGTCTATAAAAGAGACACTAACTAACAAACCAAATATTATCCTAATTGGAGACAGCATGCTTAATAATTCCGCCTATATTGATGTTGATAATAATAACAAGGAGCAGTCTATTCCCGGTTTAATTAAAGAGTCTGGTACAGTAACTTTGTATAATTATGCTAAAGATGGCGCTGTTATTGATGATTGCTACTCACAAATAGATCATATTACCACAGCAACCAAAGAGACAATTTGTTTTATTTCTATTGGTGGAAATAATATTGTAAATGAATATAACAAAGGCATAGTCGATAAGCAGTTTATAAATACATTGTTTCAAAAGTATAGCAAAATGGCGCTTACTATTAAACGAACATTCCCCAAAATATCTATCTATTTACTCAATATATACAAACCACCCAACCCCAAATATTCAAAACTATACGATTCAATTGATCAATGGAATTCATTGATTGGTGAATTTGCTCGAAAAAATGGTTTCAAAATTATACAAACTAACATATTGCTAACATCGACCGATGATTTTATATATGATTATGAACCATCAAAAACAGGTGGTCAAAAAATAACCGATGCGATTCTAACTAGCCCTGTAATAAATTAACATTTGATACCCATTGATAAAATTCCACGTTAGTGGGCGCTTATTTATATCCGTTGAACCCAGGAATTGCCATTTGAAATCCGAATTAATATGTTTCTTCCAATCCATCTTCACGAGTCGATGAAAGCTCATACCATCATATGCCATTTCTTGATGTTCGCATGTCAATGTCGCCGAAAAATGTTGCTTACTTGTGTCTCGTATAACCGCACTATCTAGCACATATTTGTGCCCATTAAGATCGAAACTGGTCGCTTTATTTTGTACTTTGTCTTTTCTGGTATTTGTATCTGTATTATCGCTGAATATTTCGATAATAATAACATGTGGTAAATGGTTTAATGTTCGCGATTGCTCTATTACTTGATCCTTCCATTTTGTATTGGCATTGTGAATATATAGCATTTGAATCGACTTGTTATGTAGATAATTGATTAAACTCATATAATAACGGATTGGATTACCGGCTTCATTTATGTCCTTGATATAAGGTAATCCGGACTTATATTCAGGAGGTATAGCCTCGAATATCTGGCGAATAATTGTATTTGTATTGAGCGTGTATGCGTATTTGCTTCCAGTTAGACAGGCATCAATCGAATAATTCAGGAGGGCGAATCCGTTCTTCAACTTATCAGGAATTACTTGTCCATTTGATTGCTTGCTTTCGATCATTAATTGTCTGAAAAAGTGGGTGAATTTACGACCTTTATCACTAACAAAAAGGACAACAAACATTGTATTGAACCAACAATTCGCAAGTGATTGAATTGGCGGCACAATTGTGCTAGGATTTACATGCTTATTGGCTGCTAAATTCCTTAATAGGAATTTCTTGGCTTCAGGTGAATCATAGGCATGGCAATATTTGCCATATATTACTCCTGGAATACCTATTTTTAAGGGTTCTTCTAACAAAAATGCCTTGCTATTATTACAGTTATGAACGTCCTTTCTAGTGGTTGAAGCTAACAAGATTAATTCTTTATTTATAGATGGACTATAGGATCCTTCGTTACTTAAATCATTGCTAATATCGTTACTTAATTCGTTAATATTAATGGGCGTTTTGTTAGGTAAAACCAATATACCTTCGTTTTTATAAGTTCTTGTCTTTGTCTTATGTGTTCTTGTCTTTGTCTTATGTGTTCTTGTCTTTGGTTTCTTTGTTTTATGTTTCCTTGTTTTATTTTTACCCATATTATATATATTTTAGATATTAAAATAAAATATATGAATACTTTATGGGTGCTAGTATATTACCAGTAACTGTTCATAATGGAAAAATAATGTTGCTATTTGGTAAAGAACGTAATATTGATTCTAATCCAGGATGGTCTGATTTTGGAGGCGGTACAGATAAAGGAGAGACATTTATGGAAACCGCGGTTAGAGAGGGCAGTGAGGAAATGACTGGTTTTATTGGATCACCTATTGACATTAGACGATTGTTGAATAAATATGGTACATTTAATGTTGACTATCTGTCTAAAGGTTATAGCACATATAGGTGTCATATATTTCCAATGGAGTATGATGAGATGCTACCACATTACTATAACAATAATCAACGCTTCTTACAGAAGAAATTGGATCCTTCTATTATTCGTGATTCAAAGTTGTTTGAAAAAACACAGATCAAATGGTTTGATATTAATGAACTCGCCAAACGACGGAGTGAATTTCGCGATTTTTACCGCAATATTGTTGATTTGATTATAGATAGAAAAGGTGAAATCGTTGAATTTGCTCAGAAGTCATTACGTAAACGTAAACGTGGACGTACGCGTAGACATAGAAGTGTGAGTAAAAGAACTAGAAATAAAACTAGATCTAAGAAATAAAAATAATAAAATATTACAATAATCGTTTTAATTCATTATCAGTTTCTGTATATCCCATATATTTCATATGTTTTACATAATATTCTTTACCATTTGGGTCATTAATAATTTGTATTTCATATTTTAAATTTGGATAATGTGCTTCAATAGCAGTTTTTAAATCAACCATATCATCCTGGGTTTTATTCCAACTTGTAATAACAAATATAATATAGTTATTTGGATCTAATAAATAATTACGAAAATTTTGTATACGTTTTTCATAACGTGTTTTAAAATGATAATAATTATTATTTATATAATGATCTATTCCTTCTTCCCAATTTTGAGTTATATATAGATTGGCGTGACCTGGACTTTCATGATTATATATAAAATTATAGTTTGTATTATAAATAGAATTATCTCCTTGTATGTTGTTTAATTGTAAACAAGTTTCATCACAAAAATATTTAAAATCATCTAACAAACATTGAACAATACCATTTTGATTGGTAACCATTTCATCAAACGGACATGTATTATATCCATCAATTTTTCTACTTCTCAGGCCAGTATTTACAGAATGAACTGCGCTATGACAATTCCAACCAAGTGAAATACAAACTTTATTCATTTATATACATATTTATATGCCTTTATATAAAGACATATACATACTATTTAATATAATGACAAATCCTTTGGATAAAATGATTCTAATATATCCACATATGAAATACACAGACGATAATGGTGGAGTCAATGTTCAATATTATTTAGCATCTGTACTAAAGTCACATAATATAAATGTGAAAATATTTAGTGATGTAGATTCAACCAATGAGATATTTTCAGATTTTACAAATACATTTGATAATGAAAATACAATTGTAATATATTGTGAAGGAGTTTTTGGGAATCCATTAAATGCGAAATATGTAGTTAGATGGATGTTATCAGAACTAGGTAAAAATATACCATATAATTGGGTAAATACTTGGGGTAAATCTGAACTAGTTTATTATTTTTTATCAGAACTAAAAATTAAAGATTCACCAGAAAAACTAAATTCGATTTATAAATTTCTTACTATGATTTATGTAAAACCAAACACATTTATAAATTTAAAACGACCAAGAGATTGTGTTATACATACATTTAAAAAATCATCTTATCATAAAAATGGTATTCAACAAATACATCCAGATAATTCACATTTTATTGAAAAATTTTTGAATTATAATCATATGGTAGATGTATTTAATAATTATAAATACTTCATTTGTTATGATCCTTGTTCATTTTTAATATATATTGCTGCTTTATGTGGATGTATTCCAATATTATATAAGGTCGATAATGTATCAAAGGAAGAATATTTTAATGGTAAAGCAGATATTAATTCAATATTTTATCAATATTATATGGATCATGAGTATATAAATTATCCAGGAATAGCTTATGGTTTGGAAGATATACACCATGCTGAAAGCACACTTCATTTATTACCTGATTTATTATTCAAACAAATTGAATATATGAACATGAAAAGTCTTGATAATTTTATTAATGATATGAAACAATTTGATAATAATATAAATACAATTCAAAATAATTTTTATAAGTAATTGTGAATAAAATTGAAAAGTATTTTATTAAAAATATATACTTTAAATATATAAAATAAAATATTTAAACTCTTGTTATAATATAAATTATAGAATGTTACTACAATTCATATTATTGTTTATATTAATAAATTCTCAGATTATGATGAGCGTAGAAGGATTAAGACGTGATGTAAATAATCCTAATATAAAACGTATTAAGACTACTAGCAACAATTTCAATCAACTATCCTTTTCAGGTGGTGGGTCATTTGGCGCGGTTGAAATCGGGATTTTAAAGAGAATTATAGAGACTGACTCAAAACAATACGATTTATACACAGGCATTTCTGCTGGCGCATTGAACTCAGGGTTCTTGTCATACTTTTCCGATTTGAAAATGGGTGTAAAAGCAGCAGATTCATTGTATAATAGAATGCACAATCTAATGGTTTACAATGTATTTCCGCCAACTGGCGTATCTGTTTTGAATACAGATCCGCTGTTTCGTACATTAACTGGTATTATTGATAATATGCCAAATGATCCTGTTGTTAATACCCTAATTGGTGCGACTAATTTGTATAGTGGAAACCTAGATATATTCAAATTCGAGGACAATGATGATATAAATAAGGTATTATTGCTCTTGTCGTCTTCCGCGATTCCGGGTGTCTTCCCTCCGGTTAAATATAATGCGCAATTGTATGCTGATGGTGGTACATTAAGCAATGAATTACTACAGGTTAAGGGCAATACTGGAAAATATATCAATATCACTTATATCACACCGAGTCAAGGTTATTCTTATAATGATGCGCCAATTGACACATTAAAGGATATGTTAATGCGTGTTTTTAAAATAGTGACTAGTAATTTTAACAATCCTATTGTCACAATGAATCAGAATTGTGAGAACCCTATTGGGGAAATAAACAAATATTTTGTTAGTTCAGAGTATTTGAAAGACTATAATTCTCTTAATTTTGATACTGGTAGGGAATTAATTGATATTGGATACAAGTATGTTGAAACACAGAAATATAAGCTTTGTTAAAGGACTACGCAGTAGGCCGACTGTTAAAGGACTACGTAGTAGGCCGACTGTTAAAGGACTACGTAGTAGGCCGACTGTTAAAGGACTACGTAGTAGGCCGACCGACTAAACGGAAAAAATAAATTATAAATTTATTGTTATAATATAATAATGAATTTATTGAGTTCACTTTGGATGATGATGTTAAGCAGTTTTATTATACAATACTTTGTAATGAGTTATTTAATGACCAATTCGCCTGCCAATGTTAGAGCAACTACAGGCAAATTCTACATTTCTACTATTATGGCACTATTAATGGGCCTTTTAGAAGTAGCCATGTATGACTATCATATGAATTCTATCAATCTTATTTACTATTTATCACTAAGTTTTTTTCTGATAATTTTTGTACACCTATATCGAAATCAGTATTATATTAATGACAAGGATTACTTGAATGAAATGATTGAGCATCATTCAATGGCTCTCCTAACAAGCGAGGAGATCCTACAAAAAACGAGTTCGGAACGCGTGAAGCGACTGGCTGAAAATATCATTTCAACTCAGCAAGCGGAGATCAAATATATGGCACAATTATCGGACGCAACCATTTGAGTTGTTGGGTCACATAACTGTTATAAAGTAAAAATGGTAAAAATGATCAAAGAATAAGTTAACAGTCTAACATTATGTTTAATTCTTCTTCATCAATATAAGGGAACATATATTCTAACGATTTTTTATCTCCTAATGATTGTACTCTTGGTATAATTAACTGTTTTTCGATCATTTTAATATGACATAAACATGGACCACTATAGTCAATAATTTCATTTATTACATTAATTTCACTATTTTTTGTAATTTCAAATGTTTTTAATCCATAACTTTCAGCAACTTTACAAAAATTTGGCGAACTTATACCACTCTCTATAGTTGAACCTACAAAATTTTTTTTAAATAAATTCTCTTGCATTAATTTAATTGCCAAATAACCATTATTATTAAATATAAAAATTTTAACAGGTATATTATAATAAATAATAGATTGTAATTCTTGTATATTCATTTGAAATCCGCCATCTCCTGCGACCAATATAATATCTCTTGTTTTATCGGCAATATAAGCACCTATTGCTCCAGGTAAACCATATCCCATAGAGCATTGACCTGCCGCAGTAAATAATCTTATATTTTCTTGTTTTATAATAAGAGATTGAAATATACTAAAAGATGAAGAACCTGTATCTGTAACAATTGTTGTATTTGGTTTTAAAACATTTGATAAATATTTTGAAAAATAATAGGAATTAACATCGCCATCTAAATCAATATCTGTATCATATGAGGGATATTTTTGTTTCCAAAAATTAACCTTATTTATCCAATTATTTAAAAAACTATTTTCTATTTTATTTATTCCAATAAATTGATTGAATTCATTCAAAAAAACTGACAAATCTTGATTTATTTTTAAATCTATATCTATTATTTTCTTTTCAATCTCATTATGATCAATATCAATCATTATTTTATAAGATTCTTTTGAAAAATTTTTATAATCATAACCTATATGAGGAATTGTTAATCTACATCCAAGTATAATTAATAGATCACTTTTTTGTATTGCAAAGTTAGCTGCTCTTTCACCTAATATACCAATGTCTCCTATATATAGTTGATTTATATTATTTACAATATCTTTTCCTAACCATGAAGCAACTACTGGTATCTGTGTTTTTTCTAAAAATTCATTAAATATTTTTTCAGTTTTTGATAACCAAATTCCGTTACCAATTACAAATAATGGTTTTTTTGATTTATTAATTTTATCTAAAATAAAATTGTAATCTATCTTGGGTTCTATCTTGGGTTCTATCTTGGGTTCTATCTTGGGTTCTATCTTGGGTTCTATCTTGGGTTCTATCGTGGGTTCTATCTTTGGTTCTATATTATTATAATCTATATAACAATTTTGAAGATCTAATGGAATTTCTACCCAAACGGGTCCCATTCTACCAGTTACACATTTTTTATATGCTATATCTAATGTTTCTATAATTTCTTCTTTTTTTTTAACACTATATGAATAATTTGTAATTGTTTTTACAATAGGAATAATATTTAATTCTTGAACCCCCAATTGTCTTAAGTCTAATGATTGACTATCTATACTTTGCTCTATAGGTACATTTCCCGATATAATATAAATGGGAATACTATCTTGAAATGCGCCAATTATCCCTGTAAGTGTATTTGTTGATCCAGGACCATTTGTAATTAATAAACAACAAGGTTTTCTTGCTATCCTATAATACGCATCAGCGGCCATAGCTGCTGCTTGTTCATGACACAAACAATAATACTTTATATTATATTTTGAAATAGAATTTAAAATAGGTCCTATAAATCCACCTGCTAATAAAAATATCGTATCAATATTATTTTTTAATAAAAATTCAATTACGTAATCACATACAGTCAACTTCATATAAATATATATATTTATTTATATTTATATATTTATATATATATATATAAAATCTTCTAATAAAATATTTATTTGCATGGGATCAATTTCTCAAAAAACTCACGAATCTTTGAACAAACATAATCCACATCGTCAACCGTCATTCCATGATGTGCTCCTAACAAAAAGCCTTCTGCCATAATTCTATCCGAATTGGGAAACACTTCCAGATATTCACGATACACCGGGTGTCTTGTAACATTTCCAGCAAAACATACTCGTGTTTGAATATTATTTTCCTCTAAATATGTAAGCAGTTCTAATCTTCTTGGTGTCATAAATGGAATCGCCAACCAGTCACTATTAAATGTATTAATCGGAAGCACTAATTTATCAGATAGATCCTTCAAATTCTCCAAATATCTATTAAATACGGCTCCCCTCTTTTGTCTAATTTCTTCTAATCTATCAATTTGTACTAATCCAAATGCGGCATTCACTTCAGATGATTTCATATTATATCCAACTGCTCCATACAGAAATTTGTAATCATATGGTATGCCATCAATACTGAATTCAAAACGTGTCTTTACATCCTCTGAATTATCTCCAATTCGTCCCCAATCTCTAAACATAGTGGCACGTTTTAGATATTTCTCTTCATTAAACATTACCATTCCACCTGATCCACAAGCAGTAATTAAATGACTCGAATAGAAACTGGTAATCGATATATCAGTTTCCTCCGTAAGCGTAATTGTATCTGCTGAATCCTCGAATAATATAATATCTGGTCTCGCCATTTGGCATATTTTCTCCCTTATTTTTACCCAATCTGGCTTAGATCCAATCAAATTTGGCAGTAATATCATTTTTGTTTTATTTGTTATTTTATCACATACTTGTTCTGGAGTTGGTACATATGTACCTACCTCAACATCACAGAAAATTGGGTTTAGTCCACATTGTATAATCGGTGCTATTGTTGTAGAAAATGTACATGCCGCTGTAATTACGTCATCGCCCTTGCTTAAATTTAGAGCATTTATGCCTAGAATTATAGCTGACGATCCACTATTTACAAATAACCCATATTTTTTACCAAATAAAGCTGAAACTCTTTGTTCAAATTCAATACTTCTGGGTCCAAAACCAGCCAGCCATCCATCATTTAAACAATCAACCACTGCTTTAATTTCAGCATCTCCATATGCTTCTTTTTTATTAGGCGCATACCATATTTTCTTTGACGACATATTATTGATATAAATAAACTATTACTTTTACTTTTATATTATAAATCTAACTAAACAATATATTTATATGATTTCATATAATAAATTATATAAATATAATTATATGATTTATTATATGAAATCTGTACTTATTACTGGTGGTAATGGGAATCTTGCCAAAATGATAAGTAATAGATTATCTTCCGAATTTAACATTACTAATATTACTCGGGATGATTTTAATATGTTAGATTCAAATGCTGTGGCTATCTATTTAAAAGATAAATCATTTGATTATTTAATACATACAGCGATTAGTGGAGGTAGAAGAACTAAAGAAGAAACCGGAGAGGTAGTTTATCAAAATTTACTAATGTTTGAAAATATTATAAAATTCTCAGATAAATTTGGTATTATTATTAATTTTGATTCTGGCGCGATTTACGACAGGGAAACTGATATTTATGTTAGGAAAGAAGATGATAATGTACTCGGTTCTATCCCAAAAGATTATTATGGGTTTTCAAAATATCTAATATATAAGCGAAGTTTACAATATTCCAATGTATTTAATTTTCGTATTTTTAATATTTTTCATGTTGATGAAGAAAATAGTCGTTTTATTAAATCTTGTGTTTTGGCAAAACGCGCGAATACACAGGTGACGATCTTTAAAGATAAATGGTTTGATTTTATGTATGAAGATGATTTTATTAAAATTGTAAGGTTTTATTTGACAACCCCCATTTCGGATCTTAAGAAGACCATTAATTTATCTTATCAGAAAAAATATAAGTTGTCTGATATTGCCAAGCTTATTGTTGATGATAATCATATTGAAATTATTGATGCTAATACGAGTCACAATTATTGTGGCAATGGTGATGAATTGGCACATCTAGGCATTGAAATGGACGGATTAGAAACCGGTATTCAGAAGTATTTGTCCCGCTTTAATTAAACAATTAGTGGCAACTGTGTTATTTCTTCATAGATTTTCCTAGCATCGTCGTCTTCTAGTACTACTTCCGGTGGCACAGTCCACTCGATATATGGTTTGGCCTTTGTAGTCGACTGCTCCAATTTTAAGAGCATATTGAGCGCTTGAAGCCGCCGCTTAAGCGGCCACATTTTAGCCGGCAATTTGCGGCTTATTTGTTTCCAACGCCATTCAAATTGTAGCGCTGCTTGCCAGTCTGGGAAATTCTTAACATGGGCTGCTCTGATCCATTGTTCTCCTTTGGCGACTTTTGCGCCAGTCGCATGCGCCCCGCCTTTTATTTCCTTATTATGCTGCCTGAGACGGCGATCTAAATCAACGGTTGCTCCAACATATGTGGCATTGTCACTAGATAATAATAAATATACAAATGATTCATTTTTAGACATTATATATATTCGAATGTATTTTTTAATTTATTTGTCGTCAAAATATACAAATAAATATATGTTGAGTTTGTATAATGGGGAATAAAATATGTAAACCGGTTGTTAACGTAGCAGATGTTATTTTGGAAGCGCCTACTATAAAAGAGGAATCACCTGTTGTAACAGGAGTTGAAACACCTGTAACAGAAGAATCACCCATTGTAACAGAAGTTGAATCGCCTGTTGTACCAGAAGTTGAAACACATGTAACAGAGGAAGCACCAATTGTACCAGAAGTTGAAGCACCAATTGTACCAGAAGTTGAAGCACCAATTGTACCAGAAGTTGAAGCACCTATTGTAATATCTGTTACTGTAACAGAAGAAGCACCAATTGTAATATCTGTTACTGTAACAGAACTAGAAGCACCAATTGTAACAGAAGTTGAAGCACCAATTGTAACAGAAGTTGAAGCACCAATTGTAAGCTCAAATGAAGATAGATCATCTATTAATTCATATGATGAAACGTCTTCAAATAATTCTAAAGATGAAACCGCAATGACTCCTGATGTTAAAAAACGTGACCGAAAGAAGAAAAAGAAGTAAACTGAATATTTATAAATGATAATTTATCTATAAATATTTTCATTTGAGTTGATATTTAATTAAATTATTAAGGGATTATCTCATCTGAATGAGAACGAAAAAACCAATCAAATAAAAAATCTATTTTGGTTTCTAATTTATTAAATTGACTAATTCGTTCATTTTGTTCAGACAATACAGCCATTTGAATAAGAGCTATTTTGTTATTAGTAGTTACTGCTAATTGATTTAATGAGTTGGTTAGGGTAATTGTAGTGCCTCTTAATGAAGATATTGCTGCTTTACAATTTGATACATCATTTGTTACATTGTTTAAATTGGCATTTAAAGTAACAAGAGTTGCTTGTAAAGTAGCTATATTTTTTTTTATTATAGACATATCAACTGGATCGGAACTAATTACATTACTATTACCACTCTTTATATCCTCAATATCGACTTTTAATTTGTTGATAATTTCGTTCATTGATGGACCATCACTTTGACCAATAATTGTTCCATAATAGTAATTTATGCTAGAGTTTTTGCCCGCCATTTATTTATATGTTTATTTATTTTTACAGACTTTATATATATTATATTTGTTATATTTGTTACTGAAAAAAATGACTAAAAATACAATAAAATAACTCCTGATCATAATGGTTTGGGGTTTTTAATGTATTTTTAGCCTATAAGTCTCAGTCTCATTTTTTTTCCCAAAAGTAAAAAGGAAAATGAAAATTGGACATTTTTAGAAATGTCCAAAATGAAGATAGTCAATTAAGTTCCAAAAACACCCCAAAAGTCACGTTGTGACTGAGATGCTCTCGTTTATGTTTTTAGGGTTGAAAAAAATGTGATGCTAATTTTTACAAAATGCGGCAAAATATATAAAAAATAATATATCGGAACTTTAGGATAGAAAAAGATGTCTGTAAATTTTTCAAAAAGTTCCGGTAATTTTTGTTGCGAATACTGTGACTATGTAACGTCAAGAAAAAGTCAATATGATCGCCATTTGGCAACTGATAAGCATAAAATGGTAGTAAATACATTAAATGCGACCAATTTAGAAAAAAAAAGTTCCACCATTTTTAAATGTATATGTGGAAAAAACTATAGATATGATAGTGGATATTATCGCCACAAAAAGAATTGCGAGATGATAAATGCTGAGGATGAGAATGAAAAAGAGAATGAAAAAGAGAATGAAAAAGAGAAGGAATTAGCAAAGGAATTAGAAAAAGAGAAGGAATTAGCGAAGCAATTAGAAAAAGAGAAGGATTTAGCATTTGAATTAGAATTGGAAAGAGATAAGGGGTCGGCAGAAAAGGAATTATTAGTTACTTTCATGAAAGAGATGAAAGAAACTATGATCGAGATGTTCAAACACTTACAGCCAAACAACACAACAATGAGTCATAGTCATAATAATTCACACAACAAGACATTTAATTTACAGTTCTTTTTAAATGAACAGTGTAAGGATGCTTTAAATATTAACGAATTTGTTGGTTCAATTAAGATCCATTTGTCTGATTTAGAAAACACTGGGCGTCTAGGCTATGTTGAAGGTATTTCTAGAATTATTATAAATAATCTGAAAGATCTAGACACACACATGCGCCCAATTCACTGTAGTGATCTGAAACGAGAAGTGCTATATATCAAATCAGACGATAAATGGACAAAGGATGATGATAATAATGAACAAATTAGAAACGCAATTCGGCAAGTTGCGAACAAGAATATCAGGCAAATACCAATTTGGACAAGCAAATATCCGGAATGTAAGGATTCAACATCGAAACAGAATGACCAATATCTGAAGATTGTATCGAATGCGATGTCGGGAATTACGAGTGAAGAACAGGCCAAAAACGTAACACAAATAATCCGAAATTTGGCAAAAGAGGTGGTAATCGACAAGTAATCAACATATTTTATAAAAAAATTGAATTACTTTTATAACAAAAAATTAATATTATAAATGTATAAAAAACCTTTTAAAGAAATATTAACAACAATTAATAAAGCAACAATGAGTAAAGCAGTAGAAATAATAGCAACAGTAGCAACAGTAGCAACAGTAGCAACCGCAGTAGCGAAGGATGAAACGCCTCATACGCGATCCGATACGGAATCGCTCAACTTAACAAAAATACACGCGCATCTTAACAATGGCACATCATGTGGCTCAAAAATTAGAGAAGCATTTGCCAATGCGTTTCCGAGCAGCCCGCAATTTTCATCATCAGTGATTTCTGGTGGAAACCGAAGCATTCATCATGATTTCAAAATAAAATGGAAAATGGTAGAAGGTGATGATATTTTAAAGACAGTCGAATTCAAGGGCAGTAAATATAAGAAAGCAGTAGATACGACAAAGCCGCCTTGGGTTGATGGAGTACAGTTTTACAATGGATCTGGTAAAAATTTTAGCGTGGGTCGAGAATATGCGAGACAGTTTTATGACACAATGATGGATGAGATCATTCAGCATTTCAGCATTTCTACTGAGAAACCGACTTTTGAGGTATGGGATAAGGATGCGTTTAGACAGGGCAAGCCGAAAACCGCATTTGTAGTCGAATTACGTAGCAAGGGATACAAGAGCGAATATTTGTCAGACTGCCGTAAAAAATTTAATAAGCAGTTTGTGCTTGATGAGGGGCAATTGGAAGTACTAAAAACCGAAGTGTATAATATAGCGAATGATGCGCTATCTAGTAAAGATTATTGGCTCCAAATTCACGGCAAGATAGATGAACCGGATGACTTTGAGGTGAAATGGACTGGTAAAATGGGCATGTCGCCAATTGTAAGCGTAGCGAAAGAGGAGGCAAAGTCGGATTGTGATGTTAATTTCAGGTTTGTATGTGATGATGGTAGCGTATTTTATGCGAAACTCAGGTGGGGCTATGGACAATGTATTACAAATATTCGGTTGGATATTAAATAATTCCACCTTTTCCACTTCGCTTATAAAGGTTCTGCGCAGCTAAGAGCCAAACAAACTGTAAATAATTCCACCTTTTCCGCTTCGCTTATGAAAGGTTCTGCGCAGCTAAGAGCCAAACAAACTTTAAAAAAATGTATAAAATGTATAAAATGTATAATTGTATAAAATGTATAAAATTTAAATAAAATAAAAAGGAAATATTACTTTTTTATTTTACAACCGAATAAAATTGATTTAAAAATATTCCAATAAATGTTAGTATAATACAAATAAAATGAGTGAACCAATTACAAATGAAAAGGTTAAAGTAAAGAGAGGTAAGAAGAATAAGGTTGAATTAGTTATAGAAGAAGTAAAAGAAAATATAGAAGGGGGGGATCTCATAATAAAAGAAAATATAGAAGGGGGGGTCATAGGGGGACCTTGGTCCCCTATAGCGGTAAGTCTCTTTTCAGGCATGGGAGGCGATACATTAGGCATTACTCAGGCCGGATGTAAGGTGATTGCCTACAATGAGCTCAAACCGAACTTCTGTAAGACACATGAAGCGAACTTTCCGGAAAGCGAATTGATCTGCGATGGCAAGATAAATGACATTTCTAAGTTAAAAGATGAATGCTTCACGAAGTTCAATGGAAAAACTGATATTTTGTTTGCGGGATTCCCATGTTTTGTAAAAGATACACTTGTTTTAACGAATACCGGTTACAAAGAAATACAAAATGTAGCAATTGATGACAAATTGTTAACACATACAGGACAATTTCAAAATATTGTAAATCTACAAAGGAAAGAATATACCGGACAACTTTACAATATTAAACTTAAATACCATCCAGAACCAATCAATTGTACTGAAGAGCATCCATTTTATGTCCGTGAGAAAAAGAGATCGTGGAATAATTCGCTAAGAAAATACGAATATGAATTCGGAGAACCGGAATGGAAAAATGCGTCAAAACTGAGTCTTAACGACCATTTCGGAATGGTTATTAATTCAAAAGATGAAATACCGGCGTTTACTTTCGATAAACAAATTAATCAAACTAGAACCGATAAACTATCTATTACACTTGATAATCCAGACGAATGGTTTACATTGGGTTACTTTGTCGGCGATGGTTGGATTCAAGATACTAAAAAATCAGATGGAATACGAGATACACACATTATTCGTTTTAGTTTTCACGAAGACGATACACAGTCAATGGATAGAATCAAAAAAGTGTTAGATATTACTTATAAAGATAGATGCGGAAAGGGTGTAAAATATGGATGCGCTAATGTTATGTGGTTTAATATTTTAAAACAATTTGGTAAATACGCACATGGTAAGTTAATACCAGAATGGATACAAGATGCGCCAAAATATTTGATTCAAGAGTTTATTAATGGATATGTCGCATCAGACGGGCATATCTGTAAAAATAAAAATAATACAACGGTTGTTACAGTTTCACACAATTTAGCATATGGTCTTCAAAGATTATACTTAAAAATAGGTCATGTTGCTAGCGTTGAGAAAACTATCCGTCCTAAAACGTGTGTAATTGAAGGAAGAACTGTGAATCAAAGAGACTCGTATAAAATTAGTATTTATACTGAAAAACAACGCAAACAGTCTACATTTATTGAAGGTAATTATGTTTGGTATGCGCCATTTAACATCACAACGGATGATGTCCAAAATGAACCAGTATACAATTTTGAAGTGGAAACAGACAATAGTTATATTGTATATAATACAATTGTTCATAATTGCCAGGGCTTCAGTAACGCCGGCAAAAAAGCAGCAGATGATCCGCGTAATACGCTATTTTTGGAATTCCTGCGTGCCACAAAATTATTAGAACCATCGTTGATTATCGGCGAAAACGTCAAGGGACTCGTTTCTAGAAAGACATCCACTGGAGAGCTATATATTGATGTTATTGTTTCCGAGTTTGAAAAGCTCGGTTACAACGTGATATATCAGGTGTTTAAAACCGAGCAATTTAATGTGCCTCAGACCAGAGAACGGTTGATCATTGTCGGCGTCAAGAAGGGCAATCCGTATGGATGGACTTCTAAGTTCCCTACATCGTCATGTAGCGCGCCTAATCTGACCGCTATAGTAAAATACAGCATGGAGGGCGCGGTAAAAGTGGACCCGATTTGGTTCGAGCAAATTCCCGATGAATGTATTATCAAGGATTTAGGTGATGAGAAGGCATATCAGGATAATAATGGTGGGCATCCGTATTTGCTGAGTAAATTGAACGCGGATGAAGCGTCGCGATTCTATGATGGTAAACAACATGCGAATTTGTTCTCGTTTTCGAAGCGTAATAGCCCGATTCATTGCGAAATTGTGGATATAAGGCAGCCGAGTAAGACGATTATATGTACATATGATCATCAACCGCGTCTGTTTGTGCCGATACAGAATGCGAGCGGGTGCTATTTGCGGATGTTTACACCAGATGAACTGAAACAAATACAGGGATTTCCGAGTGATTATAAAGTATGCGGGACGATAAAGGAGCAGATTGTTCAAATAGGGAATGCGGTTCCGCCGCCGTTAATTAAGGCAATTGTTGAAAAAATAGTGAGATAAGGGTATGATTATTTGGGTTTTGTTTTGAATTTTGTGTTTCTATAATATAGAGATAAATGGATAGCGTTAATTTTTTAACAGATATGAATACATTATTTGATAGTTTTTTTAAGTTTAATGATATAAAACCACCAACTACTGGTATTCCGCAAGATAAAATATTAGGCGCCAACACCCTAGCAAATTATTTAGTAGGTCAAAATGACAAAAATGAAACAAAAGGTATGGTTGAACGAATGTCAATCTTAAAATCAGTGGCAACAAACAAGGACTCAAGTGTAATTAATTTTTTATCATCGATCAATAGTTTTAAATCATTATATAAAAGTAATTCTAGTTTTAAAACATTGGTTGATTTTTATGTTAAACAAGAAAATTTCAATAGAATCCGGGTAGCTTTTTTTTTGTTAGTTAGTTCTCAGTGTAAAAATACTAATAGTATAACTGATGCTAAGACATTACAAACATACATAGATGATTATTTAATACCAGACATCACTGATCAATCTACTTTTACAGAACAAGTTAAGCCAATGGTCGACTTTATGAATTCATTATTAGAGTGTATGGCCTCGGTTTTAAATACACCTCTAGATATGAATTCGAATGAGAATACCGGTGCTAGCAATGTTCAGCCTGGAGCAATTGTAACAGCACAGCGTAAGCAACAGAGTATACTAAATTTGAATCCGAATTTTTATTTAGAACTAAAAACCTTTATATATAAATATTTGGCATTATTTTTGTGTCATATTATTGTTACATTTAAAAATTTACCAAAAAATACACATATTACAACAATACTACCAGAAAGTTGGGGGTTTATTTTACCATATATTGCCGATGAAACAACAAAACCGAGACTTAGCCAACAACAAAAAACCTTATTACAAACATTTGTAAATAATAACTCGATGTCAACAATACTTGGTTTACAATATCCAGATATTCAATTAGTTAATGATACGATGTATACATTAATTACAGCAATTAATGTAAAATTACAACCCTTGGGTAAAAATGATCCAAAATATACTCCATTGGTTTCATTAAAACAAAAAATTCAAAATGAATGTAATGCTTTAAGACAAATGTTAGAATATAATTTGGTTAGGACTAAGTCTCAAGAAATAGCAACCAATTTAGTATATTTTGCGTCTTACTACTTTGGACCAAACAAGGAGATTTATCAGCAAACTAACACCCCCTTTTCAGAAACATATCTTAATACCTTATTAGATACCAGATTAAAAGGCCAAACAAATTTTTATTTATCTTCTATGTCGACCAAAATAGCAAATTTATCTACAATTCAAGATGTACATACTAACGAAGTAAATGATAATACTGAATATCCCAAATATATTTTTACACCAACTACAAAAACTACAGTAACAGTAGGTAAACAAAAGTTAGTCAATATACCAGTATCAACATGTCTAGCAGCAGACATGTTTCCACCTGATGGTCAGTTTGCTCCAATTGCTAAATTAATGAAGGCAAAGGCAAAATCATTAAACTTAGAAAAGGAAGCAAAACAAATGTACGATCAAATATTGGTTGATAGAAGTAAATGTAAAGCAACAGTTAATAGATTGTATAGTACAACACTATCTTCAATGAATGCTACTAAATGGGATAAGTTGGGCGGCCGCAGAACCCGCCGACACCTTAAGCAGAAGAAACAAAAGAAGGCGAAAAAGACACAAAAGTTTAAAACAAGGAAGCAACGGAATCAAATAAAAAGGAAATAAAATTGAATTTCATAATAAGTAAAGGAAAATTTATTATAAAATCAAAATAGTTGTAAAGATGAAATCATTAACCACCGGAGCACCCCATTTTAGATCTGTTGCCAAGCAACACAGACATGCCAATTATACCTTGGAAAAGGTCATTAATGAAGCAATTGATAATATTATAAAGAAGGCCACTGAAATCCATTTGACAACCGATATAGACAGCGATGGCCGGCTACAAGAGTTGAAAATATCAGACAATTACGTCAATGGATTCGAAAGCATCAATCAAGAAGGTATCGCGAATCCGTTCAATATGGGGCATATCAAGACAGGGCATGACTTGGATGATGAAACGTCCGAATTTGGTGTAGGATTAAAGGCCGGCGCACTGTCGGCCGCAAATGAACTGTCTGTTATTACCAATCTAGGCAACGGTATATTTTACCAAGTAGTATGCGATTTCTTGAAGATGGAGAAGGAGGAAGATGTAAACGTGTCATATAACCCGAAAATCAAGGAAATAACAGAGACAGATTACAAGCAAATACATCCATTTACAACAGGATCGAGTATTGTATTGTCAAAGATAAGAGAGACAATTTGTGAGAAAATGACGCAACGGAAACTAACAGACCGTATTAAGCTTGGTATTTCGGAGACATATTCGCGCTTCTTGACGGCGAATATGAGCATCTTCGTAAATGGCGAGCCTGTTGTAAGGGAAATCGACTTCTTTTCAGATGTTAGATGCGTTCAATTTACTCTGAAGAAAAGACTGTTTGTTTTGGAGAAAGGTGGCGACCGAATATATCTGATTAATAAGACAATAGAAAGCCCTGTGTGGCAGATTTGGGTCAAGCTAAATAAGGAAAAGAATCTAGAAGCGCCTCCAATCTGGGTTTGGAAGTGGGATGTATTGAAACAGGCTGGTAAGGATTTCATTACTGAAAAGCAGAAGGAAGGATATATATTTGCGCATAATAGCAGTTCCGTTGTATCTGATGGATCTTGTATGAAGATAGATACAGTATTTACGTTTTACTCGGATTCATTTCATACTAAAGACTCTAAGACGGAGCCTGAGAAGCCATTTGATCATGTGTTAATCTACAAGGATGATCGAAAGTATGGTAAGAAGTCATTGGCAAAACAAACGTTTGATGGAAATAATACGTATACATTACATCGTATTGATTTCAGTTCAAAACAGATTGGTAAGGAATTGGGTATCACGTTTAACAAGGACATTACAATGGAGGGTACAAATGAGTTGACGATGGCAATAAAGGCGGCGATAGATGATAGCAGATTAGAGTTTAATTCGAATGTTAGTACGACAAAGAATGAGAAGTTGTGTGAAAAGGCGATTAAGCGAAATATAATCAATTGGACTGCTTGTAGCATAGAGAAGTTGTCAACTTATCATAGGGAATTGCGCAAGAAGCATGAAGAAACTGAGCAAAAGAAGGAAGATGCGCGTAAGAAAAAGGAGGCAGAAGATCTACGAAAGGCAATGGAGGATGATATTTTGAGGAAGAAAAAAGAGGCGGACGATTTAAAAGCAGCAAATGATAAAAAGGAGGCAGAGGAAGAGGCGGAACGAAAGAGAAAAGCTCTGGAAACCGAGACGCCTGAGAAGCGGAAGTTGCGACTAATAGAAGAAGAAAAGGTAAGAAAAGCAGCAGAGTTAAAAGCCGCAAAGGATAAAAAGGAAAGAGATGTTGAAGACGAAAAAAAACGACTAGAAGCATTAGATGCTTTAAAACGTAGAGAGGTGGCATTAGCAGCCGAAAAAGCAGCAGAGGAAGAACGGAGGAAAAAAGAGGCTTTAGAAGAAGATAAGAGGCGAAAAAAGGCGGAATCGGAGGCATTAGACGCTGAAAAAAAACGCATCGAAGTGTTAAAAGCGCAGCAAGAGAGTAGCAGACAACGGTTGCGAGAGGTGAGTCAATTGTTAATGTTAAAGATTGAGAGTGATGAACTGATCAGTCTAGATGACAGCAATAGTATTTTAAATAAAGTCAAAGAAATACTAAGAATGTAAGACATATTTGTTAGTTGTAAGAAGAAATAATTTGAAAATTTACATGGTTTTTTCTTTACAACTAACAAAATATATTTGGAATAACGATATAAATATATTTTTTGATATATTTATATATTAAACAAATGGCTACGTATTTAAGCATTGAGGATATTTGTGATGAGAATAAGGTGTTAAAAGAAAGAATAATTAGTCTAGAAAGGGAGTTGGCTGCTAGTATACAACATAGTAAATGTTTAAAGGAGATAATAGATGATCGAAATGAAGAAAATGCTGTTGAAATATTGGAATATTTTCATTCATGTTCAAGTATAAGAAGGACTGCTTGGAAATATGGAATGGATATGGAGGAATTGTATGGATTAATCCCTGAGTGGGATGGGTGTCGAGATGGATTACAAAGTGCGGATGATTATCATGAGTGCCGAATCGATGTCATTGGTCGCAAGGAATATGATGATGAACAAGAGGAAGATATGGACGCGGAAGAATTGGCGCTTAGGCAGCGAACACCTGAACCCGATGAAATCACAAAAATAATTGGTGATTATACCGGCAGTGATTTGTCGCTGTATGAATTGGCTGATCGATATAATTTGCGGATCGAGAATTTGTTCCGACTACTTAAGGAAAATAAGTTGATTGAAAAGGAGACTGACGCAAGGGGGTATGCGAATTTCTATGTAGATCACAATGGAGTCGGAGCAGAATGGGATGGTAAGAGTAGAATGGGGTTGATATAGGAGTTAAGATAAGAATAATTAAGTTAAATCAATGTTCTTTAGAGAACATATTTGGGTTATATATATTTATTTTGTTTGGTTATTGTATAATATGCCATCGCAAAGACAAAGAAAAAATCAAAAGTCGCGAAGAAGAAAAACCAAGGGAAGGAAACATTATAAAGTTAGACATACAATGGGTAGAAGGACAAGGAAACAGATTGGGGGGGTGAGGGAAATAGTAATTAAAAACCGATCTCAAATAGAATGTTTTTTAAAAAAGCTTAACGAATTTACACCTCCGTCCACCAATATTAGTCGTAAGCCAGATTTGAGTAATTATATTGTAGGTGAAAATTGTGATATGTTTTTTATTAATTATGATACTATAACACTAACTGAGCCATATTTTATAAACTTTACACATAGTAGTAAAACAAGCATTGATATGTGGCATACAACCAATATTATTTCAGAATATTGGTTACATTTTTTTTCAGAAAATTGGGACATTTGGAAAACATGGGTGAACACTGAAGAACCATGTTGGACTCCGAGACCGGACCATGAGGTTACTAAGGCAGCGTTTAAAGATAAGTGGAACGCACAAATAGCATCTCATCGTGCTGATGTTGACAAACAAATTAGTGATGCTAGGGCAGAAATAACCACAACAAAAATGCTTGCCGCTTTGGCTGAAGAAGAAGCAAAAAAACAACAAGAAGCAAAAATTATGGTTGATAATGCCGCTAGGCTTGCTAAACGTGACGCATTAGATGAACAATTGAGTAAAATAAATAAAACTATAATTACTTTAGAAAAAAGTGTAGGTAAATCCTCACCTGAATATAATATTGCTATTGAGAAGAGAAAACAAATTCAGGCACAGTATCAAAAAAAAATACCCATGAAATACCAGTTTAATGAAAAGTTTAACAAACCCGGATCAAATCCATTCGGAAAAGGATATTAAAAATAGAGTATTTATGCGTATTTTAGTGTATGTTCTCTAGCAAGGCGGTTAAATTCGGCTCTGTTAGATTTAAAAAGATGAGCAATCTCAGGAACCAATGGGTCATCGGGGTTTGGTTCATCAAGAAGTGAGCAAATAGATAATAGTACTTTAGTAACACTTAATGCGGGACTCCATTGGTCTTTCAATATATCTAAACAGATGCCTCCATTTCCATTGATATTTGGGTGATAAATTTTGGTTTCAAAGGTGATCTTTGGTGGTTTGAAGGGATAGTCGGCAGGAAATAGTATTTTCATGTTGAAAATGCCGCCTTCATAGGGAGTTTCAGTGGGACCAATAATAGTTGCTTCCCAATTAAACATGTCACTATTATTTGGGCCGGCCGAACAGTTAGCAGGTGTGTCCTTTTGTATTTCTGTTAGTTCTTTTTGTAGACGTTTAAGGGCCATTATTAGATATAGTATATAGATAGTGTTTAAGTGAATTTGTTAGTTCATTTGTTTTTAAACTTTTTAATATTTTAAACGCAGATTTTATATATTATATATATATGCCGTCCAAGAAAGATAATGATTATGATTATTATTATAATGCTGCTCGTAAGGAAGAGGAAGAGAAAGAAACACCAGAGGAAAAGGCAAAATACAAACTTGATAAGAAAAACGAGAAAATCTGGAATTTATATAGGTATATAAATGCCCCGAACCTTAGTATCAGGGAAATTTCGGACCAACAAGATATTACTTTAGTTAGAGCATACCAAATAGTTTTAGATTATGGTGGAATAGACAAGTTACAACAAGCGAGTGACTACACTGAAGTAAATGATGAAATTAACCAAGAAAATATTTCAAAACTGGAGCAAACCACTTTGAATTTAGGAAAGGGAATTAAAAAAACAAAGAGAAAAACAGTGAGAAAATCAAAGAGAAAAACAAAGAGAAAAACAAAGAGAAAAACAAAGAGAAAAACAAAGAGATAGAGAAACAAACTCTTACGATTTCTGAAATATAAGGATTATTATTATATCCACTAAACATGAAATTTGTTAGTTCATTTGTTTTTAAGAAGGATAAAATAGAGAGATATAGAGAAACAAACTAACATAAAGGTATATTATCGAATATATTTATAGAATGTCTTTACGAATTATAAATATAACAATACCGGTAGACGAGTTGCTGCCAGACATAATAAGCACATTTACACCAGAAGAGAACATGTTAATGTTAAAGATCGGCAGCAATTGTTTGTTAGAGGGGAGAAATGCGGTGGCAGGTTTGACTCAAAAGGAGATATATAATAAGATAAAGGATGAAACAAAGGTTGAAATTCAAAAACTAGAGATCAATTTGTTAGTTGAGAAAGAATTAAAGATTAAAATTTCAGAGGAAATACCAAAGATGTATCAAAAGCAGATAGATCAGATGAAGAGACAAATGGAAGAAATGACTAATAAAATAGCAACATATGAG
>Ga0214919_10002966_pt1 | contig 26181 bp, 30 predicted proteins | sample LL1503_MetaG_FD_177994 | JGI IMG/M metagenome (GOLD analysis project Ga0214919, IMG submission 177994) | Freshwater microbial communities from Lake Lanier, Atlanta, Georgia, United States - LL-1503 | ecosystem: Environmental > Aquatic > Freshwater > Lake | place: USA: Georgia | collected...
TAAAAGTATAAATAAATTTATTACATTTGTAATAAAATATACAGAAAATGAATAATCTATGTCAACTTGCCCTTCAAAAAGGAGGTTCTTTAAATTACTTAATGTTACCTGCTACTATAACAGAAGGGTTAGGTTTAACTAATCCTTCTATTTTTATACATAAGGGGCATTATTTTCTTAATCTTAGACATGTTAAATATGCATTATATCATAGTGAAGGAGAACAAAAATTTCAATCTTCATGGGGACCATTAGCATATCTTAACCCAGAAGATGATCTTACTCTTAAAACAATTAATTATTTATGTGAATTAGATCCTAATACATTAGTTATTAATAAGTATCAAAAAATAGATACTTCTAAATTAGATGTTAAACCTATTTGGCAATTTATTGGTCTTGAAGATGCAAGAGTAGTATATTGGGATAATAGTTTATTTATTACAGGAGTTAGAAGAGATACAACTACTAATGGAGAAGGTAGAATGGAACTTTCTACAATAGATAATAAAAATAAAGAAACTAAAAGAATTAGAATTGAACCACCTACAAAAGGTTCTTATTGTGAAAAAAACTGGATGCCTATTCTTGATTTACCATATCATTATGTTAAATGGACTAATCCTACTGAAGTAGTTAAAGTAGATCCTATTAAAGGTATTTCTGAAACAGTTTTTTTAGTAGAACAAAAAATAAAATTTCCAAGAGATATTAGAGGTGGTTCACAAGTTATTACAATTGGAAATTATTATGTTGCTGTAACACATGAAGTAGACCTTTGGTATAATGAACAAAAAAACAAAGATTCTCACTATTACCATAGATTTATTATATGGGATAAAAAATGGAATATTGTTGCTTATTCTTCTGAATTAAAATTTATAACAGGAGCAATTGAATTTACTTGTGGTTTAGCTTTTGATGGTAATAATATTATATTACCATTTGGATTTCAAGATTCTACAGCTTTTATTCTTAAATTTCCTATTAATCTTTTAGAAACATTATGTAATTTAAAACTTGTAAAACCTAAAATAAAAAAATCATTAATATTTTCTACTCCAAAAAAATTAGAAAACTTTATTTATCAACCATATAATGAAGATATTACATTTGAATTAGGAGAATATTATTTTTTAAATGGTCATTATGCATCTGCAATGTCTTTTTATTTAAGAACAGCAGAATACTCAAAAAATTCAAATAAAACATATGAAGCATTATTAATGACTGCTAAATGTTTATCTAATATTAAAAGAAGAGAAGTTACTGAATTAGGATTATGGCTTAATGCACTTAACTTTGATACAGAAAGACCGGAAGCATATTTATTTATAAGTGTATATTATGAAAAACAAAAAAAATATAATCAAATGTATAGTTATGCTATATTAGGATTAAAATATTATGCAAATGCTAAACCAGTAACTTCTAATCTAGGATATGAAGGTAGCTATCAACTTAATTTTCAAAAAGCAGTTTCTGCTTGGTGGATTGGTAAATCAAAAGAATCTAAAGATGAGTTTATTAAATTACTTAATAAAAGTACAGAATTAAGTGAAACATACCAAAAAATGATACGATCTAATATTACATTTTTAGATTCTGGACCATATCCTTTTTTAAGATATTACAAAGGATTTTATGATCAGTTAAGGTATAAGTTCCCAGGATCAGAGTCTATTGAAAAAAACTTTTCTCAAACATATCAAGATATGTTTGCATTATCTATGGTTAATGGTAAAAGAAATGGAACATACTTTGAAATTGGTGCAGCAGATCCATTTCATGGAAATAATACAGCTCTTTTAGAACAATTTGGATGGACAGGTACTTCATTAGAAATTTTACCACATGAAGTTGAAAAATTTAAATTACACAGAAAAAATGAGATTATATTATGTGATGCTACAAAGTTTGATTACTCTATACTTAAAGGTCATATTGACTACTTACAAGTTGATTGTGAACCACCAGAAACTACTTATAAGATACTTACAATGTTACCTTGGGATCAATGTACTTTTGGAGTAATTACATATGAGCATGACTACTATACAGATGTAACACAATCATTTAGAAAAAAGTCTAGAGAATTTTTATTAAGTAAAGGTTATATGCTAATAGCAAGTAATATATCTCCAAATGATGATTGTCCTTATGAAGACTGGTGGGTACATCCAAAACATATAGATAAAGATATAATTAAAAAAATGTTGGCAGATGATGATTCAATTAAAAATGCAGAGAAATATATGTTTGGAAAGTTGTAAATTTTTTTGTATATTATAGATATAAGATCAATTAATATATAAAACTATGTCAGTAGGAAATTTAAAAACAGAGGGTCAAAAAGGAAATAACTTTCCTTGGCAATTAAAAATGTTAAAACTTGCTTCTTTAACACAAGTAAAAAATTGTGTTGAAGTTCAATTAAACAATACAAGTGTAGTATTATTAGTAACAGACATTAATAATTATTTTGTTGCAAATCCAAATTATTACTTAGTATCTAAAGAAATTATTTTTGTTAGTCCTACGTATACGGCTTTTTTAACAGTATCTAAAATCAAATAAAATTATTGTTGTAATCACTAAAGCTAACATGAAATATTTTATATACTTATTATTATTTATTTTAGTTTCATCTTGTTCTCTTGAAAAAAGACTAGCAAAGTATTGCCCACTATGTGTACAAAAAGATAGTACTGTAACAGTAATACAACTTAAAGATACTACAATAACAATCCCAGGTGAAACTATAACTCTATTAGACACACTTTATTGTGACTCATTGGGTAATGTTATATCTAGACTAAATGGAGACCTTAGAGACAAGGATGGTAAGTTAATCAGCCTACAGACAAAACTACAAAACAACATATATACATCTAAAGCTAGAGTTCAGACAATATATAGAACTATTAAGGGCAATGATGTGTACCACACTAAGCTTGTTACTAAAACTTTAAAACCAGAAAAAATTAAATACATTCCATGGTGGGTAAATTTCTTTGCTGTACTAGGGGTAATACTATTTATTATACTACTTGTATACTTTGGTTACAAGCTGATTAAACTTTATTTATTATGAAAACACAATTATCACTGTTACTAATATCAATACAACAAGAACTTTTGACTTTAATATCTATTTGCCTTGCATTCTTTTTACCAATATCTGGTATACTACTGATGATAGGAGTATTAATAGCTATTGATACTTTTACAGGGATATGGAAAGCTAATAAGTTAAATGAAAAAATTACTAGTAGAAAACTTTCAAATATAATCAGCAAGTTAGCACTTTATGAAGTTACTGTAATTATGTTTTTTCTTATAGATAAATTTATTCTTAATGATATCATACTAACTTTTTTTAGTGTACCATTTATGCTTACCAAAATTGTAGCTCTAGTACTTGCTAGTATAGAAGTAATGAGTATCAATGAGAATTACAAAGTAGTAAAAGGAATAGACTTATGGCAATCAATGAAGTTACTATTTGCTAGAGCTAAGGATATTAAAGATGATATAACTAAAATAAAAATTAAATAAAAATGGACTTAAAAAAACAAAGATTAGAAGAGTTAACTAATATTGCACCAACAGTATTAGTCAAAATGGACATGGAGTGGTTAGGTTCAACATCTAATACTGCAGACTTCCAGATTCGTTTAACAAATACTGGATCAACAGTAGTTAAATTAAATGCTTTAATTATTCGTGGTGTACATGCTCCAAAAATAACAACAGGAACTATAACATGGCAAGCATTAAATAATAATACTGATCCTTCATGGTTAGGTTGGCCTGCAGTAACATCTAACTTACCGTATATCTCAGGACAAAGAAAATTAAATTTTTCTTCAGCAACAAATATTTTTACCAATGAAACTGCTCCTATTATACCTACTGACAAAGGAGTAGTAGTTGGAACTTTTAGGATTTCTACAACAACAACATGGAATCCAAATACTGATTTTGGTTTTACTTGGGAAATGACAACAGGTGGAGTTGTTGGTTATGTAAATTTTGAAACAGAGTCTTCAACTTCATTACTACCAGTTGGTTTTATGCATTATGGACCAACAACAAATACTACAATAGGTAAATGTTTAACAGTAACCGCACCAAGTACACAACCTTTAAGTAAATAAAGTTAAATGTTATATACTAGAGAACAAATAGAAAAAACAGTAAAAGAAAAAGGATATACTTATTTTACAGGTCCTGGAAACTATGATGTTAATATAGTAGGAGTAAGAAACTCTGATACTGGTAAAACAGTAACTAATCTATTTGATGATAAGATAACTTTATCTTATAAGTTAGATGGAGTATGGCAGTATCATGAATGGGACAACACAACTGAACCAGGTAAAAAAGGAGTTACACAATATCACAATGCTAATGGTGTAGCTAGATTAGTTCCAGGACAGTATAGAGGAGTATATGCCATATCTAAGCACCAAGGAAAATATGAGGCTTTATGCCAAAGATTAGGTAATGTGACTGTATGGAGAGATAAAAATAAAAACATGACCTTTGATGAAGTTGAAACAGATACAGGAATGTTTGGTATAAATATACACAAAGCAGGTACAGTATCTAACTTTGTAGAGAATTGGTCAGAAGGATGTCAAGTATTTAAAAGATCAAAAGATTTTGATGAGTTCATGAAAATAATAAATAAAGCAAAAGACTTTCATGGTAATCATTTTACATATACTTTACTAGAGAGTAAAGATATTAATTAATTAAACAAACAATTATGAAATTTAGAAACAGCTGGAAATTAGCAACAAAACAATGGGACAAAATATCTATAAGATTTAGATTATCTTCAGTAGATGTATTTACATTAGAGATAGATATCTCTAGAGAATTTTACATGCTAACAATATTAAACTTAACAATTAAAAATAGATAAAGTGAAAGATAGTAAAAATCAAATCATTAGATCTATGAAAAGTTATGAAACAGGAGGATCATCAGATGATCCTTGTATGGAGACTGTTATGGTAGATGGTTGGCCAAAACGTAGAAGAAGACCTAAATGTGGAAAAACTAAAACATTTAGAGTTAGAAGTGCTGGTGAAAAATTAGGTCTTGGTGCTAAAATAGTAGCAGGGGCAGGTGCAGTAGGTTTAGGTATTGCAGAACTTACAAATAAAACTGTAAGTAACATGTTTAAGAAAAAACAAAAAAAAGGAGGGGTTATTAAAACTAAAAAATAAAACTCTTATTTAAGCTATAATAATCCAGGTAATTTAATTTATCTGGATTTTTTTTGTTTAAATATTTTTTATTTAAACTTTTATAGTATATTTGTTTAAACTTTAAAAATATAAACAATGGAAAATGTAAATCAACAGGAACAAGAACAAGAATTAACTCCTGAACAGTTAACAGAACGTAAGGAACAAATGCTTTCTTTTTACAAAGAATCTATACCTTATTTAGAGGCTCAATTAAATTATGAAAACTTACTAACTAGTATAGATGAAGTAAGATTTAAAAGAACTAATATTCAAATGCAGTATGCTATGTTAGCATCAGAAATGCAAGAAGGACCAGAAGAAGAAACTACTGCACCTACTAAAAGAACATTAAAGAAAAAGTAATCATGGCTTTAGTTAACCAGGTACAGAAACGTGTAAAAATGCCCAAGTGGGACATTGTTAAATTTCAGATTTTAACTCATTGTTATGTTAATCATATAACAATGAGTGATTCTGATCTTAACTGTCTTACTCTATTAAGTTTTAACCAACCAATAGAACTTACTCATTTTTGTTATGATGCTTCTGCAGAAGATGAAAAAATATTTAAATCTTCTCAAACAGTAAGAAATTCTTTAAATAAATCAGAAAAAAATAATCTTATAATAAAAGATGATAGTAATAAAAAACTTATAATGTTAAATCCAAGTTTAAAAATACAAACTCAAGGTAAAATATTATTAGATTATAAATTTTTAGATAATGATTCCGAAGAAGTCTAGTATTTTATACAAACCTGTTGCAGAAGAATTAAACATTAGTGAAACACTTGTTGAAGATTTAATTTCTTTTTATTATAAAGAAGTTAGATTTCATTTAAGTAGTTTGTCACATCCTAGAATTAATGTAGATGGTTTAGGACACTTTGTTGCAAAAAGTTTTTTTATTGAAAAAACAATACCTAGACTTACTAATAAACTAATGATACATGACACATCTACTTTTAATGCATATTTTAGTAAAAAACAATCTGAATTAAAATTAGAAAGTTTAATTGCTTTAAAAATAAAAATTGATGAAGAAGCTAATAGAAAAATTGAATTTAAAAAAATAAAAAATGAAGGATTTATTAAAAACAATTTGGAAAAATAAAAGTAAAATTTTTGAAGGTGTAAAAAATTCAATTATTAAAAATGAAATAGTTGAAGAAATTTCAAGATTAAGAATGGACATTTGTAATGAATGTCCTAGTAAAGGTAAAAAATGTGCAGTAAAAGGTACAGGTCCTTGTTGTAATGAATGTGGATGTTCTTTAGCATTTAAGACAAGATCATTATCTTCTGATTGTCCATTAGATAAATGGAAAGCTTTTATGACAGAAGAAGAAGAAGATAAATTAGACACTATAAAATAAATTATTATGAGTATAAGATTTGATGCAAAAGATCATAGTTATATTAGTATAGATGATTCTGAAAAAATTAATTGGATAAGTGTTACAACTCTTATTTCTCATTTTAAAAAAAGTTTTGATGCTAAAGCAATTGCATTAAAAGTAACAAAAAATAAAAAATCTAAATGGTTTGGAATTGATCCAAAAACAATTGAAGAAATTTGGAATAATGAATCAGATAGAGCTACTACTTTAGGAACATACTATCATAATCAAAGAGAATCTGATTTATGTTCTTTAGCTTCTATAGAAAGAGAAGGCATAACTATACCAGTTTTTAATCCAAGTGGAGAAACTGATGGTATAAGAGTTGCTCCTTTACAAAAATTAGATCCAGGAGTATATCCTGAACATATGATGTATCTTAAATCAAAAGGATTATGTGGACAATCTGATTTAGTTGAAATAGTAAATGGTAGAGTAAATATCATAGACTATAAAACTAATAAAGAAATTAAAAAAGAATCATTTAAAAATTGGGAAGGAATATCTGAAAAATTAAAAGATCCTATAAAACATTTAGATGACTGTAATTATAATCATTATGCTTTACAGTTAAGTTTTTATATGTATATTATATTAAAACATAATTCAAAGTTATTACCAGGAAAAATATTTATACATCATGTAATATTTGAAGAAGAAGGTAGAGATAAATTTGATTATCCAATAACAAAGTATAATCATAATAATGATCCGGTTGTAAAAGAAGTTATACAAATTCCTATGCCTTATTTATATGATGAAGTTATTTCAATACTTAATTACATAGAAGATAACCCTATTAAAAAAATAAAATGATAATTAAACTATTTGATATAGAAAATGGTGTAGTAGTTCCTACAGAACACTGTTATACTTTAAAAGCATTAAAGGATGTTATGGATGAATATCCAGAAGAACATCTTAAAATTTACTTATACTTGTTTTATATGAGTTGTCCAAATCCTGATTTAAATCCTTTTTTTTATACTCCTGAAATGGATAAAGAAGATTTAATATTAAAACAAATAGATTCTGATTTTTCAGTAGAAGATAAAAGTATACATATTGCATTACAGTTTTGTCAAAGAATGTATGAAACACCAACCTCAAGAGCTTATAAAGGTATTGCCTCTATGTTAGATAGATTAGCAAGATATATGGAAACACAAAGCATTACAGATGGTAGAGATGGAAATATAAACTCTATTGTAAGTGCTGCAAAAAACTTTGATCAAATTAGATCTTCTTTTAAAGGAGTATATAAAGATTTACAAGATGAACAATCAAGTAAAGTTAGAGGTGGTATTGGTATGGCATATGATCAATAATCATGGAAGAAATCTACAATAATATACCAACTTGGGATAATGGTAAATGGACTATTACTGATTTTGAATCAAGAGAGTTATTTTCTAATTTTATTTTTGGTTTATTTAAAGAACCTGGTAAATATAAATTTGATGAAACAAGTTTTTTATTTAATCAACAAGGAGAATTATTTAGAGAAAATAAAGTTTATTGTACAGCACCATTTAAATCTAAAGACTTTGTTAATTATTGGGATGATCAAAAACTAAAATGTAGAAAAGGTATAATATTTAAATCTAAAAATGATACCTGGTTTATTACAAGAGACTACTATATGTGGTTAAACTTTTTACCAATCTTTGATAAAGAACAACAAAAGTTTGACTTTGCAAAAATTAGAGATGCTCAGTATCATATGGCATTATATGAACTACTTGCAGAACTTAATTATAAACATGTTGCTATTTTAAAAAAACGTCAAATAGCATCTTCTTACTTTCATATATCAAAGTTACTTAATCAATTATGGTTTGAAGAAGGAGTTACCTTAAAAATGGGTGCTAGTCTTAAAGATTATATTAATGAAAAAGGATCTTGGAAATTTCTTGCAGAATATGCAGCATTTCTTAATCAACATACTGCATGGTATAGACCTATGAATCCTGATAAAATTTTAATGTGGCAACAAAAAATAGAAATTAGAAAAGGAGATAGAAAAACTGAATCAGGTTTAAAAGGTACAATGCAAGGAATGTCTTTTGAAAAAGATCCTACAAATGGTGTTGGTGGGCCAGTAAAATATTTTTTTCATGAAGAGGCAGGTATTGCACCAAAGATGGATCAGACATATGAATACATGAGACCTGCAATGAGATCAGGTTTAACAACTACAGGAATGTTTATTGCTGCAGGATCAGTAGGTGATTTATCACAATGCAATCCTTTAAGAGATATGATATTAAATCCTAACTCAAAAGATGTATATGCTGTAGAAACAACTTTATTAGATAATAAAGGTACACCAGGTGTGTCAGGTTTATTTATTCCTGAACAATGGTCTATGCCTCCTCATATTGATTTATATGGTAACTCACTTGTTGAAGAATCTCTTATAGCATTAGATGCTCAATTTGAAAAATGGAAAAAAGAATTAAATCCAGAAGATTACCAGTTAAGAATATCTCAACATCCAAGAAATATAAAAGAAGCATTTGATCACAGATCTGTATCAGTTTTTCCTACACATTTAATTGCAGCACAAGCAAGAAGAATTGAGGAAAAAGAATATGCTTATGAATTTTTAGATATTAGTACAGATTCTGATGGAAAACCTTTTGTTACAACAAGTAATAAAAGACCAATAATAGAATTTCCAATATCTAAAAAAACTGAAGATAAAACAGGAGTATTAGTAGTATGGGAAAGACCAATTAAAGATCCAACTTTTGGACAATACTATGCTTCAATTGACCCTGTATCTGAAGGAAAAACAACAACATCAGAATCATTGTGTTCTATATATGTAATGAAAGCTCCAGTAGAAGTAACTAGAATAAGTGGAACTGAAACAGAAACATATGTTGAACAAGATAAAATAGTTGCTGCTTGGTGTGGAAGATTTGATGATATTAATAAAACTCATCAAAGATTAGAACTTATAATAGAATGGTATAATGCATGGACAGTTATAGAAAATAATATTTCTTTGTTTATTCAATATATGATATCTAGAAAAAAACAAAGATATTTAGTACCTAAAGGACAGATTATGTTTTTAAAAGATATTGGTTCTAATGCTAACGTCTTCCAGGAGTATGGTTGGAAAAATACTGGCACATTATTTAAAGCACATTTACTAAGTTATACTATAGAATATACTAAAGAAGAATTAGATGTAGAGACTAAAACAGATGGTACTATTGTAAGAACTAAATATGGTATAGAAAGGATACCTGATCCCATGTTACTTAAAGAAATGCAAGAATATGCAGATGGTGTCAATGTGGATAGACTGGTTTCTTTTGCTGCACTTGTTGCATTTATGAGAATACAACAATCTAATAGAGGATATTCTAAAAGAGTAGTTATGGATGATGCAGCAAAAAACTTGCAAAAGTCAGAAAATTTGTTTAAATTAAATAGAAGTCCTTTTCGTCATGTTGGAGGAAACAGGGTATCAAATAGGACAGACTCTAATAGATCTGCCTTTAAAAACTTAAAGTAAAATACTATGCAAATAATTAATGCTTTACAGGCCAAAGCAGGAGCTAAAACTGAAGTTAATAAAATGGGTACTTTAACCCAACCATTACAATTTTTATCTCATAAAGAAAAGAATGAAGAATGGGCTGCATGGAATCTTGACTGGATTGAATGGCAAGGACTAAGACAGATACGTCAAAATTCTAGAAGACTTATGAAAAATTATAAGTTAGCAAAAGGGACAATTGACAAATCAGATTATATAGTAGAAGAAAATAATGAAATGAGAGACATAGTAGATCTTCTAACTAAAGAAGATACATCTGCTTTAGAACTTAAATTTTATCCTATTATTCCAAATGTTATTAATGTTCTAGTAGCTGAGTTTGCAAAAAGAACAACTAAACTTACATACCGTGCAATAGATGATACATCTTATAATGAGATGTTAGAACAAAAACGTAAGATGGTTGAAGAAACTTTATTGTCTGAAGCTGAAATAAAAATATCAGCAGCACTTCAAGAACAAGGTTTAGATATTACATCAGAAGAAGGTAAAGAAGCATTAAATCCTGAAAAACTTAAATCATTACCAGAAATAGAACAATTCTTTAAAAAAGATTATAGATCTATGGTAGAAGAATGGGCTACTCATCAACATAAAGTAGATGTTGAAAGATTTGGTATGAATGAATTAGAAGAAAGAGGATTTAGAGATATGCTAATTACAGATAGAGAATTTTGGCATTTTAGAATGATGGAAGATGATTATGAAGTAGAACTATGGAATCCTGTTTTAACATTTTATCATAAATCTCCAGATGCTAGATATATTTCACAATCTAATTATGTTGGTAAAACAGAAATGTATACTATTGCTGATGTTATAGATAACTATGGATATTTAATGACTGAAGAACAATTAAAAAGTCTTGAACATATATATGCTATTACAGCTGCGGGTTATACAACAGGTGGTTATCAAAATGACGGTACATTTTATGATGGTACTAAATCACATGCATGGAATACTAACATGCCATCATTAGCAATGAGACAATATACTTCAGCAATGAATGGTAGTGTTATAAATAATGGAGATATAATAAATACAATTTTTGCAGAAAGTGGAGATGAATTTGTAAATTATAATTATGACTTACTTAGAGTTTCTACAATATATTGGAAATCACAAAGAAAAGTAGGACACCTTACAAAAATAACTGAAACTGGAGAAGTTATTAATGAAATTATTACAGGAGATTATAAAGTACTTGATAAACCAATTTATGATAATAGATTATTTACTAATAAATCTAAAGATAATTTATTATTTGGAGATCATATAGATTGGATATGGATTAATGAAACTTGGGGTGGTGTTAAAATTGGTCCAAATATTAGTTCTTATTGGGGTATGTCTAATCCAGGTGGTTTTTCTCCAATGTATATTGGTATAGAAAAAAATAAAATTGGCCCTTTAAAATTTCAATTTAAAGGTGATTCAACATTATATGGATGTAAACTTCCTGTAGAAGGTTCTATTTTTTCTGATAGAAATACAAAGTCTACTGCATTAATTGATTTAATGAAACCATACCAGATTGGATATAACATAGTAAACAACCAAATTGCTGACATATTAGTAGATGAGTTAGGAACTATTATTATGTTAGACCAAAACACTCTTCCTAGGCATTCTTTAGGAGAAGACTGGGGAAAAGGAAATTTATCTAAAGCATATGTTGCTATGAAGAATTTTGGTATGCTTCCTTTAGATACATCTATAACAAATACAGAAAATGCATTAAACTTTAATCATTTTCAAAAACTTGACCTTTCACAAACTGAAAGACTTATGTCAAGAGTAAATTTAGCAAATCACTTTAAACAACAAGCTATGGAAGTAATTGGTGTTAACCCTCAAAGGATGGGACAACAGTTATCTCAGATTACAGCTACTGGAGTAGAACAAGCAACAGCTGCATCTTATGCTCAAACAGAAATTTATTTTATTCAACACTGTGATTACTTAATGCCTAGAGTACATACAATGAGAACAGACTTAGCACAGTATTATCAATCTACAAAACCATCAACAAGATTAACATATTTAACTTCTGCTGATGAAAAAGTAAATTTTAAAATTAATGGTACAGAATTATTATTAAGAGATTTAAATATATTTTGTAGTACTACTGCAAATCATAGAGCTATTTTAGAACAACTTAAACAAATGGCTATACAAAATAATACTACTGGAGCATCAATATATGATCTTGGTAGAATTGTTCAATCAGATTCAATTGCAGAAGTTACTAAAGTTCTTAAAGATTCTGAATCTAAATTACAACAACAAAAACAACAAGAACAGCAATCACAACAAAAACTGCAACAAGAACAATTGGCATCTCAAGAAAAACAAAAACAAATGGATATTCAAGCTGCAGCAGATAGAGATGATAAATTAATTAAAAAAGATATTACTGTTGCTGAAATTAGAGCAGCTGGTTATGGAGCATCGGCAGATGTAAATGAAAATAAACAATCTGACTATATAGATGCTATGGATCAAATTAGATCTACTGAACAATATCAAGAACAAACTGATTTACAAAGAGAAAAAGAAAATAATAGAATGACTATTGAAACTGATAAGTCTCAAATTGAAAGAGAAAAAATACAAGCTCAAAGAGAAATAGCAGATAAACAACTACAAATTGCTCAAGAAAATAAAAATAAGTTTGATTTGAAAACAAATAATAAAAATAATAAATAGGTTAGCCATATAGTGCAAAAAAAAATTATTTTTTTTTAAATCTTTCAAGTTTAATTTGTATATTGAATTATAAACAAAAACCAACAAAATGAAAACCAACAATGAAACTGAAGAAAAGCAGGTACAAGATTCTACAACGGTAGAAGAAGTAGATGTAAATATTGATGAACTATTTGGTATGCCAGGAGCAGAAAGTGTAATGCTTCCTGCAGATGGTAAACTAGAAGAAAAACAAAAGTCTATGTTTTCTAAAGAAAATACAGACATCACGTTCCTTGACAAGCCTGTTTCAAAAGAAGAGGCAAAAGAAATTGAAGAAGTAAAAGAAACTTTTGCAGAGTTAGATAATCTAATTTCACAAGAGGAGGATGCTGGTAATAAAGGTAGACCTAAAGTTGATAAATCAGGATTATATGATTTAGCATCAAAAATGATAGAAGAAGGAGCTTTAGTTCCTTTTGATGATGATAAAGATTTAGAAGAGTATACAACAAAAGATTTTAGAGAACTGTTTGAAGCAAATTTTCAAGAAAGGGAAAATAAAATTAGAGAAGATACTCCAAAAGAATTTTTTAATGCATTACCAGAAGAACTTCAAATAGCTGCAAAATATGTAGCAGATGGAGGACAAGATTTAAAAGGACTGTTTAGAACATTAGCTCAAGTAGAAGAAATGATTGAATTGGATCCTACAAATGAAAATGATCAAGCAGAAATTGCAAGACAATATTTATATGCTACAAATTTTGGAACATCTGAAGAAATAGAAGAAGAGATAAATGATTGGCATGATTTAGGAAGACTTGAACAAAAAGCTAATCAATTTAAACCTAAGCTTGATAAAATGCAAGAAGAAATTGTAGCACGTAAACTTGCAGAACAAGAATATAAAAAAGAACAAAAAGGTAAACAAGCAAAAGAATATACAGATAATGTATATAACACATTACTAAAAGGAGACTTAGCAGGATTAAAACTTGATAAAAAAACACAAGCATTGTTATATTCAGGATTAGTTCAACCAAATTTCCCTTCAATTTCTGGTAAACCTACAAACATGTTAGGACACTTATTAGAAAAGTATCAGTTTGTAGAGCCAAGACATGACTTAATTGCTGAAGCACTTTGGTTACTTGCAGATCCAGAAGGGTATAAAAGTAAAATTAAAAATCAAGGGAGTCAACAAGTAACTGAAAAAGTAGTAAGACAATTAAAAACTGAAGAAAGTAAAAAGAATAGTACATCATATACAAGAGATGATGATAAATATACAAAGACTCCTTCAAGAGAACAAAAAACACTATCTAGAAATACTAATATTTTTAGAAAATTTTAAAATAAGTAACAAATAAAAACAAAATAAAAAATGGCAACTCCAGTAATGAACAACGGCATATTCCTACGGGATACAGCCTATGCAGCTAGTTCCCATGTGGATTCTTACCACTTGGTGAACATGCTAAAAGATGCAGAACCAATGGACTTAGGTCCAGTAGACCTTTGGGCAATGGCTCAAAGAGTTGAAATGCCTCTATACCAAATGTCAAGCTTTGGTGGTAAAAATGTAATCAATGTAGATAATGCTCGTGGAGAGTACAAATGGCAAACTCCGGTTTCTATTGACCTTCCATACATTATTGAAGACATTGAGAACACTAATTATTTTAAAGGTATTGATGGTACAACTTTCAAAATTAAAATTAACAAAAGAGAATTTGGACATGGTGATATCATCACATATGACAAATACAATGGTGTTGAGATGTACATTACAGCAGATGATATCCTTCCTTTAGGAGATGGATTTATCTATACTGTACAATTGGTAAACAATGATAACTATAAATACTTAGATAATAAGTACTTAGCTAATGGTACAAAAGTATTCCGTAAGGGTTCTGCCCGTGGGGAATATGGAGAGAGATTTTCTGACATTACAACAAACACAGGATTCCGTGAATTCTACAACTATGTTGGTGGTGCAGAAGCTCACGTACATTATTCTATATCTTCTCGTGCAGACTTGATGATCAAAGGTGGAATGAATGCAGATGGTACAGTTCCTGTAACTGAAATCTGGAGAACATTTGACAAAAACATTGATCCATCTATTGCATCTTTAGATGACATGGTTAAAGTAATGGGTAAAGACAAAGTTAAAAAAGCTTTTGACAATGGTGATTTATCACGTACATTCTTAACTAATATGGAAGCTGCACATCTTTCTAAGATTGCAACAGACATAGAAACTTACTTAATGTGGGGTCATGGTGGACGTGTACGTCAGGATGGACCAGATGATGTTAGATTGTCAGTAGGTCTTTGGAAGCAGTTGGATAACTCATTCAAAAGAGTATATAACAAGAATAACTTTACACTTGATTTGTTCCGTGGAGAAATTTATAATTTCTTTAATGGTAAAGTTGAGTTCCAAGGTCCAGATCCAAAAAGATCACTAGTTGTTCAAACTGGTATGGCAGGTATGAGAATGGTTAATGAGGCAATTAAAACTGAAGCAATTTCTTCAGGTCTTTTAATCCAAGCTGCAGACATAGGAGCTATCACAGGAAAAGGAATGGACTTAAACTTTGGATTTGCATATACTTCATATGTAATACCTTTCTTAGCAAATGTTAAGTTTGTACTTAATCCAGCATTTGATAATGTTCATACTAATGATATTGAAAACCCAATCATTGATGGTTTCCCATTATCTTCTTATAGCTTCATTATCTTTGATATCACTGATAATACTAATGACAATATCTTCTTATTGAAGTTGTCTTGGGATAATCAATTAAAGTGGTGGTACCAAAATGGTACTATGGATTACATGGGACGTTCACAAGGATTCCAGTCTTCTGGTCAATTCAATGGATACCGTGTAATGATGTCTCAAACAATGCCAGCTATTTGGGTAAAAGATCCAACTAAAGTTTTAAAAATTGTTATGAGAAACCCAATTACTGGTGGATCATTCTAATAAAAAATAAAATTAAACTAAAAGGGAGGAGGGAGCTCCTCCTTTTTTTTTAATAAGTACTCAATTTTACTAACTAAAAACCAACAAACAAGATGGAAAATTTTACAATGGTAGAAACAACTACCAGCACAACAAAAAAAACAGCTATTGCTGTAAGACCTTTTTTTGATAGCTCTGCTTCAAATATGGGATTAGAAAATTATGGATTAGCATTATATGATGGTGTTAAACATCATGAACAACTAGCATGTCTAGAAAGTAATGGTGTAATGAGGTATGTAACAGGATTAAATGAGTTTGCTCCTGAAATTAAATTACTTCAAAAAGATGCTAGAGAAGCAAGAATAAGAGAAATAAGATCTGCTATTATTGAACTTGAAAAAGATTTAGCAGCAAATGTAATTGATATTGATGATAAGGACTTTTGGAATAAAGTAACATTACTAAGACCTGACAATCAAAAATTTTGGAATAAAATAAATATCTCTTGTGGAAATGAACCTATGTTCTTAGACCCAAAAGATCCTTATGATAGAATTAAACTTTATGCTATTGAAGCAGGAGGTTTTGCAATTGTAGCAAAAAGTTATGATGATGCAAGATCAAAAGCTGTAGCTCCTAAGTTTTACTTAGATAAAGAAGAAGAAACTGTAATGGCAAGAACAGAATACAAAAAAATGCGTAACAAAGCATTATCTGAACTTCAAAAATTATTTGACAAGAACAGTACTAAATTATTCTACATTGCAAAAGTTGTAGATTTAAATAGTACACAGTATAGAAAATCAACACCTAATGATGTTATTTATGAAAACATGGACATTTATATAAATGGAGATGGTGCAGAAGGAAACAAGGAAAGAGCAGCTAAATCATTTATTGAAACTGCAGCAATGGATATGGAAACATTAAAAATCAAATCAATTGTAAGAGATTCCGTTTTTTTTAAGTATATTATAAATAAGGCAGATGGTTATATTTATCATGTTAAGTCAACAGCTTTACTTGGTAGAAATGTAGCAGATGTAGTTGAGTACTTAAAGAATCCTTTAAATGAAGATATTCTTAAAGATCTTAATGAAGCTTGTGAAAAGTATTGGAATGCGTAACTTATTAAAACTAAAATAAAATGAAAACTACAAAAACAATGAAAACAGGTGGTGCAAAACCTAAAGCTATGTATGGCAAAGAAATTATGCAAAAAGGTGGTTCTACAGGTAAAACAAAAAAATACAAAACAAAAAATTCTTATTCTGAATTAACCGGAAGTAATAATAATCCTATACGTACTACAGTAGATTCTCCTGGTGGAAATTATAAAAAAAATATAGAATGGCAATCATATTTAAGTGATACTAAAAAACCTTATATGATGTCTGTAACAAAAGGAGGAAAAACTAATGACTTTCAATTATCAGAAAAACAAGCACTTAGTCAAAGAAAAAAAGTTAAAAAAACAATGGGTTTTCAAAAAGGTGGAATGACTAAAAAGAAAAAATAATTAATAATGCCAAAAGATGCCTGTTATTCTAAAGTAAAAGCACAGTATGCTGTGTTTCCTTCAGCAAGGGCTTCTCAAGCAATTGCTAAATGTAGGAAAGGTTCTGGTACAGTTAGAAAAACTAAAGCAGGTACAAACCTTAAAAGATGGCAAGCAGAAAAATGGCAAGATACAAAATCAGGTAAAGCTTGTGGTGCCGGTGGTTCTAATGAATACTGCCGGCCTACAAAAAGAGTATCAAAGGATACTCCTAAAACAAAGTATGAATTAACCCCTTCTAAACTAGCTGTTAAGAAAGCTGAAAAGTCTAAAGTAGGTATGGGAAGAAGAGTTAAAAATGTATAACTATTAAAAAATAATACTGTGGCTACTTTAAGACCTTATGCTTTAAAAAATCCAAAAACAGATACTGTTGTACCTGGTGCTTTAATTCTTTCTAGTATTAAACCTGTATCAGGAGATTGGTTTCCTGTTGTTGAAGGTATAGAAAGAAATTTTGTTAATCCAGTAAGTTATGATACTACTGTTAAAATAACATATCCTTCTTCTGTAAACTCACAAAGGTTTGGAGACTATGCAAAAACTTTTATACAAACTAAAGGTTATACTCCTAATAATGTAGTATTATCTGAATCAGTTTGTTCAGATGATATTGATGGTCCTATTTATTCTGATATACAAAATATTGGTCAAACTCCACCATCACAAAATGATTTTTTAGGTCCTTTTATGTCAGGAGGTTTAGCAGGATATGCTCACACAGGAATATTAGGTATTCAAGCTTGGGGATCTCATATTACAAATACAACAAATGGTGCATTATTTTTTATTAATATGCCACACATTGGAATTTCTCAAGCAGGTAATGTAGGTAGAATTTGGAGAAGAGGTAAAACTCAAGCTCAATCTTTAACAGATAATACTTGTGGTGCAGTTGCTACAGCAATTGGATGGGTAGCAGCAAATGCTGTAGCTCCAATTGTAGCAAACTTTCCAAATGATTATCAAAATTATACTTTATGTGCTATACTATTTCCATTTAAAGCAGCTCTTGCAGCTATAACAACTTATGGAGCTCAAATGGTTTATGCTACTGAAAAAATAAGATTAGCTTCAGATGCTTTTTTAACAGGTGCATCAGGAATAATTGGTGCTAATGTTGGAACAGGAATTGATGTATTTTATTGTTCAGGAACATTTATTAATACAGATGATGGATACAATGCTTACATTAATGTTACATCATTTAAAAAATATAATAGTGTTGGTGGATGGGTAGATTTAACTACATCATTTTTAGCAGGTTTATAAAATAAAAAATTATGGCAAAGACAGCAGCTTGGACAAGAAAAGAAGGTAAAAATAAAACAGGTGGTTTAAATGCAAAGGGAGTAGCCAGTTATAGAGCAGCTAATCCGGGATCTAAACTTAAGATGGCAGTCACTACTAAGCCATCTAAGTTAGATCCAAATGGTAAAGCAGCAAAGAGAAGAAAGAGTTTTTGTGCTAGAATGTCAGGAATGCCTGGACCTGCAAAAAAACCAAATGGAGAACCATCAAGAAAAACTCTTGCTTTAAGAAAATGGAATTGTTAATTTAAAAACTATATATTATGAAAACAAAATGTATGAGCTGTGGAGGTTCTATGAAAAAAATGAAAACTGGTGGTGTTAATAAAAAATTATTTAAAGGTAAAGAAACTTATAAAGAAGAACTTGCTGAAGGTAAAGCAATTAAATCTGGTAAAATATCTCCTAAACAATATGCAAGTGGTGAAGCATCTGAAAAAAAAATAAAAAAAATGGCATTAGGAGGAACTACTACTAAAAGAATAATTAAAAAAAGTACTGGTGGTATGTATGGCATACCTCAAGAAAATCTTGGTACTTCTGGTCAATATGGTTTTGCAAAAAAAGGTGGTTCTACAGGAACACATAAAATGCCTAATGGTAAAGTAATGCTTAATTCTAAAATGAAAAAAGGTGGAGCAACTAAAGCAACTAAGTTTGCAGCATTAGCTCCTCCATATAACAAAGCAACTTTTGCTGATAAAATTGTTGGTGCTAAAAAGAAAAAATAATGGCTGAGAAGAAGGATAAGAAATGGATACAAAAAGCAGTTAACCCTAAACATAAAGGTTACTGTACTCCTCTTACCAAAAAAACTTGTACACCTAAGAGAAAAGCTCTTGCAATGACTTTTAAAAAAATGGCTAAAAATAAATAACTAAAAATAAATAAAATGAAAAAAACAAATAAAGTTAAGATGGGTCCTTTAGGAACTCCACTTGGAAATGCATTAGGATATTTTAACTCATTAAAAGCAAAAACTAAAGTTGAACCTAAACAAACTTTAAGAAAAGCTCAAGATGGACAATCTGTTTATAGCGGACCCTTTTCTGAAAAACGAACTAAAAGTTTAGATACAAAGTTTCCTAGTACAGTGACTCCTATAGGTATGAATCCTTGGTATAATACCAAATCTTATATTAATACAGGAGGAAATGTTGGAGATGATCCAGTAGGAGATGAAAAAAAAGAAAGAGCTAACTATGAAAATTTTTTAAGACAAGATTCAAAATTAAAAAAAGGTGGTTCTACAAAGTCTAAAATGAAAACAAGTGTTTCAGTTAAAAAAATGCAGGATGGTGGTATGTTTACACCTAATGGTAGACTTAAATCTAAAAAAACTAGAGATATTTCTTTATCATCTTATGGAAATTCAACTAATGTTTCAAGGACAAAAAGAAATGGTGACATAGTAACTAAAAGTATAAATACTAGTAATGGTTATGGCGGAACTACTGCTGATAAAACTAAAACCATTACTAATAAAGTTGGAGAAACTGTATCTAAAAAAACAAAAAATATTTCTGCAAAATCTGCTGATAGAAAAATTAATAGAGTAAGTAATAATGTAGGTAGAAATGCTAATGATACTTGGGCATATAAAAAAGGTGGTCTTGTAAAAAAAAATAAATAAAAAATGTTAAATAGTACTATTACTATAAAGATAAAACAAAGAATCAATAAACTTGATAGCAATGACTATGATAATATAGAATGCTGGCAAATTGTTGAGTCTTTTAATAAAGCACAAGTAGAGTGGACTAGAAGACAATTACATGGAGGTAATCAGTATAAAGAAGGAGATGAACAATCTACTAGAAGAAAAGATGACCTACAAGTATTAATGAAAAAATATGATTTATCATTATATCCAAAAGACTATTATTATTTTGCAGCATTACCGGAAGATTATTTACAATGGAAAAGAACAGATGTATTTGCAAATCAAGATTGTTGTGAAAAAAGAAGAATGACAGTTTATTTTGCTGAAGAAGCAAATCTACAACAATTATTAAATGATAAACTAAAACAACCTAGTTTTGAATGGGCAGAAACATTTGCTACTTTAATAGGTAATGATGTACATATATATACTAACAATCAATTTAATATAGAAAGTGCAGATTTAATATATTATAGACAACCTATTAAAATTCAAATACAAGATTGTATTGATCCTTACACAGGTGTAGTATCTTTAACAAATGTACAATGTGAATTTAAAGATGATATAATAGAATTACTCATTGATGAAGCAGTAAGTATATTAGCAGGAGATATTGAGTCAAACAATCAGTTTGCTAGAGGAAGTGCAAATGCTGAAAAAAATAATTAAAAATGGAAAAACCTAGACTATTAAAAAGAAATACTGAATCAACTGTATCATATTCAAGTGCACCCGCAGGAGGATCTATAGATACAATGACAGCAGCATGTGTATCAGAATTAATGAATGCTTCTACAAGTTTTCATAAGTTACATCTTAAAGTAACTGGTGTAGGATCATTTGCTGCTCATAAAGCTCTTAATGATTTATATGATGCTTTAGTTGATCATGCTGATGCTTTAGCTGAAGGATACCAAGGAGCAGCAGAAAAATTACTTACTTACTCTGAGTCATCTCCTAAAACTTTAAATAGTGTAGATGAAGGATTAAATTATATTCGTGAAATGGTAAATATGGTAACTGGATTACAATCTAAAATGCCATATTCAGAAATAGTAAATGAACTTGACACAGTTAAATCAAGTTTAAATTCTGCAAAATATAAATTAAAATTCTTAAAATAGTTTTGTTATTTCAAAACTTTTTATTATATTATATATGTATTATATTATTAACTAAAAACTAAAAACAATGAGTTATTTTAATCATGCTTTTCGGAAAGCATTCTTGGCTACAGGGCCAACACAAACATCAGTTCCTATTACTAACCCTTTAGGAGTAACATTAGGAACAGCTGCAACAACTGTAAACGGGTATTTAAATACTGCAGGTTTACCACCTTATGCTCTTAATCAATTATCTGCATTAACAGTTGCTACCTATGGTACTGCACCTACAGCTACTACAGATGGTTATATTGGATGGTTTGATGCATCAACAAATTTGTCTGTTACATCTCCATCTTCATGTTGCAATCTATATCTTGCTGGTTCAGCAATTTATTCTAATGATAAAATTGGTCCATTAGCAGGTGGTTATCAAGAAACTAACAAGTCTAAGATGATCAATCCTAAATATGTATCTAGGTTCTATTCAATGGCTCCATGTCTTCCACAAAATAATGTTATTCACGTAGGTTCTACTTACTGGACTGCAGGTGGTGGTGTATTAATTGGTTCAATCACAACTGCAGGTGTAGGTTATACTCCTAACTCAACTGTTGCAGTTGGTGTAGGTACTGTAACAACATCCGGAGTAGGTGTTGGTTTAGAGTTGTCTATTACAATAGCAGGTGGTGTTCCAACTGTTGTAGGAATTGTTAATCCTGGTAAAGGATATGCTGTTGGTAATACAGTTACAATTAAATCTCCTACAGGTACTCCAGGTACATTAGCAATATATACTATTAGTGCATCAGGAGTTACTACAGCACATACTCAAACAGGTTGTGGTACAACATCTACATGTTGTAAAGAATTTCTTTGTGGTGAAACTTACTCATTAAGAGTAGATGTAAAAGGTTCTCCTGCAATGAGATTTTTAAATCACAATGCATATGCTACTATTGATGCTTATACAGGTTGTTGTCCAGATGGTGCAATAGCACCTACAGTTGTTGATTCAACTGGAGTATTTATTGCATGGGCAAATGGTTTAATTACTAATCCTATTGTAGCTCCATTTTTACAAATTGTTGTTCAAACAGAACTTGGTCAATTATTATATGCTCCAGGTACAAGTGCTGCATTCTTAGCATTAAATTCTGCTCAAACTTGGGATACTTATGTATCTCCAGGACATACAACTAATGCTTGTGCAGGAATAATTATAAATGGTGCATATGTAGATACTAAATTTGGAGATTGTTCATTTCAAATTTCTGATTTCTATGAAAAAGAGCCAGTTAAATTATATGCTTCTGAAGTAGATCTTAATGGTGATCCTTGTACATTTGATTCTTTATGTACAGTTACTGAATGTCAAGGTCTTCAAGCTCAAGGTTTAGGAGAAACTATTTTAAGAGATCTTACTTTGTCAGAATCTTATAGACAAAATTTCTTAGCAACAGATATCCGTATCCGTGAGATTACTCAAGGAAATCAAATTATAAGTTCTATTAATAGAAATGCACAGTATTACAGATACTTGTTACAACACAATGTACCACGTAATTACAATCCATCAGGAACATTTGATTCAGATCAGTACTTGTTAGAAATATATTCAATATTACCACAAGCTACTTTCAATTCTCAAACTACTAGTTGGTTAGAGACTTGTGGTCTTTGTCCTGCTGAAACAAATGACTATACATGTTCTACAACATGTGTAGTTCCTATTCCTTTCCCTGCATTACCTGTATATAATCCTTATAATACAGTTTCTTGTTGGGGACTATAAGAACAAATAATTAATTATTAACTAGAAAGGGGAGAAGAGTTTCATACTCCTCCCCTTTTTTTATATAAATACTATGGCAAATCATGTATTAAGTTTAGAGGTACCTACTGTGATGAACACATGTATTTTAAGTATATTTGATACAAGTGTATATTCTGAATTAATTCCTGTTAGCTGTCCATTATTAACTATTACAGTACCAGGTTTTGCATATTCTGTACAAATCCCAGTTTCACCAAATTTCAATGAAACTATAACAGCATGTGATTTAAATTTACAAACAGAAAATTGTGGAATAAGTTATACTGATATACCTGATGGTATTTATATTATTAAATATTCAGTAGAACCATCTGATATAGTATTTGTAGAATACAATCATTTAAGAATTACAAAAGCATTAAATAGATATAATAATATTTTATGTAGAGTAGATGTTGCTGATTGTGACCCACCTTTTAGAATTAAAGAAAAATTAGAAGCACTTAGAATAATACGTATGTATTTAGATGCTGCTAAATCTAAAGTAGAAGTTTGTCATGAACCTCAAAAAGGAATGTCATTATATAACTATGCTTTAAAACTTTTAATGAAAATGGAATGTGTAAATTGTTAAACCTTTAAAAACCAACCAAATGAGTCAATGTTCAAATTGTAATCAAACTCTAACTTGCGGATGCCAAAGAAGAAATGCATCTAATGGAGTTCAAGTATGTAGTAATTGCTTAAGTAGTTATGAATCACAAATACAAGTTGCTAATCAACCTTCTGAAGTTATAGAAGAAAAATCAATAATACAACCTCATAGAAGAGGACAAGCTTTAAGAAAGTTTACAAAATAAAATTTTAAAATGAGCAGTACTCCTATAATACTTTTTATTCCTTGTTGTGCTCCTGGAGATACTTATGTAAGATTTGTAGGATTACCTATTGCTGGTATTCCTAATAATTCTTATTGGGTTTATACAGATGGATCAACTCTTGTTGGAGAAGGTACCGCACCATGGAATTCATTAATACCTGGTCAATGTTATTTTATATCCTATACTTCAACAGGTATTTCTACTGCTCCTGCATTTACTTTAACTTCTTCTAGTTTTAGTAATAGCATAACATATTTTCCAGGAAGTAAAACATGTGATGCACCTTATTGTATTAATGCATGTAATCCAATAATACCAGAACCAACTAATAATAGATATTTACAATATGTACCTTGTTGTACTGATTCTGGACCAACTCTTTATTTTAGAGTACCTGGAATTAATGTTCCAATTAATGGAGTAGCAAGTTATATTGGTACAATTTCTCCAGCTCCATATCCAACAACAGATGTTAATGGTAATATTACTAATCCTTTAGTACAAAATAAATGTTATTCAATTACATTACATACCGTTGGTGTTGGTGAACCAGTTAGTAATGCTACTCAATATAATAATTTAGCATTAGCTCCACAAGATTCATCAGGAAATTATATATGGCATTCTCCAACTACACCTACACAATGGGATAGTGATTGTCAAAAATTTATAAATGATTGTCCTGATTGTAATCCATTATGTTTTACACTTTGGTCTTGTGATGGATCTCAACCTTTATTTACCACATCAATAGATTTATCAGGTTTTGTTGGACAACACATTACAGTTAGTAGTGTAGATCCGTTAGATAATATAGTTGACCTTTGTGTGTTTGTTCAAAACACTACAGAATTTAATTGTATAAATGCAATAGAAGTAATAGTTACTTCTAATTCATGCATATGTGATTGTACATGTTATACTGTAACAGGTAATATAAAATCTATTGAATATATTGATTGTTCTGGAAATTATGTTTTAATTCCAAATCCAGGAACATCAACATCAAGTTTTTGTGCTCAAAGTTATCCTATTGTATTTTCAAGAGATAATACTACAGCATTTATAACTAATAATGGTGATTGTATTGAATCTACTTTTCTTGATCCAGAAACTTGTGAAGAAATTACAGAATATATTTGTACACCACCTGTATGTTATTTACTTGAAGATTGTACAGATAACACTAATGTTATTTATTTTAACTCACCATCATTAGCATTACCTGCTAATCTTGGACAAGTAGTTACTATTGCTGGTCATACAGAATGTTGGAAAATATTAATTCCTCAAGAATGTATATGTCCAATAAATGTAACAGTATTAACTACTAGTGCTTGTTGTTTAACTTGTTTGCCTAATATAAATTATAAACTTACATCATGTGATGATAATACAATATTTACGTATACATCAGATGATTTAAGTCTGTATGTTGATAAAGTAATTAGAAAAGAAGACTGTCCAGAAGAATGTTGGCTTGTATCTCAAATTGATGGTAACATACCATCAGATACACCTGTTATAATATTAGATGATTATTTAGATTGTGAATTATGTTATAGAAAATATTATTTGCTTGAAGATTGTTTAGGTTTACAAAATGATATAATAACATATACTGATCTATCAAGTTATGTTGATAAAGTAATTACATTAGATTGGTGTCCTGAAACATGTTGGGAAGTAACTGAAACTTTTATAAATAATGGTGCTGGTATTATATCAGATATTTTAAATACATACAATGTCTGTGTTGATTGTTTAACAAGTGCTTCTTGTATTTGTAGTACAATAAAAAATTATAATACTGTATCACAAATATATAAGTATTTAGATTGTTATGGTTTATTACAAAGTATTACATTACAACCTAATCAAAAAAGTGATAGGTTATGTTTAATAAGATGGTATGCACCAGAACCTTGTGATGAACTTATAGTAACTATAACATCTTCTACAGGAA
>Ga0214919_10002968_pt1 | contig 26178 bp, 24 predicted proteins | sample LL1503_MetaG_FD_177994 | JGI IMG/M metagenome (GOLD analysis project Ga0214919, IMG submission 177994) | Freshwater microbial communities from Lake Lanier, Atlanta, Georgia, United States - LL-1503 | ecosystem: Environmental > Aquatic > Freshwater > Lake | place: USA: Georgia | collected...
ACCGTAATGGTTCAAGGGGCCAAACTCTGTAATTTCTGAAATTGGTGATCTTGCAACTCCATCAAAGACATAATCCGAAGAAATATGAATAAGCTGAGCACCTACACTTCTAGCCGCAACTGCTAAATTTCTTGGACCAATTGAATTTACAGCAAACGATGATTCAGTTTCAATCTCGGCTCGGTCAACATCCGTCCAAGCTGCGGCATTCAAAATATAACTTGGCCTTAAAGTCTCCACAACTCCTTTCACTAAATTTGCGTCAGCTACATCAAACTCCTGAGCACTAAGCGATTTGAACTGAATTGACTGGGATTTCAGAAAAGCGGCCGCTGTTCTGCCAATTTGACCATTTGCACCGGCAATCAACCACATCATGACTTTATTAGTGGTTCCCACCAAGAAGGATTATCGCGGTACCACTTAATGGTGTCTTTCAGGCCATCAATGAATTTCACTTCCGGCTTATATTCAAGCTGTGTTTGAATTTTTGTCCAATCAACGCTGTATCTAAAGTCATGACCCAACCTGTCTTCAACGGGTTGAATCATGGATTCGTCACATCCCATTTCTTCCAAAATTAGTTTTGTAATCTCAAGATTAGTTAGCTCTTCTCCACCTCCAATATTAAATACTTCACCCGACCCCTCTGAAAATAGAACTTTATGAATTCCTTGACAGTGATCATCAACGTGAAGCCAGTCTCTAACATTTAAACCATTACCGTAAAGTGGCACTTTCTTGTTTCTTAAAATGTTGGTTATAAATAGTGGTATTAATTTTTCTGGATGATGATTGGGGCCATAATTATTACTACATCGAGTAATGCGTGTGTCTAATCCGTATGTTTGGGAGTAAGCGCGAACCAGTAACTCTGCAGATGCCTTTGATGCGGCATAGGGCGAGTTCGGGAGCAAGGGATAATTCTCAGTCCAGGACCCTTCACTGATGCTTCCATAAACTTCATCCGTGGAGATTTGTACAAAACGTTTGCCTTTCATAGATTTTAAAACTTGCAACATGCGATTTACGCCCTCAATATTTGTCTTTATAAAAATTGAGGAATCAAAGATAGAGCGGTCGACATGTGACTCTGCTGCAAAATTGATTACAGCATTTGATTCGGTGAGCAATTCGCGGAACAAATCTTGGTTACAAATGTCTCCTTGAACAAATTCAAATCGATTAGATTCTTCTTTTGGTAAATTCAACCTGTTACCTGCGTAAGTCATCTTGTCCAGTACGACTACTTTTTCAATCCCTTGAAGGGAGCCATCTAGAATTCTTCGCACATAATTTGAACCAATAAAACCCGCGCCACCGGTGACAAGTAAACGCATTTCAATCAACTCCTCTCATGAAATACCTCGGCACCTCTAGGTGTCCTGTACTCTCTCCTAGATGAAGGGTATCGTTTTAGCCGGCGGAACAGGCTCCCGACTTTGGCCAATAACTAAGGGTGCCAGTAAACAGCTTCTCCCAATATACGACAAACCATTAATCCATTATCCAATCGGTACATTAATGCTGGCTGGGATCAGAGACATATTTGTGATCACTACCCCTGAAGATGCACCAGCTTTCAAACGATTACTAGGAGATGGTTCAGATATCGGTGTGAACTTTCAATATGGAATTCAGGAATCACCACGCGGCATTGGCGAAGCTTTCGTGATTGCCGAGAATTTTATCGGTGATGACGAAGTAGCTTTGATTTTAGGAGATAATCTTTTCCATGGTCATGGTTTAGGAACCCAGCTTAAAGAAATTCGGAATATCCATGGTGCAGAAGTATTTGCATATTATGTTTCTGACCCTGAACGATATGGTGTAGTTGAATTTGATGACTCTGGAATTGCAAAGTCAATTGAAGAGAAACCCTCCCAGCCAAAATCAAGTTTTGCAATACCAGGGTTATATTTTTTTGATAACAGTGTCATACAAATTGCTAGAAACACTCACCCAAGCCCCCGAGGTGAAATAGAGATTACTGATATTAATCACACATACCTTAAGGCAGGTTCCTTAAAAGTAAGAATTCTGCCAAGGGGCACAATGTGGCTTGACACTGGAACAGTTGAGTCGTTAAACGCAGCTTCGAATTATGTGAAGATTATTGAGGAAAGACAAGGGCAAAAGATATCCTGCTTGGAAGAAATTTCCTGGAGAAACAAATGGATCACTGATTCAGAACTTGAAAGAATAGCCGGAGTTTTCAGAACTAATGAGTACGGGATCTACTTGTCTAAACTTGTTGAAGGTACAAAGTGACTAGAGCATTTTGTACAATCGTGTCATCAAATTATCTCCCACAGGCTGAAGTTCTAATCAATTCGTTTAAGTTACATCACCCGGATGATCAGTTTCATCTATTGCTGCTTGACGTATGCGAAGTTGAAAGTTCAATGACTGATGGAGTCAGATGTTGGATACCTGAAGAAATCGGTCTCAGATTAGAAGATTTGCGACGGATGCGGAAAGTTTATGATGTAGTTGAACTTGCAACTAGCTTAAAACCATTTATGCTTCACCATCTTCTGCAAACCGGCGCTTCTGAAGTTACGTATCTTGATCCAGACATCAAAATCTTCAGTCACATCGATACTTCAATCAATATTCGTGAAGGATCGTTCATTTCCCTGACCCCACATAGGTTGACACCATCGAGCCTGCACTCCTTAAGGAAACTCGAGAAAGTCTTTCTAAAGTACGGTTCTTTCAATCTTGGTTTTATATCTGTAAGAGACCTAGAAAAATCTGCAAGTTTCTTACGCTGGTGGCAAGAGCATTTACTCACTGATTCAACTAGGCGACCGATCTCAGAAGTTTTCACAGACCAAAAGTGGATTGATCTCGTTCCTAGTTACTTTGCCTATAGTAAAGTTGAAGATTATGGATTCAATGTCGCCCCCTGGAATCTAGATGAGAGGGTACTCTCTTACTCTTCGGGAGAATTGATTGTGAATTCAACAGAAAAAGTTAAATTTGTTCACTTTTCACAAATTTCTGGCATGCTAGCGACAGGAGAACTTTCTCGGGAGTGGCAATCCAAAATGAGTAGCTCAGGAATGACCTCAGAGACTCACCATATTTTTCTTCAACTGATTGAGACTTACTCTGCAGAACTAAAGGAATCTGTTAGGTCAAGCAAGTTAATCAGAAATTACAAGTTACTCAATATGCCTTACACAAATGCCAACTACATTTGGCGAGATCATCTTCGTAACATGGAACTGGGTGATCCTTATCGAAATTCTAGAATAATTCAGGTTCTCTCTTTTGTTACAAATTCTATGTTAAAAAAACTTACTAGGTTAGACTCATTTAACGGACTAATTTGGGGATTGAAGAATGATCTGCGACGATTGAAGAAAAGAGTCGACTCAGTCTAAATCCTTGGGTAGCAAGCAGCCAAAAGGGAAAGCATCATTAGTAAAATCGGTCAAGCCAACATTAATAATTGATTTGCCCTTGCCAAATTTTTTTAAGTCACGTAAAAAGATTGCGTGAGCAAAAAGCACATCGGACATGCTGCGCGTCAAATAAGGAATTGTTTTTGCATACTTTTCAGCTGCTACATCATCGTAAGAATGAAGTTTCTCTGTGTCTATGAAGATACTGCCAAATTGATTATGTAAATGATTCTTATAAAAACTATTGTCAATTCCAGTCACGTAAATAGGTGAATAACCTAAAAAGTGTGCAAATTTTAATGCAGAAAAAAGTACTCCTTGCGGATAAGTGTTGGCTTTTAGCGGCGAATCGCTCTTCCAAAGTCCGACTGCTTGTATTCCATTTACGAAGATAGTTCTTTTCGTCCAATCCATGGGGCTAGGAACAAGTGAAGATTGAACCAATTGGATTTCCGGGTGTGATTCTAAGTAAATCTGAATGGATTTTCTCTCCTCCAATTCAACTTTCTGATACTCGGGGTCTAGCAAAAAATGGAAGTCAGGGATTATTTTGCTAGAAATTGCCATTTTATCGTAATTATTCATTGAAATTACATCTGCTTTTTGCAACCTTAATTTTAAGACTTGCTCAGGCATCAATGTTGCAGATGAAGGTCCATTTCCAATAATCAAAACGGGTAACCCTCTCTTGATATTCTTCATTTTCCTAAGAATCTTTAGGCGAATTCTTGATTTTTGAAAATGAAGCATTTCCAGTTTTAAAAAATATGCGAACCCAGCGAGCCATTGCCAAGCCTTAGCGAAAATCGTGCCGCTAGGCATGTGTTGATATTGCGGGGCGTTTCGTACTAAGGATCGCAAAATCGATGAGATTTTCAAGCTTTTACTCATTCCTTTTAGATTAAACGAGTCGGTCTTGTACCAACATTTTATTCTAACCTAAGATTGTGTCGTGACATCAGAACCGATCCTGGTAATAGCCTACAACAAGCCTGACCTCTTATCTGTTTCACTTGATAAATTGATTTTTTTGACTCAAGGAAAAGTTTACGTTCATCTCGATGGTCCCCAGCTCAATGCTCGCTCACAAGAATTAAATTTTGAGTGTAAATCAATTGTAGAAAAAGCAGCTTCCAAGAATCCAAGAATTGTCTACAAGATACAGCCATCAAACTTAGGTGGCCAGTTTGGAGTTTTGGCTGCGATCGACTGGTTCTTTCAAAATGAAACATTCGGCATTATCCTTGAAGAGGACATCGGGTTTGGAGATGGAATATTTGACTTTGTTTCCCGCTATAAAGCGGAGGTCACGCGTGGAGAAGCATTTGCCCTTTGCTTTTTCAATCCAGGATTAGGACTAAATCAAGACTTTCTTCTTAATCATTGGCTACCATGGGGATGGGCAACTAGCTCAGAAAACTGGTCATCGATTTCTGCGGACATTCGGAACCCAGACTTAACTGTAAAAAGAGGCCCGACTGGAAATCCTTCTTCGCGCTTCGCAGTAAGGTGCTATCTCAATTCAATTATTTTAAAGGTAAAAAGTGGAGAGGTTAGAACTTGGGATGCTCAAGTTCACGCAACAGTTCTGAACCAAAGATTTTCTTCTGTCTTCCCTTCAAAGTCTTTAACAAAGCATCTTGGAATTAGTCCGGAAGCTACGCACGCAGACTTGGTAGATTGGTGGAAACACATTAATGTTTCAGAATATGAGACTAAAAATCTGGTTGGCTTGAAGGATTCAAACAACAAAACATTTGAAAAATTATGGAGGATGTCCCGGAGGGCACTCTTAAGCAACGCTTTCCATAATTTTCTCCTTAAGTTTGGAAGTGGTAAGTAGTGATTCAAACATTTAGAGCCTTATTTACCCTCTTAAGTAAGTCTGAACAGCGAAAGTATCTATTCCTCGGTCTAGCCAACACTATGACCTCACTTTTGGATTTGGCGGGAGTTTTGTTTTCCGGATTTGCAGGTGTGATTGCTTATTCATATTTCTCTAGCGCACCCATGCCAGTTGCAGTGGGAAATGTACTTTCTAGCTCTCCATTATCGCAATTGAGTCTAAAAACCCAGCTCATTATCTGTGGAGTCTCGATAATCATTTTGTTTGTGACTAAAAGTTTATTGAGTTTGATATTAACCTACCTGAATCTGAAATTTCTCCGCCAACTAGCAGTTCTATACTCTCTGAAGATCTATCGGGGCTTTGCCAAAAAAACATTCTACGAGATTAGAAAACTTTCCCGAGATTCATTTAGTTTTGCGTTGACTGATGGTGCATTACAGATCTTTATTGGAATGCTTGGCAGTTATATCACGGTATTTGCAGAAGTATTCTTCTTATCTTTGGCTTTAGTAGTCATGTTCATAATTGATCCACTTCTCGCATTAATCTTAATTGGAGTATTCGGATTTTTAACATTCTTTAGCAATAGATTGGTATCGAAAAGAATTATATCCAGCGGAAATGAAAATGTGACACGATCAATTGAAGGAAAGAGAATTGCATCTGAAACAAAGGTCTTATTCCGAGAATTAAATTTAAGTGGGCAGTTCCTTGGTTTTTCTCAAAAATATCAATTGAACAGGTCGAAGGCTTCATCAGCCGTTTTGAAGATGAATTTTTTACAGTTGTTTCCAAAATATTTTTTAGAATTTATTACAGTCTTATCGGGAGTGATTCTTCTGGTGGGAAATGGTAACAATGCCGGTGCCAGCATGGCTGCTGGAAAAATCTCAATCTACGTTGCAGCGATGGTACGACTGGTACCTTCCTTACTACGAATCCAAACTGCACTTGTATCGATCCAAAGTGGATTAGGGGGAGTAGAGACCACTTTAGCGGTCTTCAAAACCGTTCCAACGCAAGAAATTTACAATCGAGAAGATGGAAACCATTCTTCAGCCACACAACCGTCTGGAGTAATTATTAGAGAGTTAAGTTTCAAGTTCATGGATGAAGATGCGTATTTGTTTGAGGGTATCAACCTAGATTTACCTCCTAACACCATGACTGCACTAGTTGGTACGTCCGGTAGTGGTAAATCAACTTTGTTGGATTTGATTTTAGGTTTCACCGAAAATACCAGCGGAGTCGTTCTTATTGGTGGTTTGCCAGTTCAGCAGTACATTGCTGAAAACCCAGGGGCAATCGCAATCATCCCCCAAGAAATTGTTTTAATGGATGGAACATTAGAGGAGAATATCGCTCTTGGTGTTTCAGCTGATCAAGTGGATTATGCTCGAATGGCTTTTGCTATCAAGGGAGCTATGCTTGAAGGTATGCTCGAGCTTCTACCACTTGGTTTGCAGACTCAAGTTGAAGAAAATGGGACTAGGTTTAGCGGTGGACAAAGACAAAGAATTGTGATTGCGCGCGCGCTGTATACAAATCCTAAGTATATTTTCTTGGATGAACCCACGAGTGCTCTTGATGAAGAGACTGAAAAAAGTTTTGTTTCAATGCTAGAAACTTTAAAGCTAAATTCAACGCTCTTAGTTATATCACACAGAAAAGCAAGTTTAGCAATCGCTGATCAATGTTATGTGCTAGCAGGCGGAAAACTTAACGTCCTAGATGATGAAAATCAAAGTGCGAAAGTGATCAAATCTTTAGAAGAATCCAACGAAATTTTCTAGCCACGAGAATGTTTTCGAGATTTAATGACTAAAAAGGTCGTAGTTGTTCATCTTCATTATCTTGAAGTTTGGGCGGATTTGGTTAAGAGCATTTCAATCATCGATCCCGATAAATTATTTGTAACTACAACTGATATCAATAATGCAAGCAAAATGGTGCTGAACGATTTCCCCGGTGCCATCATTTACGGACTCGATAATCGTGGGCGAGATATATATCCATTAATCTACCTGAGTAAACTTGGGATTTTTGATGATGAGTCAATTGTCTGGAAATTACATTCTAAGCGAAGTTTACACACTTTACGTGGGGATAAGTGGCGAAACGAACTTGTAGGCGCAATTGCGAGTGACACAAAAAGAGTCGAAGCAATTATTTCCAAAATAGAGAATGGTGTGGCTTCCGTACTTGGTTCTGAGAAGTATTTGACTAGATTAAGCCAAGATAATTTTATAGAGCATCGAGACGTATTTGAAAGTTGGTGCACCGAAGTTGGAGTTGAAATCAAGAGTAAAGAAATAGATTATATTGCTGGAACAATCTTTGCTTGTGACTCGCAAGTTTTGGCCCAACTGAGAGACATCTCCTTAGAGAGTAAAGATTTCAAACTTGAAACCAACAATCTCCTTTTCACCCGTTGGTTTGCAATTAAACTGTATACCCTCAATTATCTCTCTAGGATTCCTACATTCAAAAGAATGCGCAATTCTCTAGATAGTAAAACGCGGCCAGCTACGCAGGAAACCTACGCATTTGAGGCTTTTTTTGGCATCTTGGCTCAAAAATTTAATGGTACGAGAGGAATAACCGAATAAGTACAGAGTGTCTCAGATTTGAAGAGACAAAAACTTGTCCACTGAAGGTAAAGTAGATTTATGAAGATTCTTGTAACAGGTGGCGCAGGATTTCTGGGTTCACATCTATGCGAAGCCTTGCTGAAGCAAGGCCATGAAGTTATTTGCCTGGATAATTTCTATACTGGAAGTAAACAGAATGTCGCTCATCTATTGACTGATCCAAATTTTGAGGTAATACGACACGACGTAACCTTCCCAATTTTCCTAGAGATAGACGGTATTTTCAATCTTGCATGCCCCGCCTCTCCAAAGCACTACCAAAGCAATCCAGTCCAAACACTCAAGACTAGTGTTCATGGAGCAATTAACCTCCTAGGGCTAGCAAAACGAACTCGTGCAAAGATTCTTCAGGCGAGTACCTCTGAAATTTATGGAGATCCAAATGTTTCCCCTCAGTTCGAGGAATATTGGGGAAATGTAAACCCTATTGGGATTCGATCCTGTTATGACGAAGGCAAAAGAGCCGCTGAGACATTATTTATGGACTACTATCGACAACATCAAGTAGATATTCGTATTGCAAGAATTTTCAACACATATGGTCCAAGAATGGCAATAGATGACGGCAGGGTGGTGAGTAACTTCATTGTCCAAGCGCTGTCAGGGCAGGACATAACAATTTATGGAGATGGGACACAAACTAGAAGTTTTTGTTATGTATCCGATTTAGTTGATGGTCTGATTCGATTGTTTTTTAACGCTTCAACTATTGGGCCAATCAATCTTGGCAATCCAAGCCCTATCCCGATTAAAGAACTAGCATTAGAAGTATTGCGACTAACAAATTCACCGAGCAAGATCATATTTAAAGAGTTGCCATTGGATGATCCAATCATGCGTGAGCCAAATATTGAGAAAGCTCGTCAGATCCTCAACTGGAACCCTCAAGTTAATCGAGAAGAGGGATTGGCGACAACTGTCGAATATTTTAAGTCAATTTTATCCCCATGAAGAAGTTCAAAGAGCTTTCAAGAAAAGTCATTAGCTCTTTAGCTGCAGACCTTCTTCCGCCCATAATAACCAAAAGTCTACGTTGGAATAGGCTAGCGCCACATCCTTATTCTAGATTCAAAGCAAAAAATGGAATCGACAAGCAGATGTTGGACTTTATAAATTATCGTGATGGTTTTTTTGTTGAGATTGGAGCAGGAGACGGTGTTTATCTTTCGAACACATTCTACTTTGAAAAAAACTTAGGTTGGCGGGGAATTCTAGTTGATCCAGTTCTTCACCACCACCTAAATTGCTTGACCAATAGACCTCGGAGCATTGCTTACCTTTGTGCTGCTACAAACTTCGAAAACAATTCTGATTACATCAAGCTCAATTACGGAGGTTACTCAACTCTTTCCCAGGGTGTTCAGTCAGACATTAACGATGCCCAGCAACATCTTGATGACGCAGCAAATTACCTACCATTAAGGAATACGGGAGTCGAATTCATCGCACCCTTACGCACCATGACTGAGATTCTGGATTCGTCTAACGCGCCAAATGTGATAGATTTTTTTAGTTTGGATGTGGAAGGGAATGAACTCGAAGTTTTACAGGGAATTGATTTCTCAAGGTATCAAATTAGATGGTTGCTCGTAGAATCACGAGATATCCGGAGAATTTCAGAATATCTCGAGCCGCAAAAATACTCAATTAAGAAAAAACTCGCAAGCTGCGACTACCTATTTGAATATTTAGGAAACACTGAATTACATCTTTCATGTACAGTTCACTCATGAAAATTTTAGTAACTGGCGGGTCTGGATTTGTTGGCTCCCATTTAGTATCACGCCTAGTTGCTGATGGCCACTCAGTTACCGTAATTGATGATCTTTCCACTGGCGTAGAGTGTAATTTGTCCTCGGTCATAGACCAAATCACATTTGTCAAAGGTTCCATACTGAATCACGAAGAACTGTCAATTGCTTTTGCTGAAACCGAATATGTCTTCCACCTAGCAGCAGCTGTTGGAGTTTTTAATATTGTCAATAACCCACTAAAGAGCCTCCTCACCAACATTCGAGGCACTGAGAATGTTTTGGAATTGGCAGCAAGTAGGAATATTCCGGTTTTCTTAACAAGCAGCAGTGAGGTATACGGAAAAAACGTTTCGGATTCTCTCAAGGAATCTGATGACAGAATTCTTGGAACTCCGGTTACGCTGAGATGGTCTTACAGTGAAGCAAAGGCGATAGATGAATCTCTTGCTTACGCCTATCATCTTGAAAGAAACTTAGAAACTCGTATTGTTAGATTTTTTAATACGGTTGGCCCAAGGCAACTCGGAGCTTATGGAATGGTTGTGCCTCGATTTGTGCGAGCAGCACTAAACAATGAGCCCATAACAATCTATGGTGACGGAAAGCAAACTCGCTGTTTTGCCCACGTATACGATGTTATAGATGCGGTCATGTCGATTGCTTTTGCGGGGAATACAATTGGGAAAGTTATTAACATCGGAAATGATTTTGAAATCTCGATTAATGACTTAGCAAGAAAAGTTATTGATGAAACAGGCTCAACGAGCGAAATAGTCTACGTGCCATATTCGGAGGCTTATGGCGATGGTTTTGAAGATATGGAACGGCGTGTTCCTAATATAGATTTGATTCAGCAACTGGTTGGTTGGAAGCCAAAACGTGATTTATCGACGGTAATTGCGGATATTTCTGCGGACATGAAATAGCAGATTAGAGCGAGCTGACCCCAGCCTGTACAGAAATAGAGTTAGTACAATCAAGTATCCGGACTCCTCTGGTGATCAATTGCCTGACATCCATTCCAGGTTGATTTGTCGCAAGAATCGCAACGTCACACTCCCATTCCAGATCAACGGGCTCCGAGCCTTCCCAAAGGGGCACTAAGGGATCATGCCAAGCAATTACGGCGCCTAACTTTTTTAATTCATCTCGGAGCGCCAATACGGGAGATTCGCGAACATCTCCAACTCCAGACTTATATGCAACACCCAGGATAAGAACTCTTGGACTAGTTGCTGACGCATGTACCAAACTTAAGGCGCGCTTTGCGACATATCTGGGCATTGCATGGTTGATTGAATCGGCAGTTTCAACAAATGCTGCTTCACTGCCATTTTGTCGTGCCCACCACGTTAGGTAAAGAGGATCGACGGGAATGCAGTGACCACCCACTCCTACTCCTGGTCTAAATGCTGTGAAACCATATGGTTTGGTAGATGCCGCATCGATAACTTCATGCACATTGATTCCCCCTGCTGAACAGAGTTGAGTAAACTCATTCACCAATGCAATATTCACTAAGCGATGAGTGTTCTCCAATAATTTTGCAGCTTCGGCAACTTCGGGCGTAGACACAGCAACTACGGCATCACAAATAGATTGATAAAATTTGAGAGCTCGAATTTGTGATTCTTCGTTAATTGCACCAACTAGTCGTGGGGTGTTCTTTTGGTTCCAGATCTTGTCACCCGGGTTAACTCGCTCTGGAGCACAGGCGTAGTAAACCACTTTGGTTTCATCAGGTTTAATCTGATTGATTATGGGAATAATTACGTTACGCAACGTTCCTGGGTAGGAAGTTGATTCACTCACAACCAGAGTTTCATTCGAAACATAAGGTGCGATACCTATTGCGGCATTCCGCAATAACGAGAGATCCGGTTCGCGTTTATCATCCAGGGGTGTGGGAACACATATTGTTATAACACTTGCTCCCGCAACTGCAGATAAATCGGTGGTGGCTTTGTAGGTACCATTTGAAATGGCCGACTGTAATTGATTGTTAGAGATGTCCTCCACAGGACTTGAGCCACCATTGATTTGGGCAACCTTGGCAACGAAGTTATCGATCCCTATCACCATCCAGCCAGCATCAACTGCGGCCATAGCTAGTGGCAAACCAACATAACCTTGGCCGATAATGGCCAGAACTTGGGGTTGAGGAACACTCACGGATGGAATCCTAACCTCTCAGCACCAGTTTCAGCGCATACCTGAACTATCGGCCTTTAAGCCCTTCTAATGTGAAATTAGGGGAAGATAGGCTTGTGAGTACAGACGTTTTAGGCCCTCTTAGGGTCATGCGAATTATCGCCCGAATGAATGTGGGTGGTCCAGCTGTACAGGTTTCAGGGTTAATGCGAAACATGAACTCATCTGAATTCGACCACCGACTCTATACAGGCTTTTGTGCTGATGATGAGGCCGACTATCTAAACACTGTCGCAAAAGATGTTTATGCCGTCCGTATTGAAGGGTTTGGCCGAAGGGTTAGCTTTGGTGGGGATTTGCGAGCTTTGTATACTTTAGTTAAGGAAATTAGAAACTTTAAACCCCATGTAATCCACACTCACACCGCTAAGGCTGGTTTCTTAGGTCGCATCGCATCGATTCTTTCCTTTCATCCTTCAATTCGCATCCACACATTTCATGGACATTTATTGAATGGCTACTTTGGACCTTTTAAGAGATCGCTAGTGGTGTTAGCAGAACGAATTTTAGCAAGGCTCACTCATCAACTTTTAGCCGTGGGCGACAAGGTACGACAGGACTTGTTGCTAGCAGGTATCGGTAAACCAGAAAAATTCGGGTTAATGCCACCGGGGTTAGAAATTGGAAAATTACCAAACAAAAAAGACGCTATAAGCTTTTTTCGTTTATCAGAACAAACTCTTCAATGTGCCTTCATTGGCCGTATAACTCAGATCAAGCGGCCCGATAGATTCTTGGATGTTGTGTCTGAGTCCAAGAAACGTGGCCTTGCGATTGAATTCTTCATAGCCGGAGACGGTGAATTATTGCAAAATTGTCAAGAGAGAATTACACGCGAAGATTTACCTGTGAAGGTTTTAGGTTGGCAGAGCGACATGGAACAAGTTTTATCGGCTGCAGATATTGTTATTCTTACAAGCGATAATGAAGGAACCCCGTTGAGTTTGATTCAAGCTGGGATGGCAGAGTTGCCGGTTGTCACTACCCTAGTTGGATCAGTACCGGAAGTGGTTTTAGATGGAATTACTGGGATTGTGACTAGCCTAAATGTGCAACAAATTGCTGACGCTCTTGAGAAACTAGCTACAAGTGCAGAATTACGAGTTCAGATGGGAAATTCTGCTCGTAAGTTTACTCTCGCAAATTTTGGAATAAAGCGATTAGTGAATGATCATGAAGTGCTTTACAAAAAACTAATTGCTAATCGAGCCAAGTCCTAGCCCAAAGCTCTAGCATCAACATCGGCCAAATGATGTTGTCTTTGTCTTGGCCATCCATATGAAGATTCAATACTTTTTTAACCTCAACAGGGTTTAGCCAGCCGCGTTGAATGGCAGTTGTATCTGTAAGTGTATCAATTGTTAATTCTTTCATTCCAGTGCGCAACCATTCTGCTCTAGGAATTCCAAAACCCATCTTTGGGCGATCAATTAAATTTGCTGGCACCAATGAACGTGCGACATCCTTCAGAATATGTTTTGTTTCAAAACCTTTTATCTTGTATTTGCGTGGAAGTGATATGCCCCATTCGACCACATTGACGTCTAACATGGGCGATCTAACCTCCAGGCTATTTGCCATAGTTGCGATGTCAACTTTCACAAGCAAGTCCCCTGGCAAATATGCACCGAAGTCAGACCGAATCATCCGATCAAAGGAAGACAGATTCCCACTAGTGAATTGGTTTAGGTTTGCAACTTCTACTGTTTTGGTTTGGAATTTTGGATTAAGCAGAGTTGATAATTCATCAGGCTGAGCTAAAGATAAAATCGAGCTGTACCTTGCTCCGAGTGAAGCCTTTGAAGAAAGTTGTGAACTAATGCGATTAATTTTTCTTGTATCCCCAAAGATTCGATGTCCCGCAATCTTTAGACCAGTGCGAGCAAGACCCAGGAAAGGGTTTAACTTTTGCATAGCTGGGGCTGCTAAGTAGCGGTCGTAGCCACCAAATACTTCATCTCCACCATCACCTCCAAGTACAACTATGAGATTTTCACGTGCGAATTTAGCTAATAAATATGTAGGCACAATTGAAGAATCTGCAAAGGGTTGGTCAAGTACATGCGAGATTTTTTCGACAACTAATGCAGGATCTGGGCTAAGAATTTCCTCATGGTGATTAGTGCCGAGATAATTGGCAACCTGCTTTGCGTGGTGGGCCTCATTGAATTGTGCGCTATGGAAACCTATTGCGTAGGTTTGAACCTTCTCACTCATTAACTTTGCCATATAGGCAGTCACTATTGTTGAGTCGTAACCTCCACTCAAAAATGATCCAAGTGGGCGCTCAGAAATCAATCGCCGTGAGACTGATTCTTCAATTAGTTTATTCGTTACTTCCAAAGCTTCTTCGTATGAGATTTGGACTTTAGTATCAAAATCTAGCTCCCAGTACTTTTTGGTGATTACCTTGCCTTCATGCCAGGTAAGGACTGAAGCAGGTGGCACTTGTGTAATCTCATTGAACGCTGAATGAGGCGCGTTGATATAGCCATATTGCATAACCTCGGCCACCATATCTGTTCGCAGCGTGCGATCTGGGCGTGCCAGCATTAAGGCACGAACTTCCGAAGCAAAGAACAAGGTTCCATCATTTAATTGCGAGATCCATAATGGTTTCTTGCCCATCCTGTCACGAATCAAGTGAAGAGATTTATCGCGTGAATCATGAATAGCAATGGCAAACATTCCATTGAGTTTATTGATAAAATCTAAACCAAACTCTAGATAAAGATTAATAACCACTTCAGATTCGCTGGAATCACGGCAGTGCACACCGCGTTGTTCCAACTCGGAGCGCAGTTCTCGATAATTATAGATTTCGCCATTCCAAACAATATGAATCTTTTCAGCAGCATCAGAGGCTGGCTGCTTGCCAGCAGCAACTTCAACAATGGCCAAACGGCACATTCCCAAGCTAACTCCTTGGTTTAAATAGGTTCCTGTGTCATCTGGGCCACGGTGTTCGATTGATTTAAGTTGAGCGTCTAGGAGTAATTTGCTTGGCGCACTCACTCCGATTCCGCCGGTAATTCCACACATGAAGTAGGTCGCTAATCCGTAGTCGGAGGACCGTTGGCAACGCTTTGACCAAACTCTTTGAGCCAAGCAATAGTCTCGGTTAGTGCGGTTTCAAAATCCTTAGGTTGGACCTTAGGAAAGAGCTGCTTAAGCAGATCTGGTGCGTTTTGTGACTCTTTAACATCACCCAATCGCTCCGCCACATAGTTAACCTGTAACCCTGGAAAGTGTTTTCTCAGCATATCAATAGTTTCGCTGAGAAAGATTCTATTTCCGTAAGCCAAATTCATGGCTCCTTCCGTTAAAACTTTCTCATTCATAGCCGTTATTGCAATATCTAGGACCGTATCAACGTACGTAAAATCACGGGAGGCAGTTCCATCACCGTAAACATCAATTGGTTTACCCTGCATGGCGAGCCAGATCCATTTTGGCAGCACCGCTGCATACTCATGGTCGGGGCGTTGACTAGGACCAAAAACATTAAAGAAACGCAAGAGAGTAGTTGGTACTTTGTATGCGGAAGCATATGCCTGTACATACCCTTCGGCGGCGAGTTTGCTTGCCGCGTAAGGTGTCATCGGGCCGAGCCACATTGACTCATCTTTAGGGAGCTGCATATTGCGGCCATATACCGAAGATGAGGATGAAAAGATTACATGTGCACCAGTGGATCGAGCCACTTCTAAAACGTTAAGCGTGCCTGTTGCATTAACGGCATGTGTTGCTACAGGATTTTTGATGGAACGAGGAACTGAGCCTCTGGCAGCTAAATGAAAGATTGTTTCGCAATCCTTGAATGCGGCGTGTAGGGCTTCTGGGTCAGTGATAGATGCATTGTGAAAAACGCATTTGGATTGATCGACGTTAGAGATTAACCCTGTAGAGAGGTCGTCATAAACCACAACTTCGTGTCCCTCAGAAATAAGTCGTCGAGTCAAGTTTGAGCCAACAAAACCAGCTCCACCCGTCACTCCGACTTTTTTCATGAGGTTATTGTAATTCAACCGTGGGTGGTTATTAGTAGTTGGTTAGTCAAGTCTCACAACACCACTCGGTGTCTTCAAGTGCACCGCAACAATCCCTGACTCACCATCATTTGCTGATGGGTCAATAAAGTCAACGGTTGCACCATTTAATCCAGCGAGAATCTCTGTCTTAAACCATGACTCTGATAACTGCTCAGTATCAGCGATCGTAATCTTCTCAATTGCTGCAACTGCTTTGCCATCTTGTGATGGGTGATCAGCGGTTAACCATTCAATAAAAAATGGTAGTTCGCGAGAGTCAGTAATTTCATTAACTCCGATTTGCTTCCACTTAAGGTCGGTTCCATCTGGGCGTGTGCGGTGACCTTCGATTGCAGGGCGTCCAAACTTCTCTTCAACCTTTGAAATATCTTCAGTTGCAAAGACCCAGGTAAGCCAGCCTCCGCCTTCTTGTGCTTTCTTGCTAACAGCTTTACCCCAAGGAGTTTGCTCTGTTGCTGGGTGATCAAGGGGGCAGACAACTTCAATGTATTGACCGTTTTGGAGAGGCAGTGTGAAGTTGCGTGTGCCAAAGCGTGGGTGGACACCACCATCTACGAAGGTGCTGCCAAGGCGTGAGCCCAGGCGTTGAACTGTGTCGGCTAGTTGATCATGGGAGGTTACATATGAGACATGGTCTAAGCGCATGGGGAAATCTTGCCCTATGAAAGGGGGTGCTCATTACCATCTGGCCGCCTGCGGCGGCCTTGGGTTTATGGGTGAAAAAGAGGCTGGGTAAGGTCTTAAAGGGGAAATCTGGGCCCAAACCAAAATCAGACGGTCCATTGAAAAGGGAATAACACCCCCCTAGAACACTTCTTGGGAATCTAACCGTGGGTAAGTTCGGTGAGTTTCTTAAATCAAAACACCAAATAGATTATTTTTCAAAAATTAGGTAGGTTAAACTTATAGTAGCGAAGGAAATTCGATTCTTCAGATAAAGTAAACGTATGAGCCAAACTATGCCAATTGTATTTATTGGTTCTCCTGATAAGGCAACTCAATTCTACTCTGATCTGAATCTCAAGAAGGAGAAGTACAGTTTCTACACAGTTGAACCTGTTAATGCACTCAAAAATGACTTCTACGCCAGGCAATACGAGAGAAATTCAACAATGGTTGTGGGTCCAGGTACAGCGGGTTGCTCACTTGCCCATACGGAAGCACAGATAATTATAAAGAAGCATTTTATTACCCCCCCCTCTCTCTCTCTGTCACACACACTAACTAAACCCAAACTTACGTCCCCAGGTGCAGAAGTGGCAATCTCATCGGAAGCCTCATTATCTGGAGGGTTCATCTTCGAAAGTGACGCAATTCTGAGTAGATATGGTCGCAGGAATTTCTCGGATACTGTGACATTTTTGAATGCTCAAGAGTTTAAAGTGATTCAATTAGGCGGGCTTAAATCAACCTCAGGCCGAAAAGGTCAAAAAATAAATATCTTTAGCTCCTTGCGAAACTATTTTTTATCGAATGTCATCCATGATCTATACGAGGATATTAAGGAATTCTTGAATACGGATCTCAGTATTGTTCAAGGGTGGATAGGTGGCTCTCATGCGTATTACATCCATACTGACGCAATTGACCTTTTACAGCAAAATCAGGTTGGGTTTTTGAATTCATTTGATGACTACTTAAGAACATTGAGTTGGAACACAAATTGGGTTGGACGTACAAGACAAAATTTGTTTATTCAATCAGACACTCCATCACTCATTAAAGAAATAGGTAGATAATCAGTTGAAAAATAGGGCAGTCTTTCGAAGTGCCTCAAATTGAATTTTTGCCCCCTGCGAATCCCACTCATTTGTCCTAAAGGCTAAAATGCGCGGTTGTATGTACTCAGCATTTGGGCAATAGCCACCTGTGTATTTTGAAGAGATCCTAGGGTCAACGAATTTTTCTCTACCTTTGAAGTTTAGATTTTGAAAAACTGGTTCTAAGTAACTCAACTGCCAGGCCGCATAAATCCCTTTGCCGCCAAATGACATGAATTTATCTCTGAATTGTCTCCATGAGATGTCATCCCGCTCCAAAAGTATCGGTGCGGCCCAAAAGGAATGTTCTGAACCCTCATATATTGCTTGTGGGCGCAACCATGAAATGTCTGTAACCTGATTGAAAATTTGCTTACCAACATTTTTTCGAATTTCTATGAGCTCCCTGCTGCGTTCTATTTGACCAAGTACGACGCCTGCGGTTAAGTCCGACATTCGGTAATTCCAGCCAAGTACTTCATGCCTTAAATATTCAGGGTCCTGTATGTCCTTCTTGTCGATTTTGTGTGTTGTAGCGCCAACAGCTCTATAACCAAGAGATTGAAATTTTCTTGCCTTGTCTGCATACTCTAAGGAATCTGTGCATAACATTCCCCCCTCACCAGAAGAAAGATGTTTTGAAGATTGGAACGAGTAACTTGAGAAAATTCCAAAACTACCAATTTCTTTACCGTGATACTTCGTTCCGAATGCTTCTGCGTTGTCTTCAATTAGGGGAACTTCACCAATTGCTTCCTTAATAGCTGCATAGTCTGGAGATCCGCCGTAAAGGGCAACTGACATTACCGCCTTTGTCTTATTTGACATGCGATCAACAATACTTTTGCTATCGATTTGAAAGGTTGAAGGATCGACATCTGCGAAAACGGGGGTGGCGTTTGCTTGGAGAACAGAAAAAGCAGTAGCAGACATAGTTAGAGGAGGCACTATAACCTCGTCCCCAGGACCGATTCCAAGAGCTTCTAATGCTGTATGTAGAGTTCCGGTCCCATTTACGAAGCCCATAGAGTATTTCTTCTCAAAATGCTTTGAGAAGGCCGATTCGGCACGTCCCACCATGCCTGTTGCTTTAGAACCTCGGAACTCTGACTCTAAAACCTCTAGGACATATGACTTTTCTAAATCAGAGATTCTCTTCATTGGATAATAATACGGCTTAGTAGTTTCCCAAAGCAATTAGTGCAGCGCGCGTTGTGGCCCAATCGAAGGCAGTATTCTCCATTTCTGGGTTAACTTCGAGAAGTCGATTGCAAAACTCTAAATCAGATGAAGTGTCAATAGTCAGTCTAATCTGTGTAAAATCAGGCTCACCTTGATGGAACTTTTTTACTAAATTTGGAGAATTGCGAAGCCCTAGTGTCACGTGCTCCATTGATTCACTTGAGGCATCCTCAAGGATGTTATCGTAAAGTGCTTTGGTCCGAAAACTTTCAACATCTAAACCAACTGGAAAAACTGGGGTTTCAAAATTGTTGTAATAATCAATACCACCCAGATCTAGTTGCCGAATTGACTCCTGAATATGGGCTGGATCCTTAAATGGGTCATCCGCAGTAATTCGGACTACTTTACTCAAAGAGTGATCCTTGGAAATCGCCACAAAGCGCGATCGTACATCGGACTTATCGCCAAGAAAAATTTTGATTCCATACGTTTCAGCAACATGTGCTACTAAAATTTTATCCTCTTGTTGATTCGTAGTCGCTAGATACACTTGATTTGGAGATACGGATGCTAGACAACGTTGGATAACGTGATCAATTAAAGGTTTGCTGCCAAGTTTCATCAAACTCTTCCCTGGAAGCCTTGAAGAGCCCATTCGTGCCTGAATAATTACCCCGACTCCCATTTCTGACACTTTTCACCACCTACGCGGATCTTTAAAGTCGGGATTCACCGCGCTGATTGTTGGAAAGGATTGCAAATCACAAGCATTTAGGCGTTCACACAAAATCTCATTGAGCTCGTGCACATTAGTGATTCCGATAGCGAGGCTTGTAAACAAACTCTGTGAGTCATACATAGAGATTGCTCCCTGCAGGTTTGAAAAATTATTTTCAGAACAAAATTTTTTGAATATTGCCAAGTCAGGTAATTCTTCCAATAGATGGGGGTTAAGTAGGACACCCTGATGAAAAATACTTCTAGCCATAAACTTTGTGCCTTCGCTTGCTAATCTCAGTGCTACTTTATCACTTAGAAAATCTCTGTTGTAAAAGTTGAGGGGTGCTTGTATACAATTCGGTACCCACCCACCGAAGTCCATCTCTTCAACTGAATAGAGAGAAGCCCCTATTTGTTCGCAAATACCATCTGACAAAAGTGTATTTAGTAAATCAATGGCTTCTAGTCGAGATGCTTGATCTAATGAAGCCCAATTGTGGATCAAAATAGTCCGAAAATGCGGCACTTTGAGTGATTGTAATTCAGAATATAAAGTTGAAACTATCCTGTTTTGTGACTCAAACGCATAACTAATCTTAGTTGAGTACCAAAACATGCTGGATAAACTTGACCTCGCTAAATTCTCAACAGCATTTAAGTAGCTTTGAGCCAAATCAATTTCAGTTATTTCATTGCTTCTGGCAAATTGCAAGATTTCCTCTACCTCCTCCAAAGTCAATTTTGGTGTACGAACAAATTTCCCGTAACCTTCACCAAACTGCGCCCCGCCTAGGACTAAATTACGCCTGATATCTCCCGTGTTACTCAATTACTGACTCCAGAAATTTCAAAAACTCCATTTTGTTTTTCCCCCAGTTTGCCTTTTCGGCAGCAATCTTTCTAGCCCTTTCCCCAATTTTTACAAGAGTCTGAGGATCTAACGCTAAAACTTCTTTTAGTGTGTTTGCAAGACTCTCCTCAGACCCATTTTGAAAAAGAAAGCCAGAGTATCGATCCTTAATCCACTCAAGGTTACTTGGAAAATTAGACACGACACAAATCATTCCACTAGCTAGGGCTTCCATTAATGAAACTGATGAGCCATCGCTTTGGCTTGCTGAGATGTAGATTTCATGGGTTTCCATTAGATGAGCAACCTCAATAGGTGATTTAGAACCGAGGAATGAGACATTTGAATTTATGGAATTCTTAATCAAGTCCCTTTTACTTTCTTGCAGTTCGGGGCCATCGCCAACAAAGGTACATTTGGGATTCATTCCTTGACTATGCAGCCTTTGCAAAGCATCAAGAACTAGTCGATTTGAATGAGTTGGAAACCAGTTTCTTGTTACCAATAGATTATGTTTATTAAATGTCTTTAGGGGGTTTGCTGCAAATAATTCTAAATCGCAACCATAGGGAATTACGCCTACCTTTTTTTGATTTGTTTTATACTCATTAATTATTTTGTCGCAAATGTACTGACAGTCACATATGATGAAGCTGCAATCTTGGAGATTTGCACTTAAAGCGGTGTTATCACTTTCGGAATTTAGGTCATAGGCGAAAGATATGCCAACAATTGGAATTTGAGTGCTGCTTGGAATTACAGAAATTGGGCGAGTTAGAGGCGCTGCCACAATGAGATCGTATTGACTGTAATCGATCTTCTCGAGATCACTATTTTCTGAGAGAAAGAACGAATCTAATTGAAATCTTTCACCGATAGCCCTTAGGAAGCGGCGGTCATGAATTCCCTTGGTTTCTCCAATGTATATTACTTTTGAATCTCTCAAGTTACACAATGTCCCGAGTGACAATTTCATGCTTGGTTACACTTTTGCGAAGCTTAAGACCTACAACAGTCTCAATCTCAAAGGGGCTCAGGGATTCGTGTGGTGCTGGTCTAAGTGCAACTAAATCATCTCTATTAATTATGTGATCTTTTTTAAAATCTGCTGCAAATCTGAGGCATCTCCGCTGAACTATTCGAGCCTCCTGTTCGTTCTCTTCAACTTTCTTATTTCCTGTCCCGAGGGTACGTTGAAGAATCCGAGTGTCATCCACCATTTGTTTCCACATAATAGGATCTAAAGAAAATGCATGGTCGGGACCAGTTCTCGAAGTATCGTCTGTAAAGTGTTTTTCTACCGCTCGTGCACCAAGTGCTACGGCACCCAAAACAGCCACGTGGCCTTGCGAATGGTCTGATAATCCCAGAACTGCTGTTGGGAACTCTCTTTTGAATTCTTCTAGTGCCAATAGATTTAAGAAATCGAAGTTATCTTCTTCTCCAGTGTAATTTGTGTTGCATTGCATTAGTACAAATGGAACCTTTGCAACTTCTAACAGTCTTACCGCTGCTCTAATTTCTTCCATGTTACTAGCTCCAGTGGCAAGCAGTATTGGTTTCCCAAAGCCTGCCATTCTTTGGAGTGATTCTTTCCAAGTGATGTCTCCCGAGCCAACTTTAAAATATGGCATTCTGCTGGCAAAGTAATCAATGAATTCAAGATCATAAGGAGCCGTAAAATAATCTATACCTGATTTATTGCACTGGGCAATTAATGCATCCGTCCATTCGATTGGTAATTCAGCCTCTTTGTAAACTTGGAAAACATCTTTTTCCCATTTTGCTTGATGCGTTAACTTCTGCCCTAAATCTTTGAATCCCTTGCCCGATACAATTGTTTCTGCTTTAAAATTTTGAAACTTGGCAGCATTCGCGCCCGCACTTGCAGCAAGCCTGATCAATTCAAGTGCTCGCTCGAGAGAGCCATCATGATTAGCCGCAATATCAGCGATGAAGTAGGTGGGTGATTGAAGTGCTAAAGATGGATTGAGTGCTAATTTCATTCTAAACTCCCAAGGTTTGATTCTCGCATCATAACTAAACTTTCTTCCAGGGATAGGGTTTTGATTCCAAGACCGGACAATTTTGTGGTGTCAAGGCTTAAATCTAATGCTCTGCAGATATCTGATTGGTACTCCGTAGGCGTTATCAGGTCTTCATCAAATTCCCATACCTTGGCGATTTTTTTCCCAAATTCCAATTTGCTAACACGTTCGGAGCCGGCAACATGTATGATGCCAGATTGATTTAAATCAAGTAACTGGTCAATTGCGGCAACAGTATTTACAACATGCAGTGGCGTGAAGTAGATATTTGAGTATCCATTGAGTCGCTGATTATCGTGTAGCCCATAATAAAAATAATTAAATAGCGAAGATTTGCGGGTGCTCAACCCAAAGAAATTTACGCGCGCAATTAACGCCTCAGGATCTGCTGCAATTACGAGATCTTCACCACGAAGTTTTGATTTGCCATACGCTGTTTGTGGCCTAGCTTCGTCGGATTCTACCTTAGACCTTTTAACTCCATCAAATACTGCATCCGTTGAAAAGTGCACAAACTTCGCACCAGTAATCTTAGTTACTTCTGCCAAAGACTTTGGAAGTTCGGCATTTAAGAAATCCGCACTTTGGGGATTTTGTTCACAATCTTCAATATTTGCATTTGCAACACAATTTATAATACATTCAAAATCGTTTTTCAAAATATACTTTCTCAAATCTTTCAAATTATCTTGCCTAATGTCAAGAAAATACTTCCCAGAATTTGAGGTAACTGGAGATCGTCCCGACTGATGAATGACAGAATCACTTGAAATCAACCTCGAAATGTACGAACCAAGAAAACCTCCTCCTCCCAATATCAATGTCTTCCTTGGAAACATTTAGAGCTATTTCATTCTGCCGATGAACTCGGCCATTTCGGCAGAATCTATCCAAAGATCATTAGTGTCTGATGCATAAGCAGTTCGCTCACTCATTACCTCACCTTTGGGAGTTTCAAAGCTCCACTCAGCGACGACCGGGAGAACAAGGAATCGGTTACTCGATACCTTGATTGTTCTTCTACTGTCTTCCGCAGAAATCATTTCTTCATGAAGTTTCTCGCCTGGCCTAATGCCAATTTCAACGATTGCAGAGTCTGGAGAGACTGCTTTGGCTAAATCAATGATTTTCATACTCGGGATTCGTGGTACATACAATTCGCCACCTTGCATTAGCTCAAAACTATCCAACACAAACTTAACGGCGTCTTCAATACTGATCCAGAACCGCGTCATCCTAATGTCTGTGATCGGCAAAGGTTTTCCTTCTACCGCTAAGTTTTGAAAAAACGGAATTACAGAACCTCTGCTCCCCATAACATTTCCGTATCTAACAACACAAAACGAAGTTCCATAACTTTGGCTGTAGTTGTTGGCAGCAACAAACAGCTTGTCTGCAGTTAGTTTTGTTGCCCCATAAAGATTTATTGGAGAAGATGCCTTGTCCGTCGATAATGCTACTACTTTTGTAACGCCCGCATCAATACTCGCCTCGATTACGTTTTGGCTTCCAAGTACATTCGTTTTAATAAATTCCATGGGGTTGTACTCGCCTGTGTCGACTTGCTTGAGCGCTGCTGCATGGACTACATAATCCACACCATGCATTGCTCTAACTAATCGATCTTTATCGCGGATATCTCCAATAAACCAGCGTAAGCGAGAATCATCTTCGAATTCTGATCGCATGTGAAACTGCTTAAGTTCATCTCTAGAGTAAATTGCAATTCGTCTTACGTCGGTCTCGTTCAACAGCTGGCGCACCAATGCCTTACCAAGTGAACCTGAACCACCAGTTATAAGCACAGATTTTGAATCAAAAATTGACATGTTTCTCCATACCTAATAATGAACTTCAATCTTTACATATTCTACTAGGGCAATAGGCCTCATTCGGTGGGAAATTCAATAAATTACAGGATCGACTAACGCGCCAACTCACACATCAACGCTTCAACCGTCAGCAACGGCGCTGCGTTATGTCCCAAATTAACCCTTGCCTCCATGATGGCGTTGATCTTGTTGATTGTGGCCGCTGGCTTGTTGTTAGTAGCATAAGCATTAATCTCGTTTTCAAGCTCTTTGTTAATCAGGCCATCGTTGCTGCCCGCCTGCACCATCATGACATCGCGATAGAACGTGGCAATATCTAATAGCGCGGCATCAAGACCATCTCTAACCATTCGCGTGCTGCGGGTCTTTTGTTCTTTTTCCAACTCCTTTATTGCTTTGCTTCCCCCACTTGCCATGCCCCTACCCGTTGCACCTTTGCCATAAGCAAGTGATAAATCATCAATCTCTTTTTCATTTCTCTCAGCAGCAGCAGAATTTGCCTGCTCAGTTGCTAGATCAACTAAAGCTTGCGCTGCAGCAAAAGCAGAAGAGATACCTTTTAATGTAAGTGGCAGGGCCATGATGGTGGTGCGGGTGTTGCGCACAGATTCATTGTTAGCTAAATATCTAGCACGGCCAATGTGTCCTTGGCTTACTCGTGCTGCAAAATCTGCCATCGCTGGTGATATGCCATCGCGCTTTTGTAGTACTTGAGCAACGGCAGCATTCGACGGTGTGACAAGTTGTAGATGACGACAGCGAGAGCGAATAGTTGGTAAAACATCATGCAGCGTTGGAGCACAGAGCAACCACACAGTTCTATTTCCTGGCTCTTCAATAGCTTTTAGTAAAGCGTTTGCTGCAGATTCTGTGAGTCTGTCAGCATCTTCCATCACAACCACGCGCCAACCACCCATAGATGGTGCCCAAGCAACTCGCGTGAGAAGCTCTCTTACTTCATCAATCTTTATTGATAGTCCTTCAGTCCTAATAATTTCAACGTCTGGATGTGCTCCACTGGCTGCAGATCTGCATTGATTACATTCACCGCAGCCATCATTCGAACAAATCAGGGCTTGAGCAAAAGCAACCGCGGCAGATGATCTGCCAGAGCCTGGTGGGCCCGTGAAGACCCAGGCATGGACCATCTCTTGTGATTCTTGTCCGCTTCGTGTGGCAGCAACAGCTGCTTTAATGATTTCAACAACATGTTCTTGTCCCACAAGATTTTCAAAAACACTCACCTCTTTGTCTTCGCTTTCTTTTTAGGCGCTGCCCGCTTAACTGCTTTGCCTGCAGCCCTAATAGGGCGCAGCAGTAAATTGCCTTTATCTTCTCTGGCATTGCGCTTAAGAGCACCAATTTCACTGACTCTTGTAATGATCTCTGCATGTGTCTCTTCAATTGTTTTGTTGCCATCAACGATGAAGTAACGCTCAGGGTCAAGTAAAGATAACTGCAAGAACTCTTGGCGCACGCGCTCATGGAAATCAATAGGTTGAGATTCAAGGCGATCTTTACTCTTTAATCTCCCTAAACCAATCTCAGCTGGCAGATCAATAATGATGGTGAGGGTTGGGAACAAAGATTCTGTTGCCCATCTTGAAATTCTTGCCACTTCACCGGGCTCTAGGACTCGTCCTGCGCCTTGGTATGCGATAGATGAATCAAAGTATCGATCACCAATTACAACCTGTCCTGCAGCCAGCGCTGGGCGAATAACGCTGTAAACATGGTGAGCGCGATCTGCTGCATAGAGCAAAGCTTCAGCACGTGGTGAGATCTCACCGGTTGAGTGAGAGAGAAGAATTTTTCTAATCTCTATTCCTAGATCACTTCCACCAGGTTCGCGT
>Ga0214919_10002969_pt1 | contig 26171 bp, 30 predicted proteins | sample LL1503_MetaG_FD_177994 | JGI IMG/M metagenome (GOLD analysis project Ga0214919, IMG submission 177994) | Freshwater microbial communities from Lake Lanier, Atlanta, Georgia, United States - LL-1503 | ecosystem: Environmental > Aquatic > Freshwater > Lake | place: USA: Georgia | collected...
CCTTTCATAATCTTCTTATCATATTCCTTTCGATAAGGACCATGAATCTTCCCAGAAGGATATTCGTGTAAATATATAACTGTTCCAACTTTCCTCTTTTCAAGGAATTTATTGGCCGCCAATTTTGGAGTCTTCTCTGAAACTTGCTTTTTCGACTTCGATTTGTGAATACTGAATATTCTCATTATTTTATAACGAGAATATATTTTCAACTTAAAAAGAATCGAATATTATTTATAAAAAAAATGTTCAAACAATTATTATCATCATTATTTATCAGACGCGCTCCTGTCTTTTTGGGCCGTTGGAAACTTAAATACGAAGAGCAACAAATAAACCGATGTGTTCTATGGGCGAACGAGGACAACTGTGGTTGTTGCGATATAGAACGGCCAGTATTCGAAGAAGATGTCAGCGATGATTTCTATCTACCTTATATTATATAATTATATAGAGTATCCACGTTCAAAAAGTTTATTTTTTGTTTGAGGCGAATCTGGCTGTTTAAGAAGTTTCTCAATTTCCGCATTTCTCCAACTAAGATAATCATATTTTCCAATCGGTAAATATTGTAGCTTATGATATTTCCATCCGACTTCTTCTAATTTGTTGATGAAGTCCGACTTTACTCCGGATGCGAGGATGTCATCTTTTGAAATGTATGAGTATTTTATTTTGGGCTTCTTGTATTTTTTTAGCCATGACGCGAATACTTTCATTGCGCTGAGCATGTTTGTAGTTTGATGTGGATGATATTTTGCTCGGTTGAACAGTTTATATATGACAAAGTCATATATAAACTCTATAAATATAAATCACTACGTGATTTATATTATTCATTGTGTTTATTACATTAAATTGATAGGCCGGACTTCTGAAGCGGATGAGTTGAATTGTTTTCTGGGCGGTTTTTTCGTCTTTGAAGCCGGTTCCTTTCATTGTTCGATTCGGGTGGCGGTCGGAGTAGAGTTCCATCACGTGTTTATAAAATAATAGGATTTTATTATTTTCTAAAAATAATAAATAATTGTTAGATAAAATATGATTTTCTCATTATTTACGAAGAAGAAAAAGAATACCGATTACAACGAAATGGATGCGTTTATTGAAAAGGAGTATTGCGATGATATAAAGGAGACCGCAGTTGTATTGGAAGAAGAAGAGAAACAAGAAAATAAAGATGGCGTCATAAAGAAGGCCAGAGATTTATTGAAAAAAGCAATAAAAATTTTTACATAATAATATATTCAAATAATACAATAAGAGCCTAATGAAATATCACCTTCCTCTAATATTTGAGTCCTCCAATTGAATAAATTATCAATTACGCGAGTATCCAAATCAATTCTCTTGAATAAATCCCCCTCCAAAAATATTAAATTACCTCGTCTGAGTTCAAACTTGGAAATTGCCGCATCTTGACTGACATATAAAACCGTTGTAGTTATTCCATGTTGTTCAATGATATTTGTCTGATTCTCAATATAGTAAATTTTGGTCCCCACGCGCAGGTAGTCATTAACTTCGCGACACGCATATAACAAAATCTCAACCTCTTTTACGAAAAATCGCGCGTTTCGTATTTCCATTCTAACAATTGAATAATTATGGAGGCCCTTACATAAGCATTCAAATTCTCCATTCTCAGTGATACTGAATGGTGTATGATACGTCTCCACCGAAGGTAAATCAATCCTCTCAAATTCGGAAAATATGAATGAGTCCGTTTCATCATACATCTCCTCATATTTCCATAAATAAACACTTATTATATGATTTGTTGAGCGGATGATATATAGATAAGGTAGTGTCGGATGATATACCAATTTAATCTCATAATCTTTATCATAACCGACAAGCGTCTCATTAACGACGATACCGCCACCCGAAAATATTAATGACTGAATTTCCAGACCTGCGTCGGTTATTATGCTAGCGAACATCCTCGACTTATTCGGATGAAAATCCATATGCTCAATCTTACTTCCAATATCAATCCGGTCAATGTATCTGTTAGAGTGCGCGTCCCAGAACATAATAGTTCCTTTTCGAGTTACAGACACAATACAATCATAGAAATCATCAGACCATATCATATTAGGAACATGCCTTACGAAAATAACACCATTTTCAACAAAATCATCTTGAAAGAATTTTACATAAATTCCATTTTCAATAAATAGGGCCATCGTATTTTTGACGGCGCAAAGAATCCGGATGTTTATCAATTTCCGGTGGTCCATATATGATTCCATAAGTTCATTCCGTATTTTTTTGGGGAACGCATTATAAAGCCGTTCGCAACTGGCGCCACTATTCATTGAAAACATTATTTTTTCCCAAATGTCTGTTGGTAAATCCATTTTAGATAATATTTACGGTATATTATCTAAAAGCTTTTATATCGCATTTAAAAAATGGACTATTATTTGATATGAACTGAACAGTTCGATAGCTACGTTGTACTATCATTACTCTTCTTTGCGGTTTCAAGCTTCTTGCTTTTGTATCAATATTTCCGCGACAACCGGATTATTCGACACGTTGAGCTGGAAGATGTTGAAGTCAAGTAGTTATATAAAACATCTAGATATAAATTGGAACTGGATAATTTATGGAACGCATACACGGTCAAGATATATTGAGTTTTTAGAAAAATTGATATTAAACGCGCCAATATTTTATCCAATTAACGGATTTGATAAATAGAAAATGAATAAAAATCCACGTTTTAAAAACTTACCAATAAACCAACAGCAACAACTGATGCGCTTCATGGAAAAATATAGACTTGATTTTCCAAGGAAATCGGTATGTTGGTTTTCAATGGCCCAATTTGTCAGAAGACGCTTGTTAGCGCCAATGGGACAAACAATCTCATATAATCGCAATCAAATCAAAGATTCATATGAAGAATTTCTGAAAAGATGTTCAATGAAATTTGGACTATCTCTGTCTCCTCAATTCATCATTCGAGGGCGGTTCAATCCAATTAATCTACCTGAAATCGTTCAATTAATGAGTTCAAATTCATTACAAACAAAAATTCTGTCGATTTCACATTATGGAACCGCAATTCTTTTGGGAAATACAAGCGCAATCGCAGAAATGGTTATTAGATTATCCAAAATATCCATGTATGACCACAATGGAAATGCTGACAATCGTTTAAAAAATAAATTACTTCAATTTGAATTACTTAAATTGATTGAACATGGAATCTCTCGTAGATGTCCAGATTGTCTTGGAATGATGTCCCATTTTTTGGATACTGGATTTGGAATTGTTCCAGTTGACCGACAACGTGCCCTCAAACTTTCCGGTGAAAGTTCAGAAGCAGGAAGTGTTATTGGATGGTTTTCTCTGGCGCGTTTGCTAAAAGATAATTCCGACAATGTGTTATACAATGATGAGATTGATGATGGAATTGATGAAGATGATTTAGGGGTTCGACAGTTTATTGGTAAAAGAGCGACTCGTGATGAACAAATACGCCGGACATTAGAAGATCATGGATGTAAAAGTTGTCTCGCCGAATTTTATCTTGAGAAAGATGAATGTCCAGATTGTAATTTTGATTTAACCCTATTCAATAATTATCCAGATGATAATACAAGCGTTTCAAAAAAGGAGAAGATGCGAATTGCTGTTGAGATTTACTACAAGATTTTAAGCGAAAATCCTCAATCACATCCAATATGTGTTGATTCGCGTAAGAAACTCGTAGAAATCTATAAACAACGAGAATGGTTATTTGGTGGAAGCATTGAAGCAACTGATGAAGAAATTCGCAGATTGGAGGCAATTTAAGGTTTCCTTCTAATATGCGAGCGTGTTCAATTTATAAAAATGGAAACTCTAAGTTCCAGTCGTATTATCATTTAAGTAAAAAATGATTTTTTCATGGAAAAAATAGCAAGATTAATTTAAAAAAACTTTTCAAAAAAGTTTAATTTATTTTGAAAATATTAGTAATAAAAGTAAATTCATATAATTATTCTTTTGAAATATGTAAGTAATATTTATTATCTTTACTACTTTCTTTTATTTGTATATTTTCTGATATTTTTCCACACTTTGATACAACATCTTTTATAATATCAATATTCACTTGATAAACTTCTTTATATTTTCTATATTGAAACTTTTTCATAAATATTTTAGCACATTTTTCAACACTGTCGATATCATCTGTCTCAAAATAATATAATATATTTATATCATCTGATAGTGGCGATTGATGTGATTTTAGTCGTTGTTTTAAATCTTTTGTTTTTCCTATTTTATATAGTGAATTATGAGGAGAATTTGGAGTTTCAAATACATAAATAACTCCTTTTTTAGGATATACTTTGGGTTTTTGATTATTTTCTAATTTTTTTATTTTTTCTTGTAATCCTTGAATAATATAATCTTTGTATTTGAATAATGTTTCTTCGACTTTAATAAAATATTCTCGAACTTCATTTCCTTTTTTTGACTTTGTAAGTTGACAAACTTTTTTGAAGCAGAATGGAGTCAATAAAATTTTTTCTTTTGTTGTTGCTCCACTTCCAGAACCTTTTTCTTTTTTAATTTTTTCCACTATATAATCAATATTTTTAGTATATGAGTTTTTTAAAGTAGACTTTAAATTTCCTTTATTTATTTTCAACCACTTACATACATTATCGATATCAATTATAAAATTATTCTCAAAATAATTATAATTTGTAATATTAAAAAAATCATCTATAAATTCATATAATTTATTATTTATTATTATTTCATTATTTAATTCTTTTTTTATAAAATTAATTAAATCAATATCATTATGATTTTCAGTATTTATAATTATATTATCTTGAATTTGTTCTATTATATCTGTTTCTATCTCATTATTATTAAATAAATTTTTATTTAAATAATTACTCATTATTAAGTTTTCTTTACTTATTTTTTGAGAAATATTTATATTAAACTCTTCTAATAAATTACATACTAATTTTATTTCTCTATATTTATTACACCATAAAAATATCCCTGATTTTCCTTTGTTTTCATAAACTCTTAAACATCTACTCACTCTTTGAATAATATTTATAGGATTTACTACATTATATGTTATATAAACACTGTCGCAGTTTGGAATATCAATACATTCATCTAACGTATGAACTGAAAATAATAAATTCATTTTATAGTCTTTTTTAAATTCATTAATAATTTTATCTCTTTTTTTAAGAGATGTTTTATATGTTATTGAATTTGTTTTTAATTGAATATTATAATTAGTTTTATTTAATTTAATTATTTCTTCTTCATATTTGCTTATTTCTTCAATTGTTTTACAATATATTATACATTTCTTATATCCAAAATATAACATATTTTTATAAAAAAAATCTATTTTATTTGTATCTTCTTTTAAATTTGGTATTATCAATCGAAAGTCATTAATATATTTATTTTTTATAGCATCAACAAATGAATAAGAATAAAATATATTACCAAATAAATCATATTCATCAATATTATGAGCATTTACTCGTTCATCATCAATTTGTTCATATATTTTGGGTGTAGCACTTAAAAATAGCCTTTTATCATAAGAACATATTAATTTATTCATATCATTATTTACATCATTAACTTGATTAATGCTCAAATTATGGAATTCATCAACAATTATAATAGTATTATCTAATTTTAGATTTAATAATAAAGATGCGCTACAAAATGTAGAACTTATTATATTTTTTTGATTATGAATATCAATACTTCTTTCTCCGTCCATCGAAAGTAATAAATAATTATATGTATCTTCGAAATATTCTTTAAATTTTTCTAATAATTGAACTGCATAATTTCTTAGAGGAGATAAAATAATAATATTATCATAATTTGATGCAATCATACAAGCAATTAATGTTTTACCCATTCCACATGGTAATTGTAATATACCTTTCCCAGTAAATTTATTATAAGCTTCAATTTGATAATTTCTCGGTTGATGTTTAAGAATAATTTGTTCTTCTTTATGTTCCTGATATTCTAATTTTTGATATTTAATTTTATCATTATTTAAAAATACAGATTGAACTAATTGAGAACATTCTGTCTGAGATATAATAATTCCTTTAATTGGAACTTTTGAAATTAAAAATAAGAAAGAAAATCCAGATAAATCTTTAACACATATATTTTTAGATTCATAATTTTTACATTGAACAATAATAATATCTGTATCATCTTCTTTATTTATCATCATAATATCGCATCCAATATCTCTATATGAATTTTCTTCATTATTATTTGTAAGATATATATCAAATCCACACTTAAAAATATATTTATATGGAATATCCTTCCATAAGAAAATAAGATAATTTTGATTATTATTAATTAAATATTGTAATGATTGAGATTCATATAATATTCCTCGTTCCATTATTATTAGATAATAGTTAATTTATTTTAAATATAAATAAAAAAATTATTTATAAAAATATATATTTGAAACATATAATAATATCTTTTTATAAATAAAATATTTTAATAGTATATAGTTCGAAAAATGAAAAAAATCAAAAAATAACCATTTGATTTGTATTGAATTTTCTATAATAAGTCATTGTATTGAATTTATAAAAATAGAAACTAAGTTCCAGTCGTATTGTATCCACCACAACCACCACATTTCAGTCCGTAATAATGATAGCTAACTTGTCCTGTAAAATCACAATCATTACAGCGAATATCAACTAAATGCTCTTCATCAATTGGATGATTTTCAATTTGTTCATCAATATATTTTGTTATTTTTTCCAAAGCCTCTCCACTGTAAAGGCTTTTCCTACACAATGGACAATTTATCTTATAATTATCTGTATAACTAATCAGACAATCTTCATGAATTGGATGGCCACATGGCATTATAAAACTTTGTCTGATTGAATTGAATATATCTTCCAAGCAAATTGGACACTGAGTATGAAACGCGTCTTTTCTACAAACATGCTTTTCTTTATTATCAACGACGCATGTATTACAAGTATCACAATGGATATATTTACTGTCATTACCGACGCGACATAACCCACATTTATCACAATGGAAATAATTACGCTCGATTCTATCATCGAAGAAATTACATATTTTACAGAAATATCGGGCGAATTCTATTTCGCAAGATACGCATTTATTACTGACTGGTTGTTGGGTATTACATTTTGCGCAGACGATTTCTTTGACGTCGAACCTATTTATTTCGTGTGTTTCATTCTCATTATGACAAAATCGACAAGTATATATTTTATTACAACAAGGTGATACAAACTTACAGTTGCGAAAGTAATGCGGACATTGTTCCATTAGAGATTTATTGATATGTTTTTTTTAAGTTAAAAATATTTTATAAAAATAACAAGATAAAAAGAGGAGGGAACAGATAAAAAACTTTTAGTTTTTTATCTCATGAGGTTCTATTACTGATAAAAAGGAAAGTTCCCTCGACTAGTATTCCTATTATAAGCATTTTCTTGTTTCAGATTATTACGTAATTCTTTTAACATATTACCAAGAATATTTTTACCAAAATCTTGATTATCAGAATATAATTCTTTCATAACTGCTGTTTTAACATCAAATCCAATACCCCAATCTCTGTCAAATTTATTTGCTTCATAGAGCTCCTTTGAATGAGTTTCAATCAATTTTTGTTTAAGCTCTTCATTTTGATTAAATTTTAATGATAAACCTCTTGCCATAACATCGATTTTATCTTCTTCCCATTGTTTAGGATTAAAACCTGGAAATTGTGTTCGACCTAATTCTTTTATTTTTTTCGAATTAGATGTTTCCATAATAGTATTAGATAGTTTATTTGCTCCAAAATCTTTTGTTTTTCTAAACATAAAAAACTGTTCTGTGCTTTGGAATACATATTTTTCATTATCATCGGTAAACTTACACGGAAAAAAATTACTCATCCAATTATAAGTAGGTGAATCAGATATAAAATAAATTGATTCTTCGGTTTCTCCAGATATCATTTGTCGAATAAGATCATGAAACATTTTCTTATTTTCATTAGAATTATTTTGATTATTTATAGGTCTACTTTCTTTAATATCCTGTTCTTTAATATCCTGTATACATTTTGCTATATATTCTTTATCCTCATCTGATAATGATTTTTTTGTACAATAGTGCTCTATAAGTTGTATACATTCCGCAATATATTGTAATTCTTTCTTCTTTTTATCATCAAAATCTGTATTTTGTAACTTATCATAATTATCATACTTTATTTTTTTTCTATCTATTTTTTCAAAATTTTCATGTGCAAGTTCTATACATAAAGTTATATAGTCTTTTTCTGTTAATTTTCCCCCTCGCATCCCACCTTTTTTTACAACTCGTTTTTTACTACTTTTCCCGCTCAATTTAGCAACAGGCTTATACCGAATTACGCGACCTTTCAACTCGATTGGCTTCGCTAATTTTTCGATGTATCCTAAATAAGGTCCGTAAGTCTTCTTTTCAGACTTCTGAGTAATCTCTCGAATGTGGAATGACACTTTCCTCTTTTTGTCCGATGCGCAGAGTTTGCTAACTGCCTTTCTGGCCGCGGAAGATGGGCTCGAAGAAACATAGAGACCGTGTTCCTTTGAGCCGATAACAACTGTGAAATTGCGTTTGGTAGAAGAAGAAGTCTTCTTTGGTGTTTTTGTTGCCTTTGAGACTTTGGGTTTTCCTCCAATTTGTGGCATTTATATTATATATGAATAATATTTTTCCAAATAATATATTATTGTATCATTTTGGGTTGTAAGCTGTGAATGTTTGAATTTATCCATTTACAAGAATTTAGAATCCTTTTTATTTCTCTGAAATATTCCAAGCAAGGTATTTCAACAATTTCATTTTTAAAGATGTATCTATTTATATTGTTAAATTTCATATATGTGTGATGATATAATTCGAGCCAATCAATAAAATAATAACAATCACTTTGATTATAATAAATAAATGAACGAAATGGAGACAATGGGTTTGGACTATCATCATGATATTTTTTCTTAAACATTTCCCATGATTTACAAATTGTATTCCAATATTTTATCCAACTATCCTTTTGTATTTTTCTCCATTTTTTATTGTTTGTAATATCATTTCCATTTTTTATAACTTCTTGACCGCTCTTCAATACAACATCAATTTCATCCCATTTAACATTATAAAGTTTATCCAGTAAATCGAATAATTTTTTTGTCATATCTTCTCTTTTTGAATTTATTTCGTTGTTGAACGGTTTGAATCCATATCGCATATAAAATGTTTCTCCATAACGTAAAGCACTGAGTAATTTATATGGAACTTTTTTATATGGTTCCATCATATTTTTTTTATGGAAAAAATTGTCTATTTCGTCGCATGTAATAAAAGAATCATCTTTCAACGAGCATTCTTTAACGGCCAATAAATATAATAATTGTAATCCTAATATCAAATATTCTGAACCAGTATATATTTCTGATTTAGATATATTTTCAATTATACCTTTATCTTTTGTTATTTTTATATATAAATTGCGAAAACCCGTTTTTTCATCAACATTTGTCATCAATGATATAGTATCATCGTTTTTTTGAATATTTAATTTAATTTCATGTTGAGTCAATGGTCTTTTATTTGAAAAAACACCATAAACTGATATTTTATCATTTGTATCAATTAAATTTTTCAAATTATTTATTTCCCCCCAAGGATTGAATATCATAATTATACAAATATAATATTTTATATCATTAAACGAAATATAATTTCAAATTAAACTTTTTGATTGCGTAATTATTCAAATATTTATTTTTTAGAAATTACTTTTTTCAAGATTAGATAAATATATGACGCCACGACCAAACAAGCCATCTTATAACAAAGGCGGATATGGTTCTGGAAACCGAGAAAGGAATCCTCCACCAAAAAAGGTAGTTCCACCACCTCCCGAGAATGATTTACAAATATACGTAAATCCAAACAATCCAAACGATTTTATTTTCTTGGATTATTCACCTGCGCCTCCGGCTCCTCCAACACCATCTCAATCTGTTGTTCCTTTTCGTCCCCAATACAACTATCGCGACGATGATTCAGAGGACGAAGATTTGCTCAAACTCCGGCGCCTCGTTAAGAATGACAAAGTATTAAGCAATAATAGACCCGCCATGAAATGGACTCATACAGTTGAAGATATTGATGACCTTTTACATCTCGCCTACGCCGTCGAAAAATTCAACTATACCAATATTTCACTCAATCAGGCCCATCTTCTTCAATTACAGGCGCCCCTCCAAAAATTGAAGGACCTCATCGGTATGGAATCCATCAAGACCGGTATTTTCAATCAACTCATATTCTTTTTACAAAATATAGAGCCCCAATTTCCTCAAATGCTCCACACTTGCGTTCAAGGACCACCCGGCTGTGGAAAAACTGAACAGATATAAATCACGATGTGATTTATATCTCTTGAGTTTATATATGACTACGTCATATATAAACTGAACTCGCTAATATATTAGCCGATATTTACGCAAATTTGGGAATCATCCGAGAAGCGAAGGTCGTCGTCGCGAGGCGCAGTGATTTAGTGGCCGGATTTCTTGGTCAGACTGCAATTAAAACGCAGGAAGTTATCGATTCCGCGAAAGGAGGAGTTTTATTGATTGATGAGGCGTATTCGCTTGGGAATGAAGAGAAGAAGGATTCCTTCGCGAAAGAGTGTATCGACACAATCAACCAGAATCTGACCGAAGGTAAGGCCGATTTTATTTGTATTATAGCCGGATACAAGGAGGATTTGGAGAAGTCATTCTTCGGGTTCAACTCAGGGCTCGAACGCCGTTTTCCATATCGCTATACGATTGATGAATACACGCCGGAGGACCTTTGTAAAATATACCAGACAATTTTGGGCCGGAGCGGGTGGAAAATAAAAGAGGATGATGAAAAGAAGATGGTGGACTTTTTAAGGAAAGAGCGGGAGAGTTTTAAGTTTAACGGGGGCGATTTGGAAAATTTTGTTCATTTCTCCAAATTGGCTTTCGCAAAGAATAAGATATTTAATGTTAGGGATAATCAGAAGATTATTCAGATGGATGATGTTTTGGTAGCATTTGAGATGTATGGGGCGAACAAGAATCGGGCGGGGAAGGAAGTGTCGTCGGCGCCTCCAATGTTTATGTATACATAGGTTATTCATTATTTATAATATGCCAATTCGTGTCATCTTCATTACTATTCGATTCAGTTGGTTTCCATTTAGGATTTTCAGTTTTCATTTTAACAGCATACTTTTTTATATCTTTAAAATAGTTTTCATCGTTATATGGTCCGCAGATTGCACCATATATAATAAAATTAATTAAATATGTAATATTCATTTTTTCATCAGATGTTGAATCTGGTATATTTTTAAATTTATCATTTAAACTACGAATAGCACTTCTTTCCCTTATGTCTCTTTGTTCGTAAGTATAACCCAGATGGTTTTTATTATTCCAAGAAGCCTTATGATATTTAGTATGATTATTATTATTATTATGATTATTATTATTCTGATTATTATTATTCTTTCCATGATGCATAAATTCTTTTCTTTCTTTTTCTACAAAATTTACCCAAGCAATTAAAGAAAGTAATTCGTCTTTTGTTTTAACATCATGTAAATCACGAGGATATTTTTTTTTTGAATCATTATTTAAAGCAGAAGAAGCAGAAGAAGCAGAAGAATCGATTTTACTAACCGTTCCACCGCCTCCTTTTTTTACAACTCGTTTTTTACTACTTTTCCCGCTCAATTTAGCAACAGGCTTATACCGAATTACGCGACCTTTCAACTCGATTGGCTTCGCTAATTTTTCAATATATCCTAAATAAGGTCCGTAAGTCTTCTTTTCAGACTTCTGAGTAATCTCTCGAATGTGGAATGACACTTTCCTCTTTTTGTCCGATGCGCAGAGTTTGCTAACTGCCTTTCTGGCCGCGGAAGATGGGCTCGAAGAAACATAGAGACCGTGTTCCTTTGAGCCGATAACAACTGTGAAATTGCGTTTGGTAGAAGAAGAAGTCTTCTTTGGTGTTTTTGTTGCCTTTGAGACTTTGGGTTTTCCTCCAATTTGTGGCATTTATATTATATATATAAAGAAAAAATAAAAATTATATTCTACCATCATTTAATGATCATCAAACTCTTCATCCCACTCCTCTTTTTCTTAAACTCCATCGCTTCCGCGGTTCATCCAAGTCAGATCGAGTGCTTCGGAGTCATAGGCGACTCCATCAGCGCTGGGTTTTCGATGAATTCCGGAAGTCCCAGAGCTGATTTTATAGAGTATAGAGACCAAGCTTTTGCGATAGGTCGGAAGCCCGATTACCGAACACTCCCCAATATATTTCACGACTTCTACCCCCAGCTCAATCTCTCGGCCTCCTGCGCATCCAATTACGAAACACTCGTCGAATATAACCACCGCGCGAATCAGGACTGTAATGTGGCCATCTCCGGCGCCCTATCGGACCGGCTCGTCGATATGTGGGTTAGTTAACGATTGATTAAATCAATATAAAATAATATAAACTTTGTATGATATATGCTCAGAAGTGAGCATTATATGCTCAGAAGTGAGCATTATATACTCAGAAGTGAGCATTATATACTCAGAAGTGAGCATTATATACTCAGAAGTGAGCATATAATGCTCACTTTTAATTTCTATTATATATTATGATAGAATTTTCAGATTTTCTAAAAAAATATTCTACAATACCAAATCAATTTATTGATGATTTTTTCAAAATTATAAAAAATTATGATGATTTTGATAATTTATTTTACATATATTTAGATAATGTTTCAAAATGGGTCAATCAAAAAAAATCAAATATTAAAAGAACATTAGTAAAAAATTTTTCAAAAAATGTTGATTATTCAATTGAAAAAATAGAAATTGGAAGAGGTAAACCAAAAGAAAATATTTTACTAAAATCATCAACATTCAAAAAGCTTTGTATGATGCTTAATAATAAAAAAGCAAAAGAAGTTCGTGAATATTTCTTGAAGGTTGAAGAAACATTAGATAAGTATAAAGATTACATTATCAATTCATTAAAAACACAAGTTAAACAAATGGATACATCATTGAAATCACGTAAAAAACCAAGTAAAGGAGTTATTTATGGTTTTGAAATAAATGAAAATAATAGAAAATTTATAAAAATTGGAAAAAGTAAAGACTTAAAACAACGAATGAAACAACATAATTCTTCACATGCTGATAAAATAAATGTAGAATTTATATTTGAAACTGATAATTTTTCAGAAGTTGAAGGATGTATCAAGGAAATAATGAAAAAATATCAATATAGAAAAGGAAAAGAGGTCTATGAAGTAAGTATTGATAAGTTAAAAAAATTAGCCGATGGATGTGATAAATTAACTAAAAAGTTTCATAAAATAATGGATGGAAATAATAATGTTTTACTTGTTATTGAAAAAGAATAAATATTTTACAGCTATTTTTATAAAATATCATTCTCCATTGTTTTCAGAAATAAACGAGCTTTTTCCAATTTTCATACTATATATAATATAAAAATTATATTCTACCATCATTTAATGAACATCAAACTCTTCATCCCGCTCCTCTTTTTCTTAAACTCCATCGCTTCCGCGGTTCATCCAAGTCAGATCGAGTGCTTCGGAGTCATAGGCGACTCCATCAGCGCTGGGTTTTCGATGATTTCAGGAAGTCGTCGTACTGATTTTATAGAGTATAGAGACCAAGCTTTTGCGATAGGTCGGAAGCCCGATTACCGAACACTCCCCAATATATTTCACGACTTCTACCCCCAGCTCAATCTCTCGGCCTCCTGCGCCTCCAATTACGAAACACTCGTCGCATACAACCACCGCGCAAATCAGGACTGTAATGTGGCCATCTCCGGCGCCCTATCGGACCGGCTCGTCGATATGTGGGGCGACCTCTTGTTCCAATGGAACAACCGCAACTGTTCGCGGAAGTGGAAACTGCTTACGGTTATGATAGGCGCCAACGACATTTGCGCATACTGTTTAACCGGATATAATCAAACAATCGCGAATTATATGGCCAACGTCCGCCAATTACACGACCAAATTTACAAGGACGCCCAGAACGTTTTCATAAATTACGTGTCCCTATTTGATGTGTCCGTCGTTATGGACTGGCAGAACCCGAAGTGCGATATCGTCCATCTTCTTATAAACGAGTGTCCTTGTATTTTGGGCCGGAACCGCCAGAGGGACGCCCGAGAAAAAGTGGGCGCTCTCTACAAAGATATGAACCGCGCACTTTATCCGTATATCAAATCACTTGATGGGGAGCGAGACGATATCATTGTTCGCATCCAGCCCATTTTGGAGAATTTTCACGTTTATAATCAGTCATATCTCTCGACGCTGGATTGCTTTCATCCGTCCGCTTTTTCGAATGCGGTTATGGGGACGATTTTATGGAACAACATGTTTTTACCGGAGGCGCAGAAACTGAAAAATATGGAGTATTTGCTACCGCTTTATCGGCCAACGGCTACGGATGTTTTACAGTAAATGCTTTTTTATCCATATACCGCAAACTTATGTGATATTTGGAGCCTTGTAATAGCGTATTTATTTTTACAAATAAATCAAAATAATATTTTGTATCAAGTGATTTTATATTACATTTCAAACCAAAAAGTTGTTTATATTTTACTAAATTATCACCAACTTTATGTATATTAAAATCTATTGAAATATTTCCAACGCTATATTTATTTAATGCGCATTTACCATATCCAAGTAATTCGCCAAATTTTTTAGTGTCACGAAGTTCAAACCCACTTTTTTCAATGAGGTCGATATCCTTTTTATTCAACATTTTCTTGTTGTAAATTAAAGGCCCTTCTGGAAAATATGCGCCGTTTTTTGATTCTTTTTTTTCGTATTCTTGTAAAAACTTGTATCCGATGAAATCGTATTTTTTGAGTTCTTTGAGCAATTCATCCATTTTCTTTTTACTTTGTATCGCATAACTATCTAACCAATACGCTGGGCGAATTCCGTTTATAATAAACCAAATATTTATTCCAGTTTCTGGTGATTTACAAATATCAATTAGTCTTTCCATAATATATGGAATATTTTTTTTTATAAAAACGCAACCATTGGTTGGTTGTATTTACCATATTTCAACTGATCCATCAAAGCATCCAATCAATAAATAACCATCATTCGAAAATGTTATAGATCTAATCTCATTCTTTACATTTATTTCAGCTAACACAATAATTCTGTCTGATAACCATTTGAAGATTTTCACACTGTATGTTTTTACAAGAACAGCAAATATTGATGGATCTGATGGATGAACTGTCATAATTCTAATTGAATACGTAATGCTTCCACCACTTGGAAATATATCGCTTGGTTCTTGTAATAATGCGAAACATTTCGCAGATGAATAATCTGGTGATAAGCGAAACAATTTTATTTTACCACAATCAGTACCGATTGCTATAATATCGTGATCCAAAAATAGGATGGAAGATATTCTATTCAAACCATAACGTTCGACATTAAACGTAAGACGCATCAATTGCCCAGACTGATTTGAAATAGTCAATAACAATCCATCATTCGACACGTCTGCTATAATCATCTGGTTTGGTAAAATTGAGAAAATATTCATAGTGTAGACCGAATTCAAAAGAGTCGCTATACACTTAGTTGACATTGTTTCCAAACAAATCCTCCATATTTTCATCATATTACAGTCATTCTCTTTGGATATCAGAATGAAACTATTTTGATGAGGTAAAATCGCGAATACGACTCCTAGTACTGGTATTGTCGATATACATTCAACAGATCGATCTTCTAAGGAGACTTTATATATATTAAAGTTCCTATCAGAATAGTTAACTACTCCTAGAATAGGTTTTGTTTGATGCCATTCTAAGCCACAATTAATACATGGAAAGTGTTTTTGAGGTAAAATCGATATACATTTAGCAACTTTGCCAGTTTTGTCTTCCAGAAATACTTTGGTATCATTAAAAGACATTCTTGCAGTTAATGGAAGAGTTGGATGAGGCATGTTTGTAGGCACACAAACGCATAAACCTTCTTCCGGCAAAACTACAATTTCAGCTTGATCCTCTCGATCACATTTTTGTTTGGTTTTCCTTGATAGAATAATTTTTGCCATTTTATGCAACAAACCATCGTTCATGGACGATTTTCCTTTATGCATTGAGACTAATCTCAATGTGAGAAGCACATTCATATTCGCTCCGACAAGTTTCAACAAATCAATCCGATGAAAAATAACACTCCTACTCCTACTGAATTGTATATATTGATGATAATCACCGGCTTGACAAATTCTGGAACAATGAGGAAAGAATTCGTTCAACAATCTATCTGCACGTATAAAACGTTCAATAAAATACCATTCAATTAAAATTTTATTCAACGAACTGTATTTTTGGCTTTGTTGGCTTTGTTGGCTTTGTTGGTCTAGTCGTTTTTGTAATGTATTTCCCATTTTTAATTATTAAATTTATAGTAATTTTAACTATCAATTTTTATTATCATTCAATCTGCGATTTAGCTTAAAAAAAATAATCTCATGTATTATAATAATGGTCTCTGAATCTACAACTGAAATCTCTTTCTCTACCGAATCCGCCCCCGATGCCAAAATCGCCCCTATTGTTGTCGGAGGAGCCGTTTTTGTTGGTAAAGCTCTTGTTGGAGGCGCTGTGGGCGCGGCCGCCTCTTGGGGCACTACCCGCATTCTTGACAACCGCTTCCCAGCTAAAAAATAAATTCAATCTCCATTTAGGATAAATTTTATTTTTGATTTTCCAAAAATAAAACAGTTATTACGCTTTTTTACATAATACAAAATTCCGCTGGCGCCCCTCCAACATTAAATGCCTCCGCAGACAGCGTCTCCAAATCTATATATTTCAGTTCCGCTTTTTCAACAAAAATAATGAACCCATTTTTATAATAAATATTTGATATGATTTTATTAGTCTCATAAATAACTTTGTATTTATCGCCGGTTTGCTTGTATATAAACGCATCTCCGATGCGGTTAGTGTAAAAATAGATGTCTGCGCCAACTCTAATAAAATCCCAGATAACCAAATTAGGAATGGACCCGATATTTTCACAAACACACTGCGTCTCAATTTCCTTAATTTCACTATCCGCAATAACAAAATGACAGAAATAATTTATTCCATTATCGTATTTTATACATTCAAATGAAGCATCCGCGTTTATTTTAAGAGGGGTGTAATAGTTATTCAAATACATAAAACTATGAATCCGGTCGGAAAATGAGACCGAACTCGAATCATAATTACAAAAAAACACTTTCATCAATTTCCGATGATATGGATTGTATAAGTAATTCGACGCAAAAACATATATTTCCGGCTCAGTTGGATGAAAATAATAATATTTTTTGCTTTCACCAAGCAATTCGATTGCGAAGCTCACATCAGTAGTTTCCCCATTTTCATCAAATTTCCACACTTTTATTTTGCGAGCATATAATTCTACGCAGACAGATAACATAATCGATTTCATTGGATGAAATTCAATATCGCCCAACCTTGTCCCAATATTGATGTCGAATATGTAATCCAGCGTAGTTGCGTCCCAAAATATAATGACCCCGTGTGTTGTCCCAACAACAACGCAATCCCGCTTCCCAATAGGAGTATTCCAATTTTTCACAAATTTGACCGCGATTATATTTTGAAAAGGAATTTCCTTTATCAAGTGGTCGCTATTATAGAAAGATAGCTTATCGTTGAAAGCAAATGCGATTTTAAGAGTTATGCGTTCTTTATGTGATTCATATGTCTCTTTTAGTTCAAGGCGCGTTTCATTTGGAAAAGCGTCATATAATTTGTCGCACATCGTAATTGACCGCGTCTTTTGTAAAATTTCTCCCCATAATTCAATTGGTAAATCCATTTTGATAGTTATTATATTGTATTATTCGATCGATTTTAAGTTGATATTCAATCTAAAATAAAAATTGAAATATTTGTGTTTGAATATCAAAACCAAATAAATGCCACAAATGACAGAAGCCCAAGTCGGAGTAAGCGTAAGCCTACCACTCACTCATTCAAATATCAAATTGATTTTTGAATTGACTGAAACTGATAATATTATGCTATATTTATCCGGATTACAAGAAGACCCAAAAGAAGTTTCTTTAATCATGTCCATCGATGATGAGGATGAACTGAAATATTTGGAAGAGTTATTGGATTTGGAGAATGAGGCCGAGTTCAAAAAGAAATGCGATGAATTTGAAATAGAAGATGACTTAGTCTTTCATTTCATGTATGTTTGCGCCGGAGTTTATGCGACAAATATGAGTTATAGAGACCGACCATTCGTATTTCAAAATGATGAGCACGGTATGACACCGGCACAATTCATTGAGAGGATTCAAAGAGGAGTCCAAATTTTTAGAGAATGTGGCGTAGCCGAAGAGTTGATTAAAGTCGGAAATACGATGGCCGATGATTAGACTTGATATCTATGTGTAAACAAAAATTGAATAAAAATCTCGATAATTCTGATAAACTTTACACACAAAAATGTCAGTTAAACGAATTGAAGAAATTATAGCTCATTTGATTATGACTGAACAAAATATTGATGATTGGGATGAATATCAGACCAACGTTATTCGCAATTTCAATTCAATCAATTTTTGTAAAGTGATTGAAAATTACGAGCCGTGCGTTTTTAGCAAATTACACGTATCGAAGGATCGCATGGCGGAAATCTTATATAAAAATATTCAACAAAATGACAATCTTTTTGTTGAATTATTCAAGGGGGGCCGGTATCCAAGACAAGAATGCGATTTTACTGGGACTGACACATGGGCCCTTATTGAAGAATGTGTTCATATATTGGTCCAAAAACAAATGTGCGCTTAAAATTATTATTCCATATTTATATAATGGATTATGCAATTGATTTTTATAATGGAAATAACGAAATACATGACGGAATTGTATATCCAGAATTTATATATGATGACCGACGAATTTGCTCAAAAATATATGTAATTTTTAGATTATCATGTCTCATATTTTACTTAGCAACATTGCCAACATGTTATAAGCCTAACTTTTATATTGGTATGGTTTTCGCAATGTTTTTATCGGCGATAAATAGTGCGAGGTATGAATACGCGCATTTCAAACGATACGGAACCATATTTTCATCTGTGAATGAATATGTAAAATGGAAAAATGAGCTATGGCCCAAATCAAGAATTTTTTTTCATGCGATTGAAATCGCACTAAAAACAGTGTATTCCATTAAAAACTTCCCTCCTCTATTTGATTTTAACAATTTATGCGAAATTGGAGAAAGTGTCTTAAAGATTCATATTTTAGCGATTTTTATTATTTATGTTATTTCAGTATTTTTTACAGTTTTCATCATATGGATGATTTATTGTGTCGATTGTTTTAATTATAGACCAACCAGACGGCGCGAACCAGCTTCTTTAAGAATTCTTACAAATCAAAATGAAGAATGTTGTATTTGCTTGGATATGGATAATATTCGTGAGTGGTCCATACTACCATGCGGTCATAAATTTCACAGTTCTTGTGTTTCAACGTGGATACTCTCTCATCAAACGTGTCCTGTATGTAGATTTCGCATGGTTCCAGTTTAGATAAATACCAATATGATTTATTCACATTCCCAATTTATTTTTTCATAATTATATTTATGATAATTTATAATTGCATTTTCTAAAATAACTTGAAACACAAAATCATTTATAAATCCAAACTTTAAACAATAATCAATATATTCTTTTATTTTTTCTTTATATCGTTCATTTATGTTGAATATTACTGGATAGTCGATGCTTGAAATTTTGTATAAAATTCCCCATTTTTTATTTGCTAATAAATTATTTCTATAATTTCGATTTAACAAATTACTAAAATTATTCAATAAAGATTCTTTTGATATTATTTCATATGTATTTTTTTTATTAAGAAGTGCGACTTCAATTGCGGTTCGATTCTCAATACTTGAAAACCAACCATCGAAATCTTCTTTCAATAAATATTCTCTGAAACAATATTTCCTCATATTCTTCAATTTTGATAAATAATCACCATTATTTGATAGTTCATTCAAAGATGAATTTATATGCGCTTTTCTAAAATCTTTAATCATAAATAATAATCGGACGTCTCTTTTCAATTGGACTCTCAAAACAATTTCATTCAAATTCCACCATTCACTTGGATGAAATGAGCAAAATAGAAAAGGTGTTTTTTTATTTGAATTATATTCAATATCCGTAGTGTGATATAATATGCTATCTTTTGGTATTATTACTTCTCCATATACATTTTTTAACATAATTTATAATATATTTATTTTTTAATCCCGCAATATTTGTAATTGAATCCAGCAATTTCTCAATATTATGGTCAAATCTAAATACTACATCTTACTAAAATATTTGAAAAAATAAAAAATCCTGAAAATAAAATTTACAGCTATTTCCAAAAAAAATATATAATTAAAATATAATGAAAATATTCTATTTTTTTATAATTATTCTAATTGGAGTATTTTTTACATTTATAGTATTTCCAAAACATATTCAAGAAAACTTCTCTGAAAAAATAAAATTACCTTATCCAACATATATAATAAATTTAGAAGAAACAGAAGAAGGTAAAAGACGCCTACCAATTATTCAAGGTATATTCCATGAAGCAAAACGTTTTCCGGCGACATACGGTAAAAATATTGATTTTACACCATATTATGACACTATTTTAACAAAATCGTGGGACCATGGAAAATGGAAGACTGGAAAATCAAATATACTTGAACTCACGGATGGAGAAAAAGGAGTAGCAATGTCGCATTACAATCTTTGGACAAAAATTGCCAAAGAAAAAGAGCCCCATATTATTTTAGAAGATGATGCGATTGGAATTAACTCTAATACAAAAATATTTTTGAATAAAATCCTTAAAAGATTGCCAAAAGATTATGATATGTATTTAATCGGATTTGTTGATTTAGAACCCATAAATACAAAAAGTCTTCATGCGAAAGTAAAAGAATTTGTTCTTCTTCATTCATATATTATTACACCAAAAGGAGCTCAGAAATTACTTGAACAATTGCCGATAAATAAGCCGGTAGATACATGGATATCCAGTATTTCCGACAAATTAAATATTTACCGCCACAATGTTGGAATTATAAACAGGAAAAAACAGTTTTGTGGGCGAGTAATTACTCAAAAACGCGATGAAAAACAGATTTTGAATACAAATATTACTTGATAAATTTAATCAATTTTACTCCTCCAGAACAATTGTGCTTTTCATAATATCAAGCCATCTTGTATAATTTACGTTATACTCTAACGCAAAGGCGATATATTCTTCATCTGACAATAATCCTTCAAATTTGCTAACCAGCAATTTTGTATAAAATTGATAATCTTTCATAAAATTCGCATTCTTTATCATGAAATCATAAAGAACAAAAGAGATAATTGCTTTATCCTTCTTTTCAGAAACTTTTTTAATCAGAAATAAAAGGATTTCACTGGCTAAAATGATTTCATCTTTTACATATTCTTGGTATATTTGTTCTTCTGCGAATGGTAAGTCGATTCTTCGAAATATATTTTCTAAATGCGGGAATTTCTCCATCAGTCTTCTGAAGTTTTCACAATTCGCGATTCTTAAATAAGAATGAACACAAAAAAAGTCCGATATGTCATTCTCTATCAAATTGAACATATCAGGAAATACATATCGCGCTGAACAACAGCATACATGCTTTGATAAAGAATGTCTTAAATCTTTATTTTCTTGAACAAGTTCTCTTAGCCTATTGTTCAAGCTTAAAAATTGACCATCTGTGATATTATCTTTGATGTCATATATATCTTCAAAAATTTCTAAATGTTTATCCATTTTATTAGTTTTATTTATTCAATATAAAAGACTAAATTATTATTATTCAATTTTTCTATGTTGGAATCGCTACTCTGGCGAAATTGAACAATCATTAAAAATAAATCACGGATTCGGGCTGACAAAGAAAATCTTTTTCGTTCCAGATATCGCGCTTTCACAAATACAAATGTGATTACACGGTTCCAGCAATCGCGTGATTGCGCCTTCGTAGCAAACGGAACACCGCATTTTAGGTTCTTTTCATGTTCTTGTTTGAACGCGCTAATCGGTATGGATATGCAATCAGTATTATACTTTGGAATTGTTGGTTCAACTGCGATTCGCCTTTCTCTATAAAAATTTAAAATATTTATAAAATAAATGAACTGGGCAGAAGAAATTGGTAAAAACTTGATTAGACGTGTCGATGTATCAGTTGGAGATAATCGCACAATAGTATATAATTTAGGCGATGCGAAAACGGTTCAATTTGATTACCAGAATGAAAATTGCGTGAATGTTGAATATAAAGATGAAAAATTTGAAGAAGATATGATAAAACTCTGGAAAGAGTTTAGAATTAAAAAATAATTTGTGTGAATTATTATGCGAACAATTTTTGTAAATACAATTAGAATCATCTTTGGGTAAAAATCATTAATTTTTATTTATAATTACCAACAAAGTTTTTTAATCCCGCAATATTTGTAATTGAATAAAAATCTTTTTTAATTGATGAAAATGGCGTTTTATTATTTTTTATCAAAAAAATATGTTTATCTAATAATAATTTTTCATAAATATTGATAAATGTTGATAGTTCTACAAATAATGTCATAAAATCACCATTAAATTTCGACCTATCAAAATCAAATAAAATAATCTTTATACCTGCTGTTTTAATTGATTTTATTGGATAATCAAATTTCTTTTTTTTAGTTTTTTTTATAAGAATATTTCCCGGATGTAAATCACCATGAATAAATCCATTTTTTTCAAATGCGGTTATACTACAAGCTATAACTTGATTTATTATTGATATAACTTCGTCAAGTGTTTGTGGTATATAGGATGCTAATGAACCGAATGGAAAATATTCCATAATTAAAAAATAATTATTTTCTCCTTTATTTCTACAAAAAAATTTAGGTAAAGCTTTGTTTTTATCTATATTATCTAAGCATGTAAAAAAACCTAAATATTTTATGTAATTTGGTATATTTAATTCTGCTAATTGTAAAGAAACATTATAATCTTTTTCTAATAAATCTTTATTTTTTGAAATTTTTATTACAGTTTTTTTTCTTTTTATAATATTTGCTTCAATTAAAATATTTGCGGTTGCGCTTCTATTTACTGGTAATAATTTATTAGGTATTATCCATCCATCTGTATTTTTTGATGAAGAACTTTTTAATGCTATATATTTTCTAAAATTATCATGATTATTATCAACTGCTCCAATACTTGCTTTTTGTAAATATTGAAGATTTAGATAATTCATTATTATAATAAAAGAAAATTATATTTAATCCATTTTTTGAATTAGTATAACTATAAATCATGCTATAATGTATAGTTCTAGAGTTTATATATAAATGGTATAACAGCGGTTTTTATACAAATATCGCAATCCTCTATTTTCAATTCATATTCAATATTCATTTTCGTATAATTTGTATTTGAACCATGACTTATTTTATATTGATTATATTTCAATATACTTTGGTAATTCAAATCACCATCCGATTAAACTCCAAGCGACTGGATATCGCCTTTACAAACTGGACATTCCTTCTTTTTTTCAAGCATATTATAACACGCCGAACACATTATTCGATGCGCGCACGGTAAAAAACGCAGATTCTTCTTGTTTGAATAGCACATTATACACTGTTCTTCTTCAACATCAGTCTGTTCTAAAACGAGTGATGACGGTAATTCTAATCCACCGATGCTCACAATCCCACCAAAAACAAAACCGATATCACTCGTCATCCTCGAATAATATCCACGGTATCCAATTCGCGCAGAATTATTGTCGCAAATGCGGACACGAGCCCTACTTCCATCATTCCTTTCGTAATAAACACTATTATTATCATTCCGAGAAATACTGAAAATAATATTTGGAGGTAGTCCATCGATGTCAATTTCAACAATATCGGAGGCGCGCGTGTTCGCCGGATAAGCTAGATATGTCGAATATTTTGAAGCGTACATATAAAAAATTTTATTTTTTATATCTAGATATTTTATTTATTTACTTTGTAAATAAATAAAATATGTACGTCTTTCGCACCTTGCTATCATACATAAAATCGTAATAGGCCCAAATTTGGTAGTTGCGCCCAGCATACCAATCCGTTGGGTCCGCATCAACTAAAAAGACGCGAACATCTTCAAAGTCGGCGATTGGATAAACTGCGTCTCCGTCCTTGATATAGGTTGGTAAATAATGGTCATTATTCGTTCGATAAACGGTAAGGGCACCGGTAGAAACTGGTTCCTCTCTGCTATACATCGGACGATTCTTATAATTTCGAAAGGCTTCGCAATAGTCTGGATTGGCATATGTCCAGCGGTCGTTATATTTAATCTTGATTAGCATTTTATATATATTCGCGGTTTCTTTTAAGTTATAATTATTCATTTGTTCAATCAATTATTTATTAAATTTTTAGCATATCAAGCAAGATGGATTCATATTTGACCCAGTGGTGCCTCTCGCATAAATTATCAAATCATAAATGTATTCCGACAAACCGGTGCGCGATCCTGTTTTTGCGATATTTTCCAAATCCCATTTGATATCAATATTTCGTGCGATATTTTCATCCGTGCTCGGCGGTAAAATGTGGAAATCATCAAGGCGCGATATTTTTCTTTCGTCAATGTCGCTCTCTGTCATTTGATAATTCATAAATTTTGTAATAAGATTATTATTACAAATATATTGATAGCCGGTTTCTAATTTATCGGTTGTTGTCATTTTTGCGTATGATTATTATAATATTCATCAAGTAAAAATTCAATTTTTTATTGATTTTTTAGATATCTGGTAAGAGACAAACTCTTAATTTGTCTCATTCATATAAACACTAATTTACCATTTCTTAGTGTAAGTAATATTCGCGTTCCATCCACTGGACTGGCTATATCCACCGCCAAAACTGAGAGATGAGTTCTTTGAATCCGGAGTTGAACCAGAGAAATCTAATGAAGAAACCTTAACCTGAGGAGCTTTCATTTTATACTATATATAATATTTTATTTTTTTAAATTGAACTAAATTCACAAAATATAAAAATGAACATCATAATAAAAATTTATAATATTTAGTATAATGAGTCCTTTTCTTCAAAAAAAAAGCAGTTCAATTAAATCATCTAAACGCAATAATCCGTATATTTTGATTACTTGTGGTCCAACCGGTTCTGGAAAATCGAGTCTTATTGATAAATCAATCGATTATCTAAAATTAGAAAGACCTTTGAAAAAAAATATATTTATCATTGATAATTTAGTTGAACAAAATCCAGATTATAAAAATAAATCAAAAAGTATACTAAAAAAGTATTTTTCTGAAAGTGATTATTCAGTTATAGAAGAAAAAATAAAAAAAATCCTTGACACTCCTATAAATAAAAACAGTATATTTCAAAATTTTACAAAGGCATATTTCAATACAAGAAAATTTGGTTGTAAATATAAATCTTGTGATAAATCTTTTGATAAAAGTATTCATTCAACAATTGATAAAAAGGAAAATCTTATTATTGAAACGACTGGAAGGAGTTTTCCCACAATCGTTGGATGGACTGATGATAAATATAAAATATTTATTTCTTATAGCCTTGTCGAATTTTGCGCTCTTATTGAAAGAAATATAAAAAGAATGACTGAACAAATAAAATCATTTTTAAGCAAAGAGAGAAACAATTCACTTGCTCCAAGATTACCTGATATACGATTACAAATATTTGGAGAAGTTGTAAGTAATATATTGAAGACTCTTATAGAAATAATTGATTATTGTAATAATGAATTTTGTAAAACAAATAAAAATAAAATTGAGACATCATCTGAAAGAAAATTTC
>Ga0214919_10002970_pt1 | contig 26169 bp, 25 predicted proteins | sample LL1503_MetaG_FD_177994 | JGI IMG/M metagenome (GOLD analysis project Ga0214919, IMG submission 177994) | Freshwater microbial communities from Lake Lanier, Atlanta, Georgia, United States - LL-1503 | ecosystem: Environmental > Aquatic > Freshwater > Lake | place: USA: Georgia | collected...
GTAATTATAAGTGTTTATACCAAGCACATTGGAAACAACATTTGGAATGTGAAAAACATAAAAATAATGGGAAACGAAAAACGAGAAGTGATAAGATATTAGAACCAAAATGTAAATCGTGTGAGTACACTACAACACGCACGACAAATATGAAACTTCATTATTTAAATCATCATTCAAATAAAGAAGAAAGAAAAAAAGAGTTTAAATATTATTGCGAAGCATGTGATTTTGGACATTTTACAAAAGGATTATTTAAATTGCATATGGAAGCAAAACACTCAACCGCCTAATAAAACAATTCAATAATTTCTATTGTTTTTTCGGTTGGATTGTCTATCCAGTATTGGATTTGTTGTTTCAAACTTTCAATCCGTTCTTCCCATTCTTTTTGTTTGGTTTTTGTAATTTGCATTACTCCTAATTTATTTAATTTCCAACAAGATTTTACTAATATGTCGTCTTGATTAGTATAATCATCTGGATTGAACCGAATAAATACTATTGGTCTATGTTGTAGATCTTGTGATAATTCCATTAGTCGTTTATTTTCACAACTACAATCATAATCGGTATGTTTATTTTCATCAATCTCCACAATAATAATATGAGTACCCATATCCAATAATAAATCTGGACGACGACGAGAACAACCATCTTGGACTTTTTTATCGGCAACCCAAGTAAAACTGGTAAATGTTTGAGTAATTCGGTCAACTACATCTTTTTCTTTTGTTTTGTAATTTCTTATTGCTGGTTTATCTTGATTTTCTGGATTATTAACAAAACACGCAACACAAAACCCTTCATATTTGGTATTTCCAGTTGTTTCGCACCATTCATTTTTACATAATCTTGAACCTTCACATTCTTTACAATGTCTTTTTTCCTTTTTATGTTTGCATATCGAAGAACCTTCACATTCTTTACAATAGCTTTTATTAATACCATGTATACAAATGCCATTACCACCGCATTCTTTACACGTATATTTTCTATTATTATGTTCGCATATTTGTGTTCCTTTACAAATAACGCAAAATTGTGTTTGTTTGTTATGTTCGCATAGAGCATTTCCTCCACATTCTATACACCTTGCCTTTTGTTTATTATGAAGACAAAATCTCGTGCCATGACAATCTTTACACGCATTTTTATTTTTTCCATGATTGCATATCCCAGAACCTCCGCACTCTTTACATATATGTTTTTGTTTTTTATGTATACATATACCATTTCCCATACAATCTTTACAATTATATTTGCTTATATTATGTTCACATAATTCAGTTCCATTACATTCCAAACACCTTGATTTTCGTTTTCCGTGTGTACATATCCCAGAACCTCCACATTCTATACAATTATGTTTGTATTTACCGTGTTGGCATATTCCTTTACCACCACATTCTTTACAATAGTATTTGTCTTTATTATGTTCACACTTACTCATATTATTAATTATATATTACATTATTTTTATATAATTAATTTATTCAATTTTATGTTTTATACATAACGTATTATAGTATCCTTGAAGGTGTTGTAATCTTTTATGGTATAATTCTTTTTTGTTATCCCAAATACATAAATTAAAAATAACGCGTATTTTATAAAACTATATTCACCAACATAAATACTTAATTCAATTTTCAATTTGCTTTCATCTACCATTTCATAATTTATTAATTTATCTTTATTTTGCAATATATATTTTTTGTTAGTTATGTAAAAATTATTTTTACCAATATTTTTGTAATTTGGCATTACATTATTTGAATAGTCGAACGATACAACGCAAATATCAAAAAATATATTTAACAAACCATACAAAACAAAAGAACACGCATATACTATTATACCAATTTTATCATAATAAAATATAGCAACTAATCCTCCACTATATCCAATTACATCCCATACATAAGGCGACAATCGTGGATATATAATTTTATTTAATTCAATATTATTAGGAATAGTGTGTGTTGTCATTTTTATTATTATATGTGAAAGAGTTTAAATTATTTATTCATATTATATATGCCAACACATAAGAGCGAAGATTATAAATTATCTGCGGTTGATTATTATTTAACCGAAGACAAATCACAAGAAGAAGTTTGTAAAATATTCAAGTGTTCTGCACGAAGTTTGATGCGTTGGGTAGACAAATACAAAAAAGATGGAGAAATTAAACGACATAATAGAACGCCAATAGCATATAAGATTGATAAAAATGAAGTAAAATACCTACTGGAAGAAATAAAGAAAAATAAAACAATTACTATGGAAGATTTACTTGTAAAAGTAAAAGAAAAATACCCTTCATTTGATATTTCACGAAGGCATTTGGGTAGAGTGATCAAAGATAATAATATTACACTCAAAATTACTCGTGTGCGACATGAACCGACAAAACGATTTGGAAAAGATATTGATATTAACCAAAAAATAAAAGAGTTTTATGAGGAAGTAAAGAAATACAAATTAGAGGATATTATTTGTATAGATGAAACAAGTGTAAAATCATTACAAAAACGAAACCATTGTTATAATGAAATTGGGAAGCGGTGTGTAATAAAAACACAATCGCAAGAAGTTTTCAAGAAATATACTGGAATATTTGCGGTTTCTACCAAAGGTGTTTTAGGTTGGGAATTATACGAAAAAAGTGGGATAAATGCTGATAGATTATATGAGTTTTTAGAAACACATATAACAAATAAATACAAAAACAAACTTATTATTTTGGATAATGCGAGTAGTCATAGAAACGAAAGGATAAAAGAGTTGGTAAATAAACACAATAAAATATTATATGCTGTTCCATATCAACATTTCACAAATAGTATTGAAAATTATTTTAGTATGTTGAAATCACGATTGTATAAGGTAAGTGAGGAAGGAGAGGGATTAACTCACGAAAAATTAAAGGCAAATATAACAAGTGTAATACGAGGAATACCAAAAGAAAAGTATGAAAATATATTTAAGGGAGCGTATAACAGAGATGCGGTATATGTGAAAAATAAAACAAGAAAACGAAAATCAAAGAATTACAAGGTTTAGAAAATCGGCGTTTTAAATGTCCAAAGGTGTAAACCCTTGAAGAATTAAAATGGGACATTTTAATTCTCCAAGGGTCAGATATCAGTAACGATTTGAAATGACGCCCCTCTGGGGCGTCCCATTTTAAATCTTCACTGGTATAAATGAGAAAAGGTGTAAAAAATATCAGCATTTACAGAAAATAGAAACCATCGGGGATGCATATATGGTCGTAGGCGATATTTATAGGAATGAACCGAATCATAAAATCGTCATAAAGGAAATTATTTCGTTGGGTTTAGAATTCATTCATGAAATAAAAAGTATATCTACACCGGATAATGTACCATTGTGTATCCGTATTGGAATAAACATGGGCTCTGTGAATATAGGGATTTTAGGTAATGAAATTCCTAGATTGTGTGTTGTAGGAAATACTGTGAATGTTGCTGCTCGATTACAATCGACGGCAGAAGAAGATACTATACAGATGAGTAGGCACGTTTATGAACAAATGAAAGAAGGTATGGTGTCTGATATTGTTATTTTTAGAAAAGAAAATGTATTTTTGAAAAATATAGGGTCGGTGACGACTTATAATATTCGACAGAGAGACTGTCAAATCAAACAATCTACCAAAACCTAAGAAAATTGAATCAAAAAAGAAAATAAAACTTAATAGTATATATATCCTATGAAGTTTTGTGTCAACTGTCAAAATATGCTTTATATCTCGATTTCCTCAGAAGATTCGAATCAATTGACCTATTATTGTAGGAATTGTGGGACAGTCGATGAGACAATTAATCAGGAGGGGCATTGTGTTTTGTCATCCCAGTTACAAAAGGGAGAACAGAAGTTTAATCATATTATTAATCAATATACGAAGTTGGACCCGACTCTTCCTAGGATTTATTCGATGAAATGTCCGAATGAGGAATGTAAGACGAATAAAGAGAACACGAAAGCAGAAGTCATTTATATGAGATACGATGATAGCAATATGAAGTATGTTTATTTGTGCGTGGAATGCGATACGATTTGGAAGACGGATGACTAATTCCGGGGGCTGCGCCCCCTGGACGACCCCCCGGGCTCCGCCCCCTTGTTTTTGAACATTTTCTTTTGGACCTTTTTCCTGTGTGTGTCAAGAAGAATAATATTATAACCCTTCTGGATGGCAAAAAAATTTTTTTGGGGCCTCCAATTGCGAGGATTTTTATTTGTTTTTGTTTTTGTTTTTGTTTTTGTTTTTGTTTTTGTTTTTGTAGGCAAAAATATATTTAAAAATCGGTATAAAAATATAATTTTATTATTCATAAATGTCGCTTTATAATAAAATTAAATCTACGTATGAATGGTTTTCTATAGGATTCCCTTCAAGTCCGTCCTGGGGATGGAATAAGGCCGCACCAAAAAAGTCGCTTCATGATATTGGCATGGCTGATACCGCCAATGTTTTTATATTGAATCTAGTTGAGTTAGTTCATTGGACTCCTATTATTCCGGCATTTCTAATGGCTCAGTCGGTTCTCCATAATAGTGATAAATGGACGCAGTATTTTGATAATGATGAACAACGAACACTTTTATTTCTTCTTTCTCCAGTAATTGCCTTTTTCGGTGGTCTTCCAGGTATAATGATGCATACATATGAAGGTTGGCAGGTGGCTCCTTTTGATAGTCCATTAAGAGGAGAACTAGAGAATACAAATGTGGTCGTTTCTGACAAAAATAATCAGTGGCTAAGAATTGTTGCTTATTTTTTCATTTTCAATATGCAGTACATTGGATTACAAGCGTTCTCATATGCTGTTTTGGGACCTAATTATTTTTATGGTTGGTTAAAATTTTTGTCTGTAATGGGGTTCTTTGTAGGTTATCTAGGTAATCAAGATTATAAAGCTACATTTAATTTCAAATGGAGGGGAACCGCTGGTGGTTCGACATTCCCACTTGCTTGGACGACATTAATTCCATTTATAATGTCGGCATCATTGAATATGTATGCGTTTGCCGATTTAGGTGTCTTAGTATTTCCTGGTCGATTTACTGTAATTAATTCGTTGGCTCCGCCATTCCTAATTGGCTTGGGGGGCATTATTGAAGGATTATTTGCTGAAACGGTCTTTGACCAAAATATACACGCTTTTGCAGTAATTCTTTTTAATTTTGGTTTTTGGCTTGAACTGAATATGATTACAAAAGGCGGCGATATCTTGTCATGTATTTCTCAATAATATTGAAAAATCCTACAAAAAAATCTTACAAAAAAATCTTACAAAAAAATCTTACAAAAAAATCTTACAAAAAATTCTTACAAAAAAATCTTACAAAAAATTCTTACAAAAAAATCTTACAAAAAAATCTTACAAAAAATTCTTACAAAAAATTCTTACAAAAAAATCTTACAAAAAAATCTTACAAAAAAATCTTACAAAAACTTTTTTCTTTTTATAAAATTATTTTTCAAAAATAGTTTGAAAAATAAAAATATCCAAAAATGGGTCCCCCGAGCTTTGCACCATCCAGAAGGATTAAATCAATATATCTTCGTGACAACATCGGAAAAGGTCCAAAAGAAAATATTCAAAAACCAGAGGGGCGGAGCCCGGGGGTCGTCCAGGGGGCTATAGCGAAGCATAGGCCCCCGGATAAAATTGATTCATAACAACTTAAAAAATATAACTCTATATCATATACGATGGCTGATTACGAACAAAAAGTGAATGAAATATTTGGAGGAAATGAAGATATTGAATCAGTAGACGGGGATGATTCGTCTGTCGGTGGGTCTATAGATGGTTCTGAAGATGGTTTCAATTTAGCCGGCGGGGCTAGAAGTGATTCCGAAGGAGAAGAAGACGAAGATTCAGATGAGGACGACAAGTCGGAAAATGGAGAAGAAGTCAATGTAGATAACGAAAAAGACGCAGAAGGCTTCGAAGAACATTCTTCAAGTGACTCCGACGAGGAGGATGAAGACGATGATGAAGACGAAAACTATTTACAAAAGATGGACGACCATATCAGAGCAAAAGTCATAGAGAACCATCATCCAGAGTTAAAAACCCTGAATTATGAGGAAGTCGAAGCACTGGCTACTATTGTGAGGGACAAAGATGGAATTATTATTGACCCTCTCCATAAAACCAACCCGATTCTTTCAAGATATGAAAAGGCAAGGGCTTTGGGAGAACGTGCCCGTCAAATCAATTCTGGAGCGAAACCGATGATTGAAGTCGACCCGACCATGATAGATGGATATCTCATTGCCCTCAAAGAATTAGAACAAAAAAGAATCCCATTTATTATTCAGAGACCACTTCCGAATGGTGGCAGCGAATACTGGCGAATTGCCGATTTGGAGATTTTACATTAATTACTCACATAGCTCTCCACCGCCATTTATCTTTACGACGTTCTATAGTCATAAAGATATATATATTATTTGAAAACCCCCCCAATTTTTTTATCAGGAAGATAATTATGCGCCTTTGTTGTATTCGGCCTTCATGGCTGGGTCTCTATCACATACTCTCAAAATCAAATCGGAAATTTCCTTAGTTCTATTTGAATCTGTATAATAAATCGCCTTCTGATAAGCCACCAAAATAGGAATATAAACATCTGGCATAATATGTGTTTTCAGGTTCTCCACGCTATCAACCACTTTTTGACAACAATCACAACATTCTTTGAAATATCCCATATTGATATAATTCTTAATAATATAATGATAAATATACCAGAGATTATTTACAGGTGCCTTATAGTTATTTAATATTTGAGCATAATCTCCATATCCGCGGTCAATTTCATCGTAAAACTCGTCAATGATTTCAAGAAAAAGCAACTCATCTCCGTGTCCAACCCCCAGCTTAGTGGCTTCGCAGAACAATTCATCCATCCGGTTAATGAATTTTAATCCAATAGTAGGTCCCATTGTATAGAATGACCCACATACAATCCATCTATAGGACTCATAGAACTCCCTCTTGTTCTCCGCTTCTTTGTATTTTTTGTCGGTTACATTAAGAATTTGAACATGTAGTTTTTCTCCAACAGAACGGAGAACATCGAGCAACATATCTTTATGATAATCTTCAGCAATTTTAGAGAACTTAATTCCAATATTAGCATCTATCCAACCAAATTTGGAGGTATTAAAAGGGTTTGATAGAATAGTTTGTTTTACAAAATCCACTTTGCTAATTTGAAGGAGATGATTTTCAGAACAGGTTCTCTCATCCCTCGTTGGCCAATATGTAGAACGGTTCTTCTTGACATCTTCTATGTATTTATAATAATATAGGTCTTCGAATCTTGAAACTACGTATTTTGTAAGATGGTCGAGACCATATTCATTCCTTATTTCACGGATTAATTCAAAACAGTTTGAGTCAGTATAAACGACCAAATAACATGGAACTTCTAATAAGGTTCTCATACTTTGAATTGCTTCTTTTAATGAACGAGAACCTTTGTGAAATCGTGTAAGGTCAAAACAAGAAGTTGTTAACGTACAATCGGGAGTCATTAAATTATTATAATGATTATTTTTATATCTTTGTTACAAATATATTTCAGGAGTGTCAAGAAGACATATTTCTCTCCTCCTGGATGGTAAAAAAAATTTTTTTTGCCATATAAATAATATATCGGAGCCCCCACTCCTACTCCTGAAGTATTAGAGTATCCAGCTTTCATCGTCGCTATCCGATGTCGATGTATGAACGACCTGCTTTTTCCACTGTTCGGGGAAAATGTATTTCAAAACTAACTCGGCATTATAAGAGGCTCCGCATTCAACCCCGAAATGAACACAATCTTTATGTCTTAGTCTGGCGGCAACATTTATAGCGTTTGGATGCCAAGGCACACCCTTATTATGTAAATAAATCAAGATGCCTAAGTCGCCGCGCTGACAAGCATACAAAGTATAAATATCATCTATTATTGAAATCCCGAATTTGACCAAGAGCTGAATATATTCTACAGGACATCTCTGGACGGCGGTTCCAAGAGCCCACGTTGTAATAGGCGCACTATTTTCTAATCCATATTTCAAGCAGGAGAATCGACGGTTAATTAATGCTTCATCGATTACATTGGTATCCCATTCGAACCTTAATTGTTCTCTTAGGAATCGGAGGATTTCTACATGACCGAAAACTGAACACCAACTACATATTTTTTTTTGGTGAGATATGTCGGCGGTTTTTTCGGCGAACCACGGTTTTTTTGCAAAATATTTGAATATTTCGAATCTTCCATACTGGATGGTAGTAAGAAGCGTCGAAATCTCAGCAGGGAATAAATATTTGCATTTGTGTTCGTAGTAACGGACCATTATTAACGAATCGTGTTTTATAGAATATGAAACAAACCCGTTCAAAGACATTGCTTGGCCCGAATACGAGAACATGAAGCATTGCTTTATAGCGTGGTATTCTGGGGTTTTCATGAAGAATCCATATTCTTGGATTTTTTTATGAACCTTATATTCGAAGACCTCCATATCGAAAAGGAATCTTTCGGGCCTACTATAGGCAAAGTCGAGAACCTCCCAGGGGATTTCAGCACCGAGATATTCACACGTATCGAGTATCAAGAGAACATCTTCGAATGTCTTGAAAACTTTGTCTAATTTTAAAGGCCTCGGATGGTCGAGTTTGATATTTTGTCCGGGATATTCTTGCTGAATGGTCAAGTAGAGTTTACTATTATGAAAATGGGCGGGAAGTTCGTGGACATATCTGATAGTCGTTGTTTTTTCCATTTGTTAAATCGATTCAAAGTATGCGTGTTTTTATATAAACAAAACGTCAATCAATTTTATTCCGGGGGGCTGCGCCCCCCTGGACGACCCCCGCTTGGCTCCGCCATTTTATTTAGGGGCTGCTCTCTTTGGACGAATCCCTTTTTGGAATTATTTGGAGACCTCTAAAAAAATTTTTTGCAATCCAGAAGGGTTCAAACAATATATCTTCTTGACAACACCGAAAAAGGTTTAAAAGGAGGGGGGGTCGTCCAGGGGGCGCAGCCCCCGGAATAAAATTGATTCTATCTTCATAAATTAATAATTATAATAAGATGACCGACCATAATCAAACTACAGATATATCTGGCGTTAGTATTCGTAATGATGCTATACAAGTAGTAAAAGATGGGCCTATATCGTGTCTCGAAGTAAAAACAACAAAATGTGCCGACCAGGATTGTATCAATAAACTAATAACTCCCTTTGCAAGAACCATCTTGTTCAAGACATATATATTTTGTTCGGAAAATTGTGCGGAGGATTACGACGTTCATCTCAGAAGGTCATACAGGAAATCATTTCGACCTACAAAATAATATATCGATTAACGACGGTTTCATTTCGTAGCTCCCAGCTAAGAGTTGCTCCCACTTGTAAAATGGTTGTTTCTTCAGGTTCCATTGATTTTACATTTTGAATAGTCGTCGTCGTTTGATGACAATTCAAAAGCGCCACCATAAGAATATCCCCATCTTTATTTGTCAATGGAATAAATGTATTTCTAGGGACATTATAAACATTTTGTAAAACATCCCCTAGCCAGAATTCGAAAGATATATCTATGTAGGAATAAAACCCCACCAATAAATCATATGACCTATCTATATAATTTATAACCCTCTTATCGAGGGTTTTTTCTTGAGTTCCTAGGCAAAACGGCGATTTATCTTGATAGACCTTTATGAAAACTTCTTGGGGTTTCAAGAATATAGTTTGAGAACCACCTTGGGTTATACCATGATGGGTTGTATCTATCGAATCTTCATTGACGGGTGTATTCAATTCGTGTGATAAGGTTTTTATTGCGGTTTTCAAATCGTCTATATATGTTTTTTTTGATTTATTTATAGGGGTATCCATCTGGTTTTATTCTTCTATAAAAGAATAAAATCTTTATGCTAGTTTTCGAAATGTTCTCCACTTTCTAGAAAAAATCTGTAAAATAAAATCCTGTAAAATATTTTTCAAAATAAAAAAAGATAAATGAAAAAAGATAAATAAAAAAACAAAACACGATTTCCCCGAGCTTTGCACCATCCAGGAGGATTCAAACAATCAATCTTCTTGACAAAAAGGTCATAAAAATAAAATGGCGGAGCCATAAAAGGAGGGGGTCGTAGGGGGAACCTTGGTTCCCCTACTAACCACGCCAGTGTTTTCCGCAATCCAGGCAGGTAACGAAAATCGTTGCTGGTTCATCCGCTGATCTCGTTTGCATTTCATAATAAGTACACTTTTTGGACCGGCATTTCTTACACGTATACATATCCGTTGAGGCTTCAATATTATTATTGAACTTGGAAGCATCTCTCTTCGTTTTTTTTATAATCAACGGCCCCCACCTTTCAGGATTCATTTCTTGATGTGTCATGAAGGCAAATGTCTGGGGATTCAATTCCCCTGATTGAATAGCCTGGAGAATTTGCGGGGATTTTATATTGATATAGATTGTTCTTAATCGGTCCGTATACAGTTGTTTGAAGAAAGGGTTCTCCCATTTTTTAATGATTTTTCTCTGTGTGGCCTCCTTAATTGCGTAATTATATACCGCCTTTTCTAGATTGGAAGATAATTTGATATCTCCCTGGATAATCTTGTGGAAACACTGACGGATATTCGCGCGAAATTGTTCCGGATTTTTTATTTGGACTGTTGCTGTAGAAGGAGGCATATTGAATGATATATATAAATATTTATATCATTCAATCAATTTTATATCAGTCTTGATTTATACCAGTCTGAAATTATTATAATTTATTAAATCGGCAGGTTGTAATGGAGTATTATACATGATGAATTCAAGCATATAACCATTCAAACCTCGAGATACTTTGTCATAACCATCAGTTCCTAGTAGACCTAATGTATATGGGTTCACGATAGAAGCTGATAATGCTAGTGTATTAAAAGATGCCCCTTTTATAATAGTCGTAGTTGAAACCCCATTTACGTAATTATATTTTGTTCCAGACTGAGAAGTAAACCAATCACGAGGATCGCTTAGGGAACCTTGGTTGTCGCCATTTACACTACTATTACTTAATCTTAGTTCATAATCACCTTTCGTAGTACTACAAATAATCGAATTGTAACCTGTTGGATTGGATACAACATTAAAATTAGTTAATATAGTATATGGCGAATTTGGATTATTTAATATGAGATAACAAGCAGCTGCTGAATTATTAAAATAAACCAGATATTTATTAGAAGAAAAAACAATTGTAGGTTTAAATGTTGAAGTTGTCTGTGTGCAATGGTTTGCTTTACCTGATTGGTCATACCAAGTGTTTAGATAAATTGTAGATGAACCACTAGTCCAAGAAGCATATGTTGTTCCTGTATTATTCGGCCCAACCGTAAGATATGATTGCGTTGCATCTGTATAAAAATCTATGCTTCCATTATCAATCGAACGTGTTACATTTAATACTGGACCGGTATATGAAGGAACGATCAATCGTGTAGAATAACACCCATACATAAGAGTATTATTTTGATAGGTATAAATATAAGATAGAACCGGTTGCTGATTGTATTTTGCGTTTACTTGGACTGTCATATTGTCAAAGCCCTGTTGGAAATAGGGGTCCGAAGAAACAAATTCTAGGGTTTGAGAACGTGAGATTCCATTTCCCGTTAGACTATTATTGTTTAGGACCATTGCCGAAGGGGGCGCGAAAGCACCTATACCTGGATTCGAAACAACGTAATTCACTGATGAAATGATTGAAGGCGATGAATACCAAGTGATTCCGTCTTTCGAATATCCTACATAATTTCCACCTGCACCGACAAATCTCGTCCCATTCCAACAAATACTAGTACATCCGTTGGGGAAAGCGGTCGTTCCTAGACCGACCCATGTAGTTCCATTATATGAATATGCTAGTGTATTACCGCCTAAGCCTCCAGCAACCCAAATAGAACCTCCATAACATACACAATTGCCACTTGTAGTGAAAATAGTAGGAGTAGCAGCTGTCCATGGATTCACCGATACAGGATTTGAAGCATTTGCATAATACAAATTATTTGATTGAGTTGTTGTTCCTGATACCCATGTATATCCATTCGAAGCTGGCATTCCATTTAAAGTTCCAAAAGATGCTAGCGTCCAACTAATTCCGGTTGTTGAAATATAACTTGATTGAGAAGAAGATGCTGTATATGTTATCATAAAAACAGTTCCGTTCCAGAATATAGACCCTCCTGCTGTAAACGAATGTGATATACCAGCCCATGTTAGAGCATCATATGAATAAGCCACTGTATTTGCGCCGATTCCAACAGCAACCCATGTATTTCCATTATAAGCAATTCCTGTAACCGCTGTTGTAAATGGGTTTGTTATAGGACTCCATTGAACTCCGTCATATGAATACGCCATTGTATTTCCTCCTTGACCTCCTGCTAGCCATATTGTTCCATTCCAGAAAGCGCAATATCCTTGGACTGTAAATGTCGTATTTCCTAGGGAAGTCCAACCAATTCCATCTGGGGAATACGCCATAGTTGTAGTCCCTGAACCTAATGCTAATGTAGGATGCTGGATAAATGGAATGGGTTTGATACCGTAATTATTAGAAATACTAATTATAGTATTTGTAAGAACGGAACTAAACATGGCTTGTTTTACCCAGTTAATACCATCATATGAATAAGCAGAAGTATTAACACTGTTCGACGAATTATCTTGTCGTATTGCGTTATATATTGAACCATTGTATTCTAGATAATGAGTCTGAATTGTATTATTACAAACCGTCCAATTTATAAGATCATATGAATAATATGCCCTATGTGTAGTGCCGTGTATGTATTTTATACCATCCCATATCATAAATCTACCATTTGCTGATGTTTCGCCTGTTTCACTAAATGTATAACTCCAATTGACCCCATCATAAGAATATGCAATATTGTTACCAGAAGTAGCCCCACTAGAAAAATTAATATTAAATACAAAAATATTATTAACAACATTAGCACTTCTTGAATTATTAGAAAATGAGAATGATAAAGCCCAATTTATACCATCAGTTGATTTATATACATTATTATTACTTTGATATGCTAAATAAATATTATTATTATACATCATACTAATATTATTAGTAACTGATATATTCGATTTTGTCCAACTATACCCGTCATAAGAATATAAAAAATTATTATTCGGTGAAGTTGCAGAAGTACCCCCTGCAACCCATAATTTTCCCGACCAGACTACACTATTAACCGCTGTCAATCCAAATGAACCTATTCCTGACCAATTAATCCCGTCTTTAGAAACCGCAATACAATTTCCAGTAGTATTAGTGCATCCTGCTACCCATATTCTACCGTTATACGCAGTCTGATTGGCCCCGGTAGTTCCAAAAGAAGCATTACACGGGTTCCAAGTAAGACCGTCATACGAATAAGCCATAATACTACCACTTGTTCCAGTATAAGAACCTCCAGCAATCGTCATATTTCTTTGGAATGTAATGGAATGCGGACGACGATTATTAAATCCTATACAATACGGAGTCGTCATATTTGTTAATCCTAATCCTGACCAATTAACCCCATTATAAGAATAAGCAAAAGCATTTCCAGCATTTCCAGGGTTTGCAGCCAAAAATAACCGGCCATTCCAAGACATAGCCGCTGATGTAGTCCCGCTATTTGTAAATACTCTCGATATACTATTGGATAACCAATTGATACCATCGTAAGAATACGCTTGTAAATTTGCTGTAATAACACAAGTTGCGCACAATATTTTTCCATTCCAACATATCGATTCTACTTGACTACCGACTCCGCCGCCAAGCAAAGTTGATATACCGGATATAGCTGTCCATCCAGTGGCCCCTGTAGGGTCTGTCGTATATGCTATTTGAAGCGCAGAAACAGCAGCTGAAATTTGTCCTATACCAATCCATTTGTCACCTATCCACGCGAATCCAAGACAATACATTGTAAAAATAGCATTACCACTTGCGGATGGAGTCCATGTAATACCGTCATACGAATATGCAACAAAATTCGGTCCTGTCCCACCAGCTAACCATACGGTTCCGTTCCACGCAATAGCATATATACTTGTTGTAGTATAACCTGTAGTTGCCGTCCAATTAATACCATCATACGAATATGCTATATGATTCGTACCGTTTATTGTAACTAACAAATAAATAGAACCATTATAATACGCTTTCCATGCGGTTCCATTTGCGAATACAGTTTGTCCTGTAGATTGCCAATTTATACCATTATATGAATAATATGAAGTTAAATTTGTTGTCGTCAAGTTTATTAAACTTATCCATTTGATTCCATCCCAATAAATCGCGGAACCAGTATTTGAAGCAATCGAAGATATTGGGTTAATTTGAATCCCGTCATTCGAAAATACTGCGCCATTTGCGCCTGAACCCATAGCTACAAAACGGTTCTGGATGGCTGGTCCAAAAGTATATACTTGGTCCCCATTCAGTGGGCTCCCGTCCATCTGCGCACTTATTTGCGATTCTGTGATTATTATAGGCTGGTTAAACGCTATAGATTGTTTACTTTGCGTCGTCGTATTTGATGGAAATGTCAATGTAGCCGTTACTTGATTTGTTACTTGTCTTTGTATGGTGGTTCCTAAATCGGAACCACCTCCTATAAAATTACTCGGATCTATAGACATATAAATTATACAAATAATTTATATGTTTTATTCAACCACAATAAGCCTAGACTCAATAAAGATTATTTTGCTCGATTTTTACAGAAATTCCAGAATACCCCGGTTGATAATAAGCCGGTGCTACTATATCCAACGCCGATTGTCCGTTTACATTTGTATTCAAGACCATTTGACTCTGTATAGGGACGGCACCGACTCCTGGATTACTAGCTACGGCGTTCCCGTAACTCGTAAAAATCTGGCTTGTTGAACCAGTAGAAAATCCATTGTACCCGCCATACCAATTGATACCATCCGGCGAATATGCCATTGAATTTCCTCCATATCCAGTAGCGACAAACCGGACACCATTCCAGCAGACCCCTAAACCAGCTATAGTAAACGGCGTATTAGAAACACCCCTCCATGTAGTTGCGTTCGTTGAATATGCTATTCTGGTGGTGGATGAACCGGCTGGTTGGCCTACAGCGACCCATGTAGACCCATTCCATGCTATTCCGTATGCGGACCCTACGAAGCCGGTTGTGTCAAACACGCCGGTTATTGCGGTCCATCCAGCGGCACCTGTTATATTTGTCGTATAGGCCATACAGTTGGACCCCTGTCCGGTGGCAACCCAATATACTCCATTCGTGGCAACGGCATAACCTAGCGTCGAAAAAGTGGTAGACCCGATACCTGTCCAATTAATAGAATCCAGAGAATACGCGAGAGTATTTGTTCCTTGACCGGTTGCTAACCATGCTGTGCCATTCCAGCCTACACCGCTTCCTGATTGCGTGAAAACAGAAGACCCTAGACCGAACCAAATAGTTCCATTTTGTGAATAAGCAATAGTATTTGTTCCGGATCCAGTAGCTACCCAATAAGTTCCATTCCAACCGATACCACTTCCTGATGTAGAAAAAATCGTTTTTCCTAAGCCGGTCCATTGTAGCCCGTCTTGTGAAATAGCCATTGTATTTACAGAACCTATGCCGACGGCGACCCATAAAGACCCGTTCCAAGCGACATCGAAGCCTTCGCCGTCAAAAATATTTTTTCCAAGACCTCTCCAAGTGATACCATCTTCAGAATACGCTATGGTATTTAAGCCGGCTCCGACTGCGACTGTAGGATGCTGGATATACACGTTTGGTGGAGCTCCGTATGTGGACCAAAATCCGGTACTTTGTCCGTAATGTACTGAAGCTATTATTGTCCAATTAATACCGTCGTATGAATATGCTGTCTGTGCAGAGTTAACTCCGCCTAAGTACCATTTTTGTCCATCCCAGTAAATACCAGCCCCATAAGAAAATGGACCAGTCCCGAACCAGTTTATCCCATTATATGAATAAGCCGCACAATTTGTTCCTGTACCAGTAGCAATAAACATATTACCATTCCAAGCAACTCTATTTCCATAACTACTAAAAATTGTTTTTCCTAATCCAAACCAATTTAAACCATTATAAGAGTATATTATACTATTAGGTGAACTCGAATTTGGCCATGATGAAACTGCCACCCAAATAGTTCCATTCGTACATATATCTCCTAACCCACCACTTGCTACATTTTGAACGACTGGAGTCCAATTAATTCCGTTAGTTGAATAATATATCATGTTATTTTGATTCGAACTAGAACCAACCGCAATAAAATAACTTCCATTCCAAAATACTCCTTGACCACTGAATGAAGTATTTGGAAAAACACTTATCCATATAATTCCGTCATAAGAAATAGCAATAGAATTTGTTCCACTCCCTACTGCAACCCATAAAGTTCCATTCCAGCAAATACTACCACATGCCCCCAATACTGTTTTTCCTAATCCAACCCAAGTTATTCCATTATACGAATAAACTAATGCGTTATTAGTACCATTACCACCTGCTACCCATATTTTACCGTTAAATCTTACACATTGTGTAATTCCGCCTGTAAAAATATTTGATGAAGCAGTAAAATTAATTCCGTTATATGAATAACCGAGTGAAGTACCGCCGCCATTATCGCCTCCAGTAGAAACAATGATATATCTAGGAATGGTTATCGAATGAGGTCTTGAAGAGTTATATTCTAATGCTAATCCTCCGTATGAAAATGAAAATGATATACCTACCCAATTAATCCCATTCAAAGAATATGCCATATTATAAACAGATGATGTACCCATCCCAATAAAATATTTCCCTGTCCATTTTATTAAATTTGTTTGTTCAGAAACCACTGTGGTTCCTATCCCGACCCATCCAGATTGTCCTATAGGGTCGGTTGTATATGCCAGTGTATTTCCCCCCCCGTTTCCGCCTATTGCCCATTGATAACCATTCCAAGCAAGCGTTATGACATAGGTCGATAAGGCATATGATATACTTGACCAATTAATACCGTCTGTAGAATACGCTAATATGGATGAACCTGAGCCACCGGCTAACCATGTAGTTCCATTCCATGTAACTCCGTAGACAGTTGTAAATAGTGTCGAACCTGAAGTCCATGATATTCCATTAGTAGAATATGCTAATTTATTTCCTCCTACTACCCATATAGACCCATTCCACGTGACTATTTTTCCAAAGGTTATAATACTTGTTCCTGAACCAATCCAGTTGATTCCATCATATGAATATGCTAATCCGTTTGTACCACTTCCTGTAGCGACAAATAGAGAACCATTCCAAGCTATATAATTACATGCGGATGAAAAAATGGAAGTCCCTAAGGGTATCCAGACTTTTCCATCCCAAGAATATGCTAATGTATTTACTCCTCCTGTTCCACCAGCAACCCATATTCTACCATTATAAGCTACTGTCGAAACACTGGTCATAAAACCAGTGCCTAATCCGGTCCAGGTCAGGCCATTTGTTGAAAACGCAATTATACTATTTGCCCCTACTGGTGCTCCTCCTGCTATAAATAGGGGCGGTTGAGCCGGTCCAAAAGTGTATTTTTGTTCTCCATTCAGACAATATCCATTGAGGCCTACTGTAATATCACTGGTTCTTATAGCTAACTGGCGGTTAAATGTAACATTGTATTTTTGATTCGTCGGGTTCTGTGTGAGCAATTCTACAGTTGTAACAGATTTTGTATTTATTAATGATAATACATCTGTATTGGTTCCATATACGTTTACAAAAAAATTACTCGACATCTACTATATTTTACGTGTATATTTATCATTTACTAATAAAACCTTTAATAAATACTATTCGATGTTATATTGAAAGACACATTTGTAAATCCGGTTTGGAAATAGGGGTCTGAAGAAACGATCTCTAAAGTCGTCGATGAATACAATCCATTCCCTGTTATACCATTATTGTTTAGGACCATAGCCGAAGGTGGAACAAAAGCGCCTATACCAGGATTACTAACAACATAATTAATTCCTGTAAATAAACCTGTTTGACCTGAATACCAAGTAGTTCCATTAGGAGAATATCCTATATAATTACCACCGGCTCCTACATATCTCGTTCCATTCCAACAAATTGACGAACACCCGGTGGGGAATGCTGTCGTTCCTAAGCCCGTCCATCTGGTGCCGTTATTAGAATATGCTAATGTATTGGTTGTTCCTATACCACCGGCCAGCCAAATAAACCCTCCATAACATACACAATTTCCACATGTGCTGAAAGGATTCGGGGTTATAGCAGTGTATCCGGTTATTACAGGGTTTGATGCGTTCACATAATATAATGATGACGTTGCATTACTCCTATTGCATATTACCCATGTCTGTCCGTTTGATGCCGGTATTCCATTTAATGTACTGGATGTCGATTGACTCCATACTTTTCCATCTGTTGAATGATACGCAAGTCCACTTACATTCGAAATAAGCATGAAAACCGTTCCATTCCAATATACAGAACTACCGCTAGTTAATCCTGTAATTGTCATTCCCGTCCAATTAAGCCCGTCCGTCGAATATGCCGCACTATTTCCGCCAGTTGCGGCTGTTCCTGTTGCTACCCAAATAACACCATTATAGGTTATTCCTTGTACCGACTCAAACAATACATTATTCGTTATTGATGACCATTGAATACCGTCATATGAATATGCCATTGTATTTCCTCCTTGACCTCCTGCAACCCAAAAAGAACCACTCCAAAATCCACAATATCCGGCTGTAGAAAAAACAGTGGTTCCTAGACCGGTCCATGTAATCCCATCTGGTGAATATGCTATTGTATTCGTTCCAGAACCGAACGCAAGTGTTGGGTGTTGGATAAAAGGTTTTGGATTGACTCCGTAATTTGTTCCTACTAAAAAAGCATTTCCTGTAAATATACTTCCCCTATTCTGCGGCGAATTAAACCAATTAATACCATCATATGAATAACCTATACCACCCCCAGCACTTCCGCCTACCATTACCCACATAGTGCCGTTCCAAATAACGGAATTTGGTCTAGATTGAGTTACATTATACCATATACCACTTCCAAGATACACGGCATACCAATTAATACCGTTGTATGAATATCCCATATAAGCATAACCAGCATTTGGAACACTTCCAGTAGCAACAAACATTGTTCCATTTGTTGCTACTGAATATGTATATGTATAACCAGTTGTAGTTGGAATAGGTGTCCATGTAATTCCATCATACGAATATCCCATATAATTACCATTTGCTCCATTTAAAATTCCACTACCAGTTGCAACAAAAATTTTACCATTCGTTACAATATTCCAAATCGTTCCAAATACTGCTGATGTGTTAGGTACTCCGGTCCAATTTATACCATTATATGAATAAGCGAATGAATAAGGCCCACTTCCTCCGGCAACATATATTGAACCATTATAGGCAAATGTACGCCAATCTGTAAATATTCCGGGGTTATATACTGGTATCCAGGTTAATCCATCATACGAATATGAATAATAAGAACCACTACCACCAAACCAACGGTTTCCTACCCAAAAAACCCCTGCACCTACTAAAATATTTTGTCCTAAACCATACCAATTAATTCCATCTCTAGAGGCTGCTAATACATTACCAATATTGTTATAAGATAATGCCACCCATAATTTACCACTATAATCTATACCATGTGGAGTATAATAATATATTTCAAATGTATTATGAAAACTAGCATTACACGCTTTATAATTAATACCATCCAATGAATATGCCATAATATTACCATTTGTATTTGTGCCTCCAAAAACGATAGTCATATTCCTTTGGAATGTTACGGAGTTCAATCGGCGAGTATTGATACCGACATCACCTGGTATGCTAATGGTTCCTTGACCTATCCAATTAATTCCATTATAAGAAGTTGCGAATGAATTACCGATAGTTGCACTGTTATAACAACTGATGAATACTTTCCCGTTCCATGCGGAATAACCGCCCGTCAGTTGATTTTGATATATAATAGGTCCTAGACCCGTCCAAGTAATCCCGTCATTCGAATAAGCAAAAGTATTTCCAACTCCATCTGATATAGAATTACCGGTTGCTATCATAGTTTTACCATTCCAAGCAATTGTAAATACTCTTGCGGAATTAACATAATTTGGAAAAATCGGACAAGAAATAGTGGTCCAAGTGCCTTGTCCTGAAGGATTTGTATTAATGAGAATTCTATCTCTTATTATAATCCAATAACTACCATTCCAACATACAGCACCAAGTGATGCAACACCAGGGGTTATACCAGTCCAAGTTATACCATCAGGCGAAAATGAGAATGAATTACCACCAGCAGTTGTTCCACTACCTAACCAAAAACTACCATTCCAAGTAACACTATAAGTAACAGTTATTTGTGAATAGGTTAGATTCCAATTAATACCATCATACGAATAAGCCATATTATTACCTCCTTGAGTATAAAAAGATATCAAGTAAATTTTCCCGTTATAATTTATTTTAGTAGCATTACCGGTTGCATTAGTTAATGTAGCAACATTTTGCCAATTAGTTCCGTTATATGATATTGATACAGTGATATTATTCACTCCAATCCATTTTATTCCGTCCCACATAACTACCTGATTCGCTTGTGAAGTTCCTATTCCATTGAATACTACACTGTCATTCGAAAAAACAGCATAATTTGTTCCTGCCGTTCCAACTAAAAGAGTCTTATTCTGAATCAATGGTCCAAAAGTATATACTTGGTCTCCATTCAATGGCTGTCCGTCCATAGCCACCGTAATATCGGTTTCTCTTATTAAAGTAGGACTACTGTAATTGATTGAATATGAGCCTAATGTAGTTCCTGAAGCAGGTATGTTTATGGTATTGGTACTCCAGTTGTTTATTAGGGTTCCTAAATCCGCGTTCTGGCCATTTATATTGACAATAAAATTAGTATTAGATGGCATATATAATACTAATACATTCCGGGGGGGCGGAGCCCCCCCTGGACGACCCCCCCCCTACTGATATTGATGTTTCAGGATTGTCAAGAAGATATATTATATTCAATCCACAGAATTACTAAATATTATATCTTCTTGACAATCCTGAAATATCAATATCAGTAGAGGTTAATGTATGGATAACAATAACCGTCGAGTATAAGGAGGGGTTTGCGAAGCATAGTAGGGGGAACCCTCTCCGCTACGCTCATGGGTTCCCCTACTTTATTCGTAGTCTTCCTCCTGTAGTTCGCTCGTGCAATCCAAGAAGAAATTATCATCTGTCGCCGTGTCGATTTTTTCGAAAACGGTCGGCTTGGCATTCCGCTTACTAGCACCGCGTTTCGAGTCCCCACGTTTTTGTTTCTTCGTGACAACCACGACCTCCTCCGCCTCGTCATCTTCGTCCCCTTCATCATCGTCCTCCTCTTCATCGTCATCATCTTCCTCCTCATCGTCATCCACGACAAATCCATCCTTGACATATCCCGCCTTGGTTCTGGGTAGGCCTTCTGACTCGTCATCATCCTCAGACACCTCAGAATCTTCGTCGCCAATATCTTCGAATCCACCGAACAACTCTTCATAATAGGCCTCCCATTCGGTTTTCTTTAGCGCGGTTTTATCCGAAACTAAGACACAAGAACCGAAAAACAAGACTTTATCCACGGGAGGCGGGAAGTCATATTTATTTTCTTGACCGGCCTTACCAGTAGTTTTTCCGTAAAGCGAGACAATAGTTCCATCGGATAGGGTCCATTGATGTGCGAGTTCAAAGCCTTCGTTAGTCTTAAATCCGGCTTTCTTATAAAGTTCGTCTGTATTAAATGATTTAATAAGTGATTCCTTTATGACACCGGTTTTATCGACGAGCAAAATCTTCTTTGACATTATTTAGACAATTCATAATACGTTTATATCATTTTCTTTGTTAAATATATATGTCTACATCTACATCTACATCTCCATCTCCACAACCTAAAACTTCATGGTGGTCATCAATGTTTCCATCAACACAACCTACAGCACAAGTTAAAACAGACATAATGAAATTAGACGAATGTAATGCTAAGTTACCGGTGGACCAAAAAGTAGTTGGTGGCAGACGTCGCAGGTCAGCCAAGAAGTCCACTAACAAGAGGAGAAGACCCGCAAAAAAATCTCTCTTTAATATAACAAAAAAATGGAACCCATTCGCGAAATAAAAGGAGGAAATATAGTAGAATTCGTAGGAAGAGCAGCCGGATACGCTCCTTCGAAAGAAGAACATGCCGAGCTTCTAACAAGTCTCAAAAAAGAGTCCGTTCAAATAGAAAAAGAAATAAAACACAAAAAAAAGCAACAAAAGAAACTTGGAACAGATATTCTTAGATTGACGTCTCAGTTAAGAGGCGTCGACGGTCAAATCCAAAAATCGAAAAAAATAGTGGAAAGCATTTTGGGAGGTAAACGCAGAAGAAGTAGAAGAACAACCAAGAAAGTGAGACGCGGTTAAAATACACAAGTCAAATATGACCTCTTTTATATGTGGTATTCTTTATTTTTATATATGATTATCTCGATTCTAATCATTTATATCATTCACCAATTATGGATTTATATGACAAACAAATATACGACGAAAAAATATTTAGTAGGTTCTCAAATAGAGAAATATAAAAACATTCTGAGAGAACTTCAAGAAGAAAAACCCGTTTCCAATTCGATTCAAGAAATTCCGCCAGGAGAACCAATTATAACCATCCTACATGACTCTAAGAACGATTTAGAAGAATTCATGAAGGAAATACTTTGAAGATGGTCATGAAGGAAATATAATGACACTACAAAATTGATTATAAATCCCATAAAAAATAAATACACATAATTAAAATGACTACTACTGGACTCAACCGAAACATCATCGATAAATATTATACCAAACCCGAAATAGCGACCCAATGTGTAAAAAAATTCAAGGCTATAATAGAACTAAAAGAAACCGATATTGTAATAGAACCCAGCGCAGGCGGAGGTGCTTTTATCGAGCCTCTTCGCCAACTATCCACTCAAATATATCTTTATGACATCCAGCCTGAAAATCCCGAAATAATCCAACAAGATTGGCTTAAATGGCGGCCTTCCACAGCAGAACCAATACATATTATAGGAAATCCGCCATTTGGTCGCCAGAGTTCTACCGCCATCCAATTCATCAAACATTCAGCGAATTTTGCGCAAACAATCGCTTTCATTCTCCCGAAAAGTTTCAAAAAAGATTCGATGAAAAAGGCATTTCCTCCCCTTTTCCATTTGGTTTTTGAAGAAGACTTGCCTGATAACTCGTTCACTGTAAATAATGAACCCCACGATGTCCCATGTGTATATCAGATATGGAAAAAGATGGACCAGCCGAGAGAAATCGCGCAAAAAATAGAGCCAATAGGATTCGAGTTTGTCAAGAAGAATCAAAATCCGGATATATCATTCAGGCGCGTCGGCGTAAATGCCGGAGTCATTGATACGGTCATAGAAACCAAAAGCGAACAATCGCATTATTTCATCCGATTCACCAATAAAAAATCGCTAGAAGACAACTTGCGTTCATTATCTAATATATCATTCCTTTTTGACAATACTGTAGGTCCGCGCTCAATAAGCAAACCCGAATTATGCGAAGAATTTATTAAAGTCCTTTAGCGGAATTACGCCTTTGGGATACTGGGCTGCCAATTCGTCACCCCTGACAAATCTTACGCGGATTTTTGGGAATTCAATGTTACTTACAATGATGTAAATAAGATTTTTTGATTTTTCTAGGAAAACCGCTTCATTAAAAACGCGTCCCTGGCCTAGCATGTTGGATGGACAGAATTTACACCCGCCATGAGTGAATGTTTTTTCGTCATATTGTATTTCTTGCTCATCTATGTGGTCATATTTCTTGCAACCCTTTATATGTTTTAATGCCGGATATTTTGTTGGAAGCCATGGCTCGATAAAATGGGAGAAGGCTCTACCATCTTTCATTATTTCGATTATTGCTTCTTGACTGAGTCCCGAAAAAGCAAAATCTTCGATGACATACGTATGCGTTGTGTTAAATTCGATGCCTGACATGATGGATAATATACACTTCATTCACGAGTAAAAAGCCAATCGATTTTATCGAAACCAATTTACAAAATTGATATAAAAACATTTTTTTATATTAACAGAAAGTATTACAGTTTGTTAAATGAACTCCACTGAATTGAATATCCAAGAAAAGACCGCAATTTTATCCAGGCTCGACGCAAAAACATTAGAACTTTCTTATGAGACAATTCCGCATACGAAAGTTTCCCCCGATTACAACATATGCGTAGGTATCACCGCAGGAGCCAAAGGATATGCCTACATGACATTCCAAGGCCCCCAAGATTACTGTTTCCTCATGGAAACGAATAAAGAAAGAAAAATAGCGAGAATTACAAAAACTAAAATCGACGATTCTATGTCTATCTTTGCTAATGGAACATTGTTCTATGGAACGATTCTTCCATCTAGTTTTATTATCGAAGACATTTTAAGCTATCAAGGTGTCCTCACAAAATCCCTCTTGTTCTCTGAGAAACTAGGATTCCTAGAAAAATTCATGAATACGTGGTCTGGTCAACAGCGATTTCATATCGCCCCCCTATGGGCTGTCAAGAAGGATGATTTATATGATTGTCTTTATGACGTGCCTGAGACCATCAAAACGGCGTGTCCTCCATTTCATCATATTCAATACCGGTGTCTTAATAAGACGGCTCCGTATTTGAATATATTTCCGGCGAAGAAAACGATAGGTGCTGAAAAAAAATCGCCGGGTTTAACCGATAATTACGAACTATTTATCCCATGGAGAAACGTTAATATATCGAAGCCGCAATATAGACAGCCGACGGTTTTCTTGGTAAAAGCCGACTTGTCGTTTGATATTTATAGATTGTATGCTTATGGGGCGAATAAATCGCGGGTTTATTATAATGTGGCCTATATAAAGAATTATAAAACCAGCGTTTTTATGAATGGTCTTTTTAGACGGATTAAAGAGAACCAGAATTTAGATGCCATTGAAGAAAGCGACGACGAAGAAGATTTCCAAGACATTTCGTTTGATAAATATGTGGATTTAAGAAAAGAACTTTTGATGGAATTCGTCTTTAATTATAAATTCAAAAAATGGGTTCCTATAAAGGTGGTCGATTCACGCCAAAAAGTGGTCCACATTGGATTGTTGTAATACAACCTTCATGACACCTTTGAGAATATATTTTTTATTATATATACAGAATATATAATGTCATCTCCTGTCAATGCACCTACAACATTATTGCCTTCTACAACCGTATCAAGCACGGGTAATCCTACGTTATTTGAACAACCCAATGATAGTGTGCGTATAACTGGCGGCCGAAGAAGAAAAGGTTCTCGTAAATCAAAAAGGGGAACAAAACGAAGGGCTGGGTCAAGAAGAAGAACTGCTAAGAGAACATTCTTGAGTAAATGGATGGCGATGGGGAAATAAATATTTACGAAGATACAATAAAGAAATTAAAGAAATTTCTATGACCACCTGACCACTTACCACCCATTTTGGGTTAAATGAAGTTTTGCAAGAAAAAAAGTGCAAAATTATACTTTTGCACTTTTTTTTCAAGATTTTCATAGTGGACCCAAAATGGGTGGTAAGTGGTCAGGTGGTCATAATAACCAATCATTAAACCACTTCAGCCTCCAAGACCTCCTTCGGAATATTAATCATACATTTCTTCTTTTCTTTTGCCCCAGCAATCGCTGTCGCCGGGTCATATTCGACCCTCCATCGGTCCATGTTCTCGAATCCCGTATATCCATCTATATCCGTCGAAGTAATCCTATAATTACATTTCTTATAAAACAACCGTCGAGTATTCCACTGCCGTTTCAAATAATCATGTGAGTCCAAGATATCAACTACAATGGGATTCTGGCCCTTTGCCCTCAAAATCCG
>Ga0214919_10002972_pt1 | contig 26163 bp, 18 predicted proteins | sample LL1503_MetaG_FD_177994 | JGI IMG/M metagenome (GOLD analysis project Ga0214919, IMG submission 177994) | Freshwater microbial communities from Lake Lanier, Atlanta, Georgia, United States - LL-1503 | ecosystem: Environmental > Aquatic > Freshwater > Lake | place: USA: Georgia | collected...
CATCGAAGAACGTCCCGGCACGATCAAGGCTAGTCTGCGGGCGGAGCATGGTTCTTACCGCATGGATACGATTGCGGCGCAATTTAATGGCGGCGGGCACGCGAGTGCCGCGGGACTCAATTGCCCTGATCTATTAGTTAATTTTTATCCTCGGCTAGTGGCGGCTTTAACCCGGCGCTTAGCTGAAATCGACACCGCCCAATCATGAGTCTGCTGCCGCCCAAAGAAATGGAAGGAGTCTTGTTGGTGGATAAGCCTAAGGGGCTGACCTCACACGACGTCGTCTATCATTTGCGGCGCAAGCTGCAGATCAAAAAAATTGGCCATGCCGGCACGCTTGATCCGATGGCGACCGGGGTGCTCGTCATGTTAATCGGCAAAGCGACACGAATTTCTCAATACCTGATGAGCGTCGACAAGGTATACGAAGGCGAAGCAACGCTCGGTGTTGTGACCGATTCCCAGGACGCGGAAGGTGAAGTCATGTCGACCCAGCCCGTGCCAGAGTTAACTGAAGCTCGTGTGCGCGAGGTGATGAAAGGTTTTCTCGGTGACCAGTACCAAACACCGCCCATGCATTCCGCCATAAAAATTGGGGGTGTGCCGTTATATAAATTAGCCCGCAAGGGGGAGGAGGTGGAGCGGGAACCCCGTTTCATTCGGATCGCAGCTTTTAATTTGCTGTCGTTTGCTACGCCAAAAATCACCTTTGATCTCCACTGTACCAAGGGCACCTATGTGCGCACGGTGGCAGCTGATCTTGGTCAGAAATTGGGTTGCGGCGCTCATCTTTCGGCTTTGCGCCGGACCGGCAGTGGCAAGTTCACGATCGGCCAATGTTTGCCCCTCGAGCAGATCGAAGCGCTCTCGTTACCTGAAATTCAAAAGCGCCTGATTCCGGTTTACGAAGCGGCGCCGAGTGTGGCGCTGTGAGCGCTCCCCGCCAGTTTGCCGGTTTGGATCAGGTGGCGCTGCCCCCGCAGCCCCTGCATTTAGCCATTGGCATGTTTGATGGCCTGCATCGCGGTCACCAATCAGTCATCAATGCGGCGCTGGCCGGCGCGCGAGGCAATGGTGGGCTCGCGGGGGTCCTTACGTTTTGGCCACATCCGAGCGTTTTATTTCGGCCGACGGCTCCGACGCAGATGTTGATGTCGCCTGAGATGAAACGCGCGGTGCTCGGACGCCTTGGGTTGGATTTTATCATTGAGCAGAATTTTTCGCCCGCCCTTGCCCAAATTGCCTCCGAGGATTTTCTGCCTTACCTGCAACGTGCATTGCCTCAGCTGGCCGCGATTTATGTCGGGGAGAATTGGCGCTTTGGTCGGGAGCGTCGCGGGGATGTCGGCCAGTTAATCGCGGCGGCTAAGCAAGTCGGGCTCAGTGTTTTTAGTGCGCCGCGGCTCAATCATGAAGGGGAGCCGATCAGCAGCTCGCGTATCAGGGGGCTGCTGAGCCAGGGGCAGATCGCGGCGGCCAACGCTTTGCTCGGGTATGTCTATTTCGCGGCCGGTATGGTTCAGCCTGGCCGGCAACTGGGTCGGCAACTCGGTTTTCCCACGCTTAATATTGCGTGGGTACCGGAGCTCCAGCCTCGGTTAGGCGTCTATGCGGTAAAAGTCACGTTGCCCTCTGGTCAGGTGGTTAATGGGGTCGCCAACTACGGTCTGCGCCCGACGGTGGGCCTAGCGACCGCGCCGCTGCTGGAGGTGCATCTGTTAGAGGCTACGACCGCTGATGCCGGCGATTACCTTACGGTCAGCTGGCTGCAATATCTCCGGCCTGAGCAAAAATTCGCAGGGGTAGATGCCTTGCGTGCGCAGATCGCACTTGATCGGCAAAAAGCCATTGATTTTTTTGGTCAATGAATGGCCCCGTGATGGTTTCTTGGCTGTTGGAACTAAAGCGAGGGCAGGCGAAGAAGGACGCTTGACACACCTCCCTCCAAATCTACTTTTTCGACTCTTTCCCGATTTACGGGGTGGTAGCTCAGTTGGTTAGAGCGTCTGCCTGTCACGCAGAAGGTCGCGAGTTCGAGTCTCGTCCATCCCGCCATCTTAAAAGCCCACAACCCACAAGGTTGTGGGCTTTTTGTTTTCCGCGATTTTGTGCCGGAAACCGAAGGGAACGACACGGGTTCGACAATCCAAGGTGATTTGGTTTACAGCACCGAACTGCCCGGCTGACACACCTTCCAAACCATTGGGCGGACGCAAAGATATTTTCGATGCCGCAGGTCGCCTTGGAGGGGCGAATGCTGGGTGTAGTCGCCCAGCTTTGATCATCACGCTTTGGTAAAACCCAGCGCCGCCAGCCTCGTCTCATCGGCGGGGGTGGGATTTGGAACGGCCCACGCCAGAAGATACCGCGGCCGAGAGCTTGCCACGTAGGCAAAACGATTGTGCTCGGCATGGTCCGGGTCAGTATCGAGCCACTGGTGCCAATGGCCACCGTCGCCGGCTTTTGTTGGCGAGGACACCACTAACACGCCGTCGAAGGTTTCTCCCTTCACTTGGTGAATGTTGGTAAAGTGGAGCTTTGTAGCGGCAGGTTGACCATGCGCGAGCATGACAGACAATGCCGTGTCTCCTTTTCCGTGAGGGGCACGAAGTTTTGTAGCCGGCGGTGCCAGGTTCGGCTTCGCCGTCCAAGCTGTCGCCACATGGTGCGGCACTTGAGTCCGTGCGACGGTGGTCCAAGCCGTCCAGGTCTGGGTAAAATCCATCAAGGCCGAATCGACTACACACGCGTCCAACGCCCGCGCCAAGAAGAGGCGCCACTCTATGGCAGAGGCAACCCCATCGGGTCGAGAGTCGGCGGCTGTATCCGCGCGACAGTCGCTGAAGTAGATCGCCGTCACCGCTGAACCTAACTGCTTCAGGGCCTCGCGTCGGCTGGCGAGATCGCCCTTTTTCCAATTGTGCAGCGCGACGGCGATGCGCTCCGTCGGAGTGCGCGGAGCCTCTTCATGAACGCCCCTCAGCCGCTGCAAGGTAGCAGAGCCACGTGCGATAACCGCACAGCGCGCGGGATCGAGCTCCCGATGCTCGGCCAGCCATTTGGCGAAGTTTGACGCCAGATGGGGCAGCGCGGCCTTGCCGGTATACGGAATATAAACGCAATGCGGCTTCGACGGGGCTACCTGCAGCCCCTGAATGCTTCCCTGCGCGACGATCTTCCCGCAGACATCAACCACCGCTTGGACGCTCCTAAAGTTCACGGTGAAGACCAGCTGTGTGAGCTTCTCGTCAACGATGTGCTTGAGCAGGGCCGCCGGGTCGGAGCCACGAAATGAGAAGATCGACTGGTTTAGGTCGCCAACCAGATGGACATTCACCCCGCCGGCCCGGAGTTCGCTCAGCAATCCGAGTTGGCTCGGACACAGGTCCTGGCACTCGTCGATCACTAGATGGGGAAACCGGTTGGCGATCCGATCCCGCACCCCGGGTAAGTCGCGGAGAATCAGGCCGCAGAGGGTCTCCACGTCATCGTGGATCGCGAAGCCCGCGCGCCAAAAACGCGCCTTGGCGTCCAAGAGATCAGTCAGTTGCCAATCTGCTAGGGTGAGGCCGTTCCGCACTGCATCCGTGGCCTCGTCGTCTGAAGCAAACAAGATACGGTCGCCCTCGACGAAAAAATGATGGGCATGAACGTTGCGCTTGGCGTAGGCATACTTTGTCCGAAAGCCGTTAAGGAAAGCGGCGTTGCTGGCGGCATCGACAATCCGGACGGAGTGATCGCCCCTTGTGCCAGCGTAGCCCATGACCCGCCAACCGAACGGATTCAGAACGTAACCGTGCAACCAGCTATCGAACGTGCCGAGGAAGTGGGGATACCCGCTCCCGCCATTGCGTGCGACGCGTTCCTTGATGACGTTCGCCGCATGATTCGTGAAGCTGAGAAAAGCGATTCCGGTATCCTTCCAGGCCTCCGCACGGAGCGCATAGGCTGCCTTGAGGGCTACCGCCTCAGTCTTGCCACTGCCGGGGCAAGCCTTCAGGTAAGACCTCTGACCGAGCGGATGTAGCACGTAGTCCAACTGTTCGTTGGTCATTTCTGCAATGCGGCACCGGTGATAATGCCCGCAATATGAAGCCGTTGTCGCCCGATCCTTGAAACACGCGGCGTCGGTTTCACCGAAGGGTTTGCCGCAGACGGTTCCGGCGACCCGGTCGAAGCGCGTTGCCGGCTCAGGCATCTGGGCCCCCGCAGGCCCAGATGACCGCGTTGGTCAAATAGGCCGGAATCGCGAACGCCGCGGCGTTTTCAGGCTTGGCGATCTCGTCGCCAAGTGCCTGGGCAAATTCGCCCTTGTCGATGTGTTCGAGCAGATAGAGAGCGGCATCCGCGCGCGGGAGCCAATCGGCGTCAGGTGTCCAAGCCTTCGCCGCGCAAGCGGCCAATTTCTCGGCGATCTTGGGTCTGCCAGCGTCGCTCGCCAGCTTGCCAGCGACCGCGGCCATCAGCTTCATGTTCGCGCCCTCCATCGCGAGGTCATACTCAAAGGTCTTCAGCGCGTTAACGTAAAGTCGGGTATTGGCTGACGTTTTCACCACCGTCGCGTATTTCGCATCCGGATTCGTTCCAGCAAAGATCTTGGTGGGGATAGGAAGAATCGCCTTTGTCGCCCCGGTGGCCTCGTCCGTCTCCTCGTGTGGCGGATCGTTGTCGGTGATGCCCGCGCAACGAACTGGTAGGTGGACCGTGCCCTTGCCGTCGAGGCTGCAGAAGAGGCGCATGAAGTGATGAAAATAGATCCCGTTCATGTTGATGACGGAGACACCGGCATCCTCCAGCGATATGGGCAGCAGTGCCTTCAGCGGCTGCCCCGGTTCGGTGGCCTTGGCATTGTATCTGGCGAGCACTATGCGAGCGAGCTGTGCGAGGACTAGGGCTTCTGCGATGCCTTCGACCAGAATAACCGCCTTTGCAAAAAGGAGGGTCGACTTGGTGGCATCCAACCAGCGCGTGATGAATTGATCGGTCGTAGGCGGAAGGTCGCACCTACGGAGGCAAACCGCCCCCGTGACCGGCTGCGGGGCTGTCGGTAGATGGATTACGGTGCGAAGAGAGACCGCAGCGGCGAGGACCGGGGAATGCGTGGTCAGGATGATCTGGATTCCCTTCTGCTGGGCCATTTGCTCCAGATGCTTGAGCAAACGGGTCTGGAGCTGCGGGTGTAGGTGCGCCTCTGGCTCTTCGACGAGCAAAATCCGCAGGTAGTCTTCAGCCGGTGCCCCGCTGGAGAGTTCGGCGAGCACCGTCGCCAAATACAGCAGGTTATTATAGCCCAAACTGTTCTCCTCCAAGCTGCGGAAAAGGTCCTGCATGGGTTTGACCTGAATCTGCGGAAAATAGAAAAGCCGCAGGCTCTCGACGATGCGGGTAAAGCTACTATCCGAAAAGCGAATCGACGTGTCCTGCCCGAAAATTTCTCCAATGGCGTCTTTGAGCGCACCTCGGATCAGTTTGTTGGCATGTGCGATGGCTTTGGTGTCATCGTCGGCGAGGGCGCGATTGAATTCCGCGACCTCGTTTTGCAAGGGCGCTTTACCGGCCTTAATGGCATCCTGGTTTAGGCTCTTCAGCAAGCGGGCGAGCCGGGAGCCTCGCCCCTCTTGAAGTTTCGCCTCGGCGTCACGCAGCGGCGGAAGGTAGATGCAATTTATCCGGTCGAAGAGCTCCCTCTCAAACATGCTCGCGCGGGAAGGACCGCCCCAAAGCGCGCGGTGGTATCGGCCTCGCGGGCCCTCTTTGTTCTCTACCTGCAGATGAAGCGCGGCTTCACTGTCCGAGACCATCCACGGGAGGAATGCGATCGGTTCATGGTCCTTCAGGTCACCAAAGGTCCCCGTGATGCGGATTTCCGTGGCGGCCGTGGCACCGGCGTTAAAGCCACGATGAAAATCGGTCGTCTTAATTGAACTGCGGCCAAATTCGTCCTCCAGGAGTAGTTCGCGGACGGCATCAACCACCGCACTTTTGCCCGACGCGTTCTCGCCGACCAATACGTTCAACCCGGGTGCGAACTCTATCTGGAATTCCTGGCCAAAAGTGCGGTAGCCGGCAATGGTCAGGTTCTTTAGATACATAGGGTGCGACGAGCGATGCCCTCCGAGCGGGAATACACCTAAGATTAGCTTGAAAGCTCGGCCGCAGGCTCGCGAGCGAGAATTTTCTGTCGCAACCCCAGCCGCCGGAAGTCTCAACCTGACCCATCGACAGCTTGCCTTTGGGCGCTGCGCGCCGAAAGATCGAGAATCTGGCGTTTCCGGCTGGGCCAAGCGGGGGAAGCCAGTTAACTGATTTGTCGTTGCACCTTCCCTGAGCCGATGTCCCAGCCGTCCAACCCCTTTTTTGATCACCCCATTCTGAATTCGCCCTACGCGTGCCCGGTGCGACACTGGGAACTCGACGGTCAGGGGCAACCGACCCAGCAGATTCTCGAAAAGCGGCGTCGGGCTGAGTTCATCACGCCGATCCCGAAGCCCAAGAAGCGTAAGGCGGCCGTCGCCACCAACCAGCGGGACATGGTGTTTGATGAGGGCAAGGGGCTCTCGACCGCCAAGCAGCAGTATGACCCGACCTCGATCGTCAACGAGCTACGGTCCCATGTGGACCAGTGGCGGGAGCTCGCCAGCCCCAACCTCTGGCAGGTGACGCCGGAGACGGCCCGGCTCCTCCAACACTGGCGGCACTTCAAGTTCAGCGGGGTCCGGCCGTTCTTCTGCCAGGTCGAGGCTGTTGAAACCGCCATCTGGCTCACGGAGGTCGCCCCGCACACAGCCAGCGGCAAGCGCATCCTGGAGCATCTGGCTGCCTCCAACCGTGACGCCAACCCCGAGTTGATGCGCCTCGCGCTCAAGCTCGCGACCGGTGCCGGCAAGACCACGGTCATGGCGATGCTGATCGCCTGGCAGACGGTCAACGCCGTGCGGCGCCCAGGCAGCAAGCACTTCTCCCGTGGGTTTCTGGTGGTGACTCCGGGCCTGACCATCAAGGACCGGCTGCGGGTCCTCCAGCCGAGCGACCCCTACAGCTATTACGCAAATCGCGAGCTGGTTCCGAGTGACATGCTCGATGACGTGAAGCGGGCCAAGATCGTCATCACCAACTTCCACGCCTTCAAACTCCGCGAGCGCATTGATATCTCCTCCGGCGGGCGCGCCCTGCTTCAGGGCCGCCAGGGGGAGGAGCTCAACACCCTCGAGACCGAGGGGCAGATGATTCAGCGGGTCATGCCCGACCTGATGGGGCTGAAGAACATTCTCGTTCTCAACGACGAGGCGCACCACTGCTACCGGGAGAAGCCCCAGGAGGAGGACGACGAGGCACTCAAGGGTGAAGACCGGAAGGAGGCCGAGAAGAACAACGAGGCCGCCCGCCTGTGGATCTCCGGTCTGGAGGCGGTGAACCGCAAACTCGGTGTCACCCGCGTCGTTGACCTGTCCGCCACGCCTTTCTTCCTGAGCGGCTCCGGCTACGCTGAGGGCACCCTGTTCCCTTGGACCATGAGCGACTTCTCACTCATGGACGCCATCGAGTGCGGCATTGTGAAGCTCCCGCGCGTTCCGGTGGCCGAGAACATCCCGGGCGACGAGTTGCCCATGTTCCGCAACCTCTGGGAGAACATCCGCAAGGACATGCCTAAGAAGGGACGCGGAAGCGGCGACGAACTCGACCCGCTCAAGCTGCCAACTCGGCTCCAGACCGCCATCCAGGCCCTCTACGGTCATTACGAGAAGACCCACAAGCTCTGGGCGGACCGGGGTATCAAGGTGCCGCCGTGCTTCATCATCGTCTGCCAGAACACCGCCATCTCGAAGCTCGTCTACGACTTCGTCTCGGGCTTCCACCGGAAGAACGAGGATGGGTCCACCACCTTGGAGAACGGACGCCTGCCGCTCTTCCGCAACTTCGACGAGAACACGGGTAACCCGCTGCCGCGCCCGAACACGCTTCTTATAGACAGTGAGCAGCTCGAGGCCGGGGATGCCCTGGACGACAACTTCCGTTCCATGGCGTCCGACGAGATCGAGCGTTTCCGGCGCGAGATCGTCGAGCGCACCGGCGACGCCCGGGCCGGCGACAACATCACCGACCAGGAGCTCCTGCGCGAGGTGATGAACACCGTCGGCAAGGTCGACACGCTCGGCGGCGCGACCCGCTGTGTCGTCTCCGTCTCGATGCTCACCGAGGGGTGGGATGCCAATACCGTCACCCACGTCCTCGGTATCCGGGCCTTCGGCACCCAGTTGCTCTGCGAGCAGGTCATCGGCCGCGCCCTCCGCCGTCAGTCCTACGACCTCAACGAGGAAGGCCTGTTCAACGTCGAGTATGCGGACGTGTTCGGCATTCCCTTCGATTTCACCGCCAAGCCAGTCATCGCCCCGCCGCAGCCGCCCCGCGAGACGGTCCAGGTCAAGGCCATGCGCCCGGAGCGCGACCACCTGGAGATTCAGTTCCCCCGGGTTAAGGGCTACCGTGTCGAACTTCCGGAGGACAAGCTCACGGCGGTCTTCGACGACGACTCCATCCTCGAACTGACGCCCGACATCGTCGGCCCGTCCATCACCCGCAATTCAGGCATCATCGGCCAGTCAGAGGACATGACTCTGGAGCACCTCGGCGACATCCGGCCGTCCACGCTCCTGTTTCACCTCACCCATCGGTTGCTCTACACGAAATTCCGCGACCCCGGCGAGGAGCCCAAGTTGCACCTGTTCGGCCAGCTGAAGCGCATCACCAAGGAGTGGCTCGACACCTGCGTGGTCTGCAAGGGCGAGACCTACCCAGCGCTCCTGATGTATCAGGGCTTGGCCGACATGGCCTGCAACCGGATCGTCACCGGCATTACCGAAGCGCACCGGGCCGAGCGGCCGATCAAGGCCCTGCTCGACCCCTACATTCCTACCGGCTCGACCGCCTTCGTCCGGTTCAATACCTCCCGCGAGCTGCGGTGGGAGACGAGCGCCGACCGATGCCATATCAACTGGGTGGTGCTGGACAGTGACTGGGAGGGGGAGTTCTGCCGGGTGGCCGAGTCGCACCCACAGGTCCGTGCCTACGCCAAGAACCACAACCTTGGCCTAGAGGTGCCCTACCGTTTCGCTTCCGACGCTCGCATTTACCTGCCCGACTTCATCGTCCTGGTGGACGACGGCCACGGCCCGGACGATCTGCTCCACCTTGTGGTCGAGATCAAGGGCTACCGCCGGGAAGACGCCAAGGAGAAGAAGTCCACCATGGAGACTTACTGGATCCCCGGTGTGAACCACCTCGGGTCCTACGGCCGGTGGGCCTTTGCCGAGTTCACCGAGGTTTACCAGATCGAGGTCGATTTCTCGGCAAAGGTTGCCACTGAATTCAACAAACTGATCGAGTCCGTGGCGGCCAAGTCCGCTGCTTCCCCCTCCTGACCATGGCCAAGAAACCTGCCAGCCCCAAGTCCGTCGAATCGTTCAAGCACGACGAAGCCACCCGGAAGAACATTCCCACCGCTGAGTATCAGGCCGTGCTCAAGAAGGAGCAGCAGAGCCCGGTCCAGGTCGCCTATGGCCGTCGCAACCGCGACCTCGACCCCCAGCTGGTCTGGCGCGGCAAGGACGAACAGGACTGGAGTGACTTGGTGGTGCCCGCGCCGCCGGTCTACATCCAGGAGAAAGTCCACCCCAAGGCGCTGATCGACGATTTGCTGGCTCAGACCAAGGCGGGGGCGAAGGAGGCCCAGTTCGACCTGTTCAACGACTTCAACGGCATCCCCAAGGGGGCCGACAAGACCGAGTTCTACGCCCACGACCAGAATTGGTCGAATCGCATGATCCTCGGTGACTCCCTCCAGGTGATGGCCAGTCTGGCTGAGCGTGAGGGCCTCCGGGGCAAGGTGCAGTGCATCTACTTCGATCCCCCCTACGGCATCAAGTTTAACAGCAACTTCCAGTGGTCTACCACCAGCCGTGACGTGAAAGACGGCAAGACCGAGCACATTACCCGCGAGCCCGAGATGGTGAAAGCCTTCCGTGACACTTGGCGCGATGGCATCCACAGCTACCTCACTTATCTCCGCGACCGCCTCACCGTCGCACGGGATCTTCTCACGGAGTCGGGCTCAATTTTCCTGCAGATCGGCGATGAGAATGTTCACCGCGTCCGGGCGGTGATGGACGAGGTGTTCGGGGAGTCGAATTTCGAGTCGACGATTTCAGTTAAGAAGACAGCAAACCAAAGCAGCACCCTGAATTCGGGCCTGTTCTACATTTTGTGGTATGCAAAAGACAGGGGTTCGCTGAAGTATCGGCAACTCTTCAGTGTTCGCGACCAATGGGATTGGCTTCGAGATACACCAGGCGGCTCTTGGGGCATAGAGATTCACGATGAGAGACGCCAGACTACGCCTGAAGAGAAAACCAATCCTGCCACACTCCCCGCGGAGGCTCGCATTTACAATCTTTCTCGCCTTCACTCCGCTGGTGCCTCTCGAGAGAATCCGGAGTTCTCTTGGGAAGGTAAACAGTATCGGGCGGGGGCCAATTCCCATTGGAAGACTACGATTGAGGGTTTGAAACGGCTAGGTAAGGCCGGCCGCCTAGAGTCCAGAGGTGGTCCACCTTGGTTCGTCCGTTTTCACGATGACTTTTCCGTCCTGCCGATTACCAATCTGTTTGAGGGGACGGCTGGTAAATCGGAAGCGGCTATTTATGTCGTGCAAACACAGACAGATGTGATCACGCGATGTCTGTTGCTGGCCTCAGATCCCGGCGACATCGTGCTCGACCCGACCTGCGGTTCCGGCACCACGGCCACCGTCGCCGAACAATGGGGCCGCCGCTGGATCACGATCGACACTTCGCGCGTGGCGCTGGCGCTGGCGCGCGCCCGCATCATGGGCGCGCGTTATCCCTTTTACCTGCTGAGCGATTCCCGCGAAGGCCAACAGAAGGAAGCCGAAGTCACCCGCACCGCACCGAGTAGCCAGCCTGTCCATGGTAACCTCCGACACGGCTTCGTCTACGAGCGTGTGCCGCACATCACGCTCAAATCTATCGCTAACAACGCCGAGATCGAAGTCATCTGGGACAAGTGGCAACAGACGCTGGAACCACTGCGGGAGAAGCTGAACGTCTCGCTTAAGCAGAAGTGGCAGGAGTGGGAGATACCGCGCGAGGCCGAATCCAAGTGGTCAGACGCGGCGAGGAAGTTCCATGCCGACTGGTGGCAGGCCCGCATTTCCCGGCAACAAGAGATCGACAAGTCTATCGCGGCCAAGGCCGAGTCGGAATACCTCTACGACAAGCCCTACGAGGACAAGAAGACGGTCCGTGTGGCCGGGCCGTTCACGGTCGAGAGTCTGTCCCCGCATCGCACCCTCGGTGTCGATGAAAACGACGAGCTCATCGACACTCTCGCTGAGGGCAAGTTGGGCTACACGGCAAAGAAGGATTTCGCCGGCATGATCTTGGAGAACCTTAAGATTGCCGGCGTCCAGCAGGCGCACAAGACCGACAAGATCGTGTTCACCGCGCTTAACCCATGGCCGGGCGAGCTCGTCTGCGCAGAGGGCCGCTACATGGAGGGCAGCGCCGAGAAACGCGCCGCCATCTTCATCGGGCCCGAGTTCGGCACGGTGCAGCGCGCCGACCTGGTGGCCGCCGCTCGCGAGGCGGGGGACGGAGGTTTTGACGTGTTGATCGCCTGCGCCTTCAACTTTGAGGCGCACACCACCGAGTTCGCTAAGCTGGGTCGCATCCCGGTCCTCAAGGCCCGCATGAACGCGGACCTCCACATGGCCGAGGACCTCAAGAACACCGGCAAGGGGAACCTCTTCGTCATCTTCGGCGAGCCCGACATTGCCCTCCTCATGGAGAAGGACGGCCGCATCCGGGTAAAGGTGAACGGCGTGGACGTGTTCGACCCCAGCACCGGTGAGGTCCGCAGCGACGGCGCCGACGGAATCGCGTGCTGGTTCATCGACACCGACTATAACGAGGAGAGCTTCTTCGTCCGCCACGCTTACTTCCTCGGGGCCAACGACCCCTACACCTCGCTCAAGACGACTCTGAAGGCGGAGATCGACGCCGAAGCCTGGGCGAGCCTGCACAGCGACACCTCGCGCCCCTTCGACAAGCCCAAGAAGGGCCGCATCGCCGTCAAGGTGATCAACCACCTCGGCGACGAGGTGATGAAGGTGTTCAAGGTCGCCTAGGCGCGACCTCCTTCGTATGATCGCACAGGCCTTTGAGGATCTCGCTCATGCCATGCGTGTCCTGTTGGAAGCGAGAATAGGGGCCAATAGACTGTTCACGATCGACTACCCTGAAGCCGTTGGAAACATCGAGGCGGGTTTGAGCCGGGTCCTTGATTCGTTCCACAGCCTATACGACGCGATGGAAAAGGAGGGGATTCGCGATCGAGTCGATTGGTATGCGACCCCGGAGCTCTGCGCGATCTTGGTTTTAAGAAACGCGCGGCACCATAACCTCTGCTCCAAGGTTCGGACCGTTTTCAGATACCACGACAACGTCGTCACGCCGCCCACCAAGAAGAAGGATTATCTGGTTATGTCCTTCCCGCCCGGGGAGGAGGATGCCTCGCCAATGGACTTACCGCTTTCCTTGGGGGACCTCGCCGACCTCTTGAAGTTGCCATTATCGGATTCACGGCTCCGAAAATCCACTGCGCCCATAATAGAAGGCTACCTAAGTCTGCCTGTGGCGAGGGAGGCCGCAAAAGAGGCAGGGATGTCGGTGAGCGACATGTTCTTCGATGTGATACCAATCATCGTAAACGCCGGCATAGCTCTGCATCCGCATATTAAAGACCGCATCCGGCACCTTTCCACGGAGAGTAAGCACTTCGACTGGCACTTCGCGAATGTGCTGCCAGCCAAGATGAAATTGCCTGAATTCACCAAGTTCCAGTTCTTCCGGCCAAAGGGGGCCTAATGTTCCACCCCGTGGACTTCCTAATTGCAGACACCTTCACCGCCAGTCTCGCCCGCCTAACGGGGGAAGAACAGAAGGCGGTCAAGACCACGGCCTTTGATCTGCAGATGAACCCGGTCAACCCCGGGATGCAGTTTCACAAGGTGGAGCGGGCGAGGGACAAGAATTTCTGGTCGGTGCGGGTGGGCAGGGACATCAGGCTAATTGTTCATCGCACGCCGGGCAGCCTGTTGCTCTGTTATGTGGACCACCATGACAAGGCCTACGACTGGGCCGAGCGGCGCCGTCTCGAGGCCCACCCCAAGACCGGGGCGGCCCAGATTGTCGAGGTAAGAGAGACCGTGCAGGACATCATCATCCCGAATTACGTCCAGGTCGACACCCCGGCCACGGTTGTGGAGAAGCAGCTGCTGTTCACGGGGCTGAGCGACGATGAACTGTTGGGCTACGGGGTCCCCGGAGAGTGGCTCAAGGATGTCCGTGCCGCGAACGAGGACTCCCTCCTCGCCCTCGCTGACCACCTGCCGGCGGAGGCCGCCGAGGCGTTACTCGAACTCGCTACCGGTGGTCGGCCTGGCCAAGTCGTCGCGATACAGGCGTCTTTGGCAGCAGACTTACCGCCTCCAGTCGAGGCGACGCCCAAGTCGGCGAGCCTTTTCGAGCACCCCGACGCCCAACGCCGATTCCGCGCCATCGCAACTTCGGACGAACTCAAGCAGGCGCTGGAATTCCCTTGGGAGCGCTGGACGGTATTCCTTCACCCCGAGCAGCGAGACCTGGCTGTGCGCGATTACAGTGGCCCCGCGCGCGTGGCTGGTTCAGCTGGAACCGGCAAGACCGTTGTCGCCCTCCACAGGGCGGCCTACTTGGCACGGGCCAACCCTGATGGTCGGGTGCTGCTCGCAACCTTTTCCGACACGTTGGCCAGCGCCCTTCAGACCAAGCTGCAACGCCTTCTCGTGGGAGAACCCCGCCTGGCCGAACGTATCGACGTATCCTCACTGGACGCGATCGGCATGCGCCTGCACAAGGCCCTCCTTGGACCGGTTGAATTGGTCGGAAGGCAGGTCCTGCGGGGTATCATTAAGAGTGCAGCGGGGGCGGCACCGGCCCACAAATTCAGCCAGCAGTTTCTGGTGGCTGAATGGGACCATGTCGTGGACGCGTGGCAGCTTGCCTCGTGGGAGGACTACCGGGACGTGGCTCGACTGGGACGGAAGACGCGGCTGTCCGAGGCACAGCGCCGGGCCCTATGGTCTATCTTCGACCTGGTCCGCGGCACATTGGCAGAGCGCAAGCTGGCGACGCCGTCGATGATGTTCCATGCCGTGGCCAAAGCGCTTAGGGCGGGCAAGCATCCGCCATTTCAGTATGCGGTCATCGACGAGGCTCAGGACGTGAGCGTTGCCCAGTTGAGGATGCTGGCGGCCCTCGGCGCCAACCGGCCCAATGCGCTGTTCTTCGCCGGGGACCTCGGACAACGTATCTTCCAGCAGCCCTTCTCGTGGAAGGCCCTCGGGGTCGATGTTCGAGGACGGTCCAAGACACTCCGGGTGAACTACCGCACCTCCCACCAGATCCGCATGTGCGCCGACCGCCTGCTACCCCGCGAGGTTGGCGACGTGGACGGGAATACAGAGACGCGCAGTGGGACGGTCTCGGTCTTCAACGGTCCACATCCTGTCCTCATGGTTTTGGACAACGTAGATCACGAATGCCAGGTAGTAGCCAAGTGGCTGAAAGAGCGTGTCAGCGAGGGTCTCCTTGCCCACGAGCTGGGTGTTTTCGTGCGGTCGCCTGACCAGCTGGAGAGGGCCAAGGCTGCCCTGAAGGCGGCAGGGGTGCCGTTCAAGGTCCTCGATGACCACGTCGAGACCGCAAGTGGGCATGCCGCCATCTGCACTATGCACCTGGCCAAGGGCTTGGAGTTCCGGGCGGTGGTGGTGATGGCCTGCGACGACGAGGTGCTGCCCCTCCAGGAGCGTATCGAGACCGTCGGCGATGAGGGCGACCTACAGGAGGTCTACGACACCGAGCGCCAGCTGCTCTACGTCGCCTGCACTCGCGCCAGGGACTGCCTGCTGGTTACCGGTGTCAGCCCGGCGTCAGAGTTCTTAGACGACCTGGGTTAGCTTCCCGTGCGGTCGGTCAGGCAGGGCCCGCCGATCTTCGTATTCAGTCGAGCAGCACCGAAACTGGAACGCGGAGCACGCCAGCGAGTTTTCTCAGTTCGATGTCGGTGACCTCGCGTTCCCCGCGCTCGATTCGCTTAATGACGTAGGAGGAGATGTCCCAGCCGTCCACCTGCGCCCGGGCCGCAAGCTCATCCCGGGTGAGGTTTTGCGCGCTACGAAGGCGCTCAACTGTTGGGCCGATCGAGTTCCTGTCCATGCGGCGCTGGGGCTTATACGGCTTGCTTAGCTTGGGCGTCATGTCGCCCCAACGATAGGCGAAAGACAGACTCAAAAGGGACGACATGTCGTCCCTTTTGTCTTGACGCGCGCGTTCCGCTCCTGCGAGCCTTAAGGGGCGTGACAAGCATGCCATTCCGCACCTTTCCCATGACGATCACGTCTCCAAAGAATCACCGGCGAGGCTTGATTGGCGTCAGCCTGCTAGGCGCCTTGCTCGTTCTGTCTGCCTGTAGCAGACATGAGGAGCTGCCGCCGGCACCGCCACCCGCAGCGCCAGTGACGGAGTCGCAGACGGTAGCGGCACCCTTGCAGTCTTCCCCGGTTATGGCCTGGGGAGGTGAAAGCCTTATTGGTTACATAAGGGTCGAATTGTGGGCGGAGCAGCAAGGACCTGGGCACCCGTCGGTCCAGTATCTGGTGACCTGTCGCACTAATGGGAAGGGCAATAGGTTTTGTGGCAACATGGTCAGGCTACCGGGCGACCTGGCAGCGGGCCCAGGTCCGTGGCAGGCATTTGTCCGGACCCAGGACGACATCGAAAAATACGGCACTTCCTTTCCGGAGGTCGTGGCCACGGTGTCGCCGGCAGGGGTGCTGCGCCTCTATGAGTTTTGCGCGAACGATGCGAAATTGGCCTGTGACCTGAAACCGATCCACTGAGAAATGAGAACAAGCCTCACCTCCCGTCAGCACGCACTTCTTGAAGGAGCCATCGATCGCGAGATCGATAGGCTCGAGCGTTGTCGGAAGTTACTGCCCCATGTCGACGCCGGCATCTTGAAAGCGGGGAGGGACTGCATCGGGACAGATTCGGATTTCGTCCAGTGGCTGTGCGCGCCGGCGATGGCATTAAATGGCCATGTGCCTCTCCAATTATTGAGCACCAAGGCGGGTCGAGAGCGTGTCATGAACATTTTAGCCGCGCTCAGGAGCGGAGTCTACCTGTGACTCCAGCGCCATGAAGGCATTCCAGAAAAGCAGAGGGGACTGGCGATGTTGGCTGGCGCTGGTGAACTTCTCGGGCCTCACTTCCCTTGAAGGTTGGCGAGCCCTCTCTGCAGGTCGGCGGGTAAAAGGGCTTGAACGCCCACGCCAAGAGCCAGCGCAATTGCAGCGAGCTCGAAATCTAAAACATACCGGTTTCCGGCCTCCAACTTCACCAGGGCACTACGACTTAGAATTAGCCCATGGTCCTCTTTCAGAATCCGGACGAACCGCTGCTGGGTCCCCAGCGTCCGCCGTAGCTCACGGACCTTGGGGCCGACCAGATTGCGAAGCCCGGGAAGGCCGGCCCCGGCGAGAGATGGTTTCATGGGGCAACATCATGATCGTGAAAATAAATGTTCCAAGTCAGAACATCACCCCGGTTGAGGGGTGTCCGCCTTGTTAGTGGTGGGTCCTATGAAAAACCGATACCTCAAGATCCGCCTCCTCGACCGCCGCAGCACGCGCCATAACCGCCCGTGGTGCGTTTTCCTCTACAGCAACTGCTCGGTGATGAAGAAATTCTTCCCGACCAAAGCCCAGGCTTGCGCCTATATCCGTGCCGCCTTGAAGGCCTGTAAACAGAACGCAGAGGCGAGAGATTGGTCTCCCGGAGCTGCCACCGTCAGCTACACCATGCCGGCCTTGATCGAGTTGGCGCTGCTTCGTCTCGGATTCAGTATCGACGATGCTGGGACTCTTGCCGCGGGCTCGGTGGGCAGCTTGGCCGGTGTCACCGGTCTCCGGCCCGTCGAGTTGGTCAAAATGGGGCTGCAGGAGATCAACTCCACCAGCAACGCCAATTCCTAACGGGAGCCACCATGAATAACCGCTTCCCTGAAATTCGTATCCAGGACCTCCGCAGCACCGGTTCTGAAACCCCGTGGCGCGTTATCTACTACCGCGCTCGCGCGGCCGTGAAGAAGTCCTTTTCGACGAAGGCCCAAGCCGAGGCCTACCGCGACGAGCTCCTCGAGCATTGGAAGAACAAGACCAATCCGGATGACGACGCTGAGGCCAATCGCCTTATTACCGGGACTGGTTACACGAAGGCGGCTGCGATCAAAGGGTTCTTTGAGAATCTGCGCGCCGCGGGTGCTACCAAGATCAGACCGAACGCGACGATCAACGACGGCATTCAGGCATACAAGGCCCGCCAGGCGATGGATTCCAGCATCCGGCCGATCTCCATCTCTCGGTCTCATGCACTGCTCAAGTGCCTGGGCGAGCGCATCGGCTCGCGGATCGCTATCGGCTTCACGGCCAAGGATGCGGCCGAGTTTCTGGACAGTCTCCCGAACAAAAAGGGAGAGCCCGGCAAGGCGAAGACCAATACGAAGCTGAATTACTACAAGCTCCTGCGGGGTGTATTGAGGGCCCTCGGGATGCCCGATCCCCTCAAGGATCTGCCGAAGCCAAGCCCTTCCCGGGACGAGCGCATCGTTAGGTTCTTCACCCCGGAGCAGGTCATTGAGATTCTCCGCGCAACCCCTCCTGAGTATCGCGGGGTGATTCTGATGGCTGTGTTTGGCTGCTTTCGTCCCTACCTGCTCCAAGAACTCAGCGCCGATGCCGTCGATCCTGTCCGCCGCACCGTCGACATCCCCGAGTATTACGCCAAGGATGATAAAGGACACACCCTTGATACCGAGTTCGCAAACGGCCTTAACTATTACCCGGGGCTGCCCAATCTGTTGTGGGATTGGTTGAAGGTCTACCCCTATCGGCCTTGCGGGTCGTGGGATAAGCTAATCGCGCGGATCCGGAAGAAGACCGGCTATTGGATTCACGATGGCTTGCGCCATACGGGCGCGACCTATTGCTACAAGCTACACGGTCTTGACGCGGTGACGAAGTTGCTCACCCATGAGGGGCAGCACCTCGCCTTCAAGCACTACGTCGGGCAGACTACGCGGGAGGCGGCGGAGCGCTTTTTTGCTTTGCGTCCCTCGGATCTGGATGTCGCTCCCCCTGTGTCCGCGCCCGCCAAGAAAGGACCAATACCTTGGCCCGCTGATGATGTCCTTGCGGCGATGCTGCAGGAAACGTCAGCAGTTCAGGTCGCGAAGAAGCTGGGGTGCTCGGATGTGGCGATCCTTAAGCGCTGTCGTGCCCGTGGCATCCCCAAGCCGGGCGTCGGAGTATGGGCCAAGCGGCATTTTGACGAAGGCGCTAAAGAATCTTTTGGTTCCACAAGCCAGAAGCCGGCCGCGTAGGTGGCCTACACGGTCGCTCCAACAGCCCTGCCTTCAACGGCAGGGCTTTTTGCGTTCTGGTCTCCTAAAATTGAGAAATCGCAGAGAATGTCGCATTTTTCCTGCTCCAGCGCCCTCGGCCGGCTCATCCCGCCCTCTGACTCTAACCTTCCAGGTCATGCCCAAGAGGCAGTAGGAGCCGGTTAGAGTCACTATGAAGAGGCGATCAGGAGGGGGCCCGGATACACCTTTCCTGAAACAAATCCGTCGTGCTGGAAACATAAGCGGCCTACTTGAATCATTCTCAACCTAGGTGAAACACTCTGATGTGTAGGGGTTAACGGTAGTGTATTGGCCTGAAATCCCCCGATAAACCCCTCCGCCGACAATTGTCGTATTCTGCGCGAACCTTGGGCCCTCGCGTTCGAGGTGGTTAGAGTGGACCGTCTCGCAGTCGATTGACATCGACGACTTCGAGACTGGGGCGGGCTATTGCCTTGACGGCTGCAAGCACACTCGAGGGCTGGGCGCGCATCCATGGACCACCGATGGCAAAATTCCCGAGAGGCGTCGGCCAAGGCTTGTCGGGAGCCCGCTGCCGGCCTAGTCTGCGTCCTGCCGTGTATCCGCACCTGATCCAGATTTCCGGCAACCTCCTGACCTTCGCGGAGCAAGCGGTGCTGACCACCGTTATCGCCGACCTGCAGCAGTTGCCGCAGCCTCAGGACCGGGCGCAGTGCGACAATGTCTTCGGAAAGTTTTCGCAACTCTACCTCGCCCCGTGCCTCCAACAGTCGCTGGCCTCGCGCGCAGTAACCTTCAGCACTGGCCAGCTCATTCCGGCAGTGCTCGCGCTGGAACAGCAGCTCGGCGTGGCATTCCACAAGGGGGCGCTGTTCCACGACACGGCGCTCGCCGCCAGCGAGGCCGGCAATGAAGACCTCTTCGCCTACCTGCTCGCCATGACCGACGAAGAGGAGTTGCGGACCACGGGGGGAGCCCACCAGCGCGGCGCATTCAACCTCCAGAACGGCGGCATGGCGGCGCAGGTCTTGGCCAAACGCCTCCAGTTTGCCTGTGATTTCCTGAACGGTGTGGTGGCGCCCGGTGGTGTCACTTATGCCGTGGGCACCGGCCTTGCGGCAATCACCCCGGCGCAACTTGACGCATGGCGGGCCCACCTAAACGCCCAGCACCAGTTTGAGCTGTGGCGGGTCGTCCACGACCTGGAGTTGTTTGCCCAACCCCGCTTTGCCGCGTATCCAGTCGTGATCGACAATCCATTCGTCATGCTTCGCCTGGCCAAAGCCCTCGCGCATCTCGCGCAGATGGTTGAAAGCTGCCTCACGACCTGGCAGGGCGGCGGGCACGGCACCCTCGGCGGGAAGCTGCAGGGTGACGCCCACTTCGCGCCGCTGATCGCCGCGGCCGGCAGCGCGCAGGCCTTCGCGGGCAATCCCCCGGGGGCCGCCCCCGTCGCGACCCAGCTCGCCCAACTCCTGCCTGCCGCGCTGGCGAACGCGGGCGCCGACCGGCAGTGGCGGTTGCTGCGCATCCTGTATCTCGTGCGCAACTCGACGGCGCACACGATCGACCCGAACCTACCTTACTATACGAATCAGTCGCTTACGGTGCAGCTGGCGCAGGCAGTGTTCGTCTCGTTGTTCACCCTCTGCCAACTCAAGGTGCAACCGATGCCATAGCACGAGTGCGTCCCGGTGCGAACCTACCCGGAAGCGGTGCTCGATTTGATTGACGACGCGACGATTCGTGCGACGGGAAAGAAGTCAGAGGAGCCCGCGCCTCCGGGTAAGGCTACGTCGTGAACGTCTGGGCTCAGAACGTCTCTTTCCGATCCAAGGCTGCGTCTTCCTTCACGTCGTTCTCCATCCTCAGAACCAAGGTGCGTATCGCGCGAGCGTAATACCCGCACTGTTCGAGGCGCTTCGGATTGTGCGGGGATGGGATGGCGGCCAAGGCCTCGAAAAACTCCACCCATTTGTTCATTGCTTGCATGGCCATGGGAAAGATCGGCCATTCGATCCGTCCGTGGCGGGCTTGGCGAATGGTGATGTGGCCGACGCGCTTGTGGAGTTCTATATAGGTGGGATCAAACGGAATGATCCACTCCTGCCTGGTATATCCGACGTAACGGTAGGAATAGATGGTGTCGGCCTTGTCATTAGGATCCCGGGGCTTGAAAAACTCCGCGCTCTTGCGGATGAACAACAGGGTGGCCTCGATGACGCCGTTCTGGACCAAAGCGCCGGAGCTGCGCACGGCGGAGTCCTGCACGTCCTTGAGGGTGGGGCCTAACAGCAGAAACCAGAAATGCCAGGTCGCGCACTGGTGGGCCGCATAGAACAGGTCCTCCAGTGCCTTCTCCATTTCCTCAGGGGTCGGGGGGAGTTCCTGCGCTTTCTTGGCCGGTGGCGTGGGAATGGGCGACGTGGGCGTGGTCATGGGAGCCTGATTACACGTCCGTGAGGTCGTCCTGTTTCTCCTCCCGCTCGGCCTGCCGGATATAGCTTTCCGCCAGACCCCGGACGGCAGCGGCCAGCAGCGGATAACCGGCATTGTCGAGATCGCGAGCCTTCGCCTGATAGTCGGCCGCCAGGTCACGCTCCGCCTTCCCGCCGGTGGACATATAGGCGCCCCTGCGGTTGAACAGCTCAGCGGTAAAGCCGCCGAGCATGTCGTGATTGTCCTTTGCATTCAAGATTTCGGCTGCCCCACGATGCAGCCACAGACCGTCGGGATCCTTCGGAACATAACTGAGCACATGGCCGATGTGAGACTGGGCGATTTCCCAATGGCCGGAACCTTCGCACAGTTTGCGGACCTCGGTGAGCCAAGTATTGAGGGCGGCACGGTCCAAGACGTTGTCCTTGAGTCCAGGAGCTGTCCGCCACCCACGCAGCAGGCGGAAACCACGCTCGGCGTTGGCGCGCTCGTTGTCATCAAGGGACGTGGCCGGTTTGGGCTGACCCTTCGGCCGGTAGCACATCGCGATCACCTGGGCAAAGTCTGCGGGCCGCTCTGCCATCGCCTTTTCCAATGCGGCAGGTGCGCGGTCATGTATGCGGTCAAGGATCGGCAGCAGGAGCCATTCAAGCCGGGTGAGCTCCTCCTGATTGGTTTCGGGATGTTTTTGGAGATACTCCAACAGGGAGTTCAATTCCAGACTATCACTTTGACGCCGATTGGAAAGTGACGCGAGGAAGCTATGCACTGTGCGCATCACCAAGTCGGGCGGCACCGGTGTCTTTTTGTAGATGAGGGATTGCACTGTCCGCAGGGCGGCAGCCCCGCGACCGTATTGCAGAAGTTTCTTGGCCGCTTCCAGCAACTCGTCCGGCGTGCCATGCGGCCGGGCTTCGAGATGTTTCCAATACTCGTTGGCGTCATCTCCGAGGACTGTCTCCGCGCGGGTCCAGACTTCGCGCGTAAAGGGCAGGAGCGAAAAGAAGAGGCCGATTTGGACGGTCGTCCAGTCCTTGAGCGGCAATTTCGCAAGCCAGCCCGCCCCCATGTGGTGGTTACGAGCCCAAGCATAACCGCTAACTAGGCTGGATATGCTCTGATCGGCGGTTCCCAGCAGCGTGGGCAAGAGGAACGAATCGGATTCCCGATCACCAATCGCACCGAGTGCGGTCCCGACATCGGTAGGTTGGGCAACCGCTTGGGCAAATTCCAAAAGCCCGCTCATTCCGACCTTGGCACGGACTTCCCCCACAGCCTTTTGCCGCTGCTCCGCGATGCGCTTCTCGTCCGCCTCGTAGTCCTCGGATTGATAGAGGTCAAAGCTCTGGGAGTTGAAAAGCGACTGGTGCCGGACTTCCGGGGTCTTCGGTTCGAGGGCGCGGGCGGCCTGTTCGAGCTTGGCCACCACCTCTGCAGGCAACGCCCACTGCGCACGGGCGAAACGGCGATGGCGGGTGACTTCCTTCATCAACTTTTGCCACAACAGGAGGCGCTCACTTTCCGGCAGGTCCGTCTCCGCGAGGGCTGTCAATTGGGCGAGCAGGGCATTGAACGTCGGTAGAGGAAGGTGAGCGGCACGGCCCAGCAGGTCTTGCAGCCTGGATCGGTCTTGCCGCGCGATGTCGAGGGCGAGGTCGGCATAGTTTTGTTCCTGCTGCCAGCGTTCCCCATTGGTTACGCCGTCACGCCAATCGCGCGGAATCCAATCGCGCCACTGCGGTCGCTGCGTTGGGCTGGTAGTGCTATGGCCCTCGGGCAGAAGGGCGAGCAGGAGTTTCCAGCCGGTTTCCGCGTTCGTGTGAATCACGCCCTGCACCGCCACCTTTCTCTGTTCAACGTTCGCGGTGGTTTGCGGCATCCACGGCAGGAAGATGCTCCGGAGTGATGCGAGCGGATTGTTGCCCATGTTCTCCGGGAGCGGAAACTGCGTGAGGTCGGTCAAGACCAAGGCGACCCGGTTCAAGTATTCAGGCTTCCAGGCCACGACCTCCAAGGACCAAAGCAAGCCGCTATGGTAGAATCCGCCGAAGATGCCGCCTTCGACTTCGCCGAAAAGATGCTTGAGGTTGGCCGTCTCGGGGTGGAGCAGATCGGTCTCGATGATTTTCAGGTAAGTATCGGGATCGGCTTCCGCAAGCAATGAGACCAATGAGCCCAGGCTGGCCCACCGTTTCCAGTCGGCGTCAGCCAACACACCATGCACCACCGCGTAGATTATTTCACGAACCTTGCCCGGACTACAGTTCGTCAGCACGTCCGGCTGCCCCGCCATCAAGGCCAGCGTATCGGCCAGACCCTGCCGTAGGTTCTCGGAGTATTGCACCTGTTTGCCCCGAATACCGGCGAACATCCGCTCGTTTTCCGGCAAATCGTATTTCGCGTCGTAGGTCCGAAGCACCCGGATCGCGACGGCCTGGAAACGGCTTAGGTCCGCGTCGTTGAGATAACCGCCCAATAACTGCCAATTCTCGTAGCGTGAAACCGGTCGGAATACGTTAACGGTATGGACGAATGGGGGCTCCTCGCCATGAAGGATGGGGAATAGCGCGGAAACCCATTCATAATAGTCCCGGCCGATGAGGGTTCCGATGGCCTCCAAGTCGCCGGGCATATCGGTCTGCCATCCTCCAAGCAGCGCCAGTGGACGGAGGAGCGCCGCCTTGTCTTCCGCCGCCCAGGGCGGGCGTTCCGGCGTATTGGTGAGGTAACGCAACAGGTGCGGGAGGTTGCCGTTGGAGCGGTTGGCCAACTGGTCCGCCTGAACCGCGGGGATCTTGTGCTTGGTCAATACCTCCAAGACTTCGTGCCGTTTCGGCTCCCGCAACGGCACTACAGATGAATCATCGGCGCGGGCGGTGAGTGTCGGGTAAATGATCGCGTGGCCGTGCGCCCGCGCCATCTGCGTGTATTCGCTGCGGTTGGCCTCGAAGGCCAGGTTGGGATGGGCCACGAGCACAAGCCGCCCCTCGGTCATCGCCGAAGCGCGTTCCCATGTTTCGCGGTCGCGGACGATGGTCCAACCCCGTCCCTCCGGCGTGTTGAGCAGGCCGCGGTTGGCGAGATAGGCTGCGATGAACGTAATAATCTCTCGGGAGAAGCGGGTCTGGAGGCCCACCTCTTTGGCGTTACCCGAGGCCACGCGGTCCAACGCCTCGACCGCCGGTTTGCGGTTGAGCAAGAGGAGTTCGGCAAACAAATCGGGTTTTGCGGAGGTTGTCGCCATGGCCCATTCGGCGCCGAAGCTGGACCCGCCCCCCGGAGCAGGCGCGGGCACGGGGGCCGGTGCGACCACCGGGGGCTGACCGCCGGACTCCGTGATGCTCTCAAGAAACGGAGCGAGATCGGCGTAATTATCGCCATACGCGATTGGATGCAACCAAGGCACCCGGCCCCGCAAGGCGGCAACCTCCCCAGTGCGGCAAAGAATAAAATGTGCCTTGGTGGTAAGCGTCAGCACTTTGCTGGCGGCGGCGATGAACTGCTCGAAATTGGGGTCCTCTAGGGTGCCGCCGCAACCGACAAAGAGCATCGTGCGACCGACGGCAAAGAGCTGTTGGACGGCTTGGGCATGCGGATGGGATATGACTTGAGCATAGGACGCGGTGCCGAGGACAACGGATTGAGCGTTCTGCCAGTGGCCATGCAAATGCAGCACCGCGTCGAGCATCTGGCCGGCGGCTTCGACCTGACGACCATTTACGATTGCACTGACGCTGGACGGCTCGGTCCAGCACACGGTTGCGCGCTTGGTGCGCTTTTCCAACAAGCTGTCGTAGTTGAGGGTAGCGAGAATTCCGCCCAGCTTGACCAAGGCATCAACCACCCGCGGATTCTCGACCTCCAACTTAGCGACGGTATCCTCCAGCCACTTCTGGTATGTGCCTGGTGAGTGATCCTGCAATTTCTTGGTGATGGTGTCGGCAACCTGGACAAGTTCCTCCACTTGCTTCCAGCCCACGCGTTCCTTCAATTGGTTCGCGCGGGTGGCGTCGATCAGGCCAAGCGTCTGACAACGGTGGATCCCGTGCAGCAGGAGGCCGGTCCATGTCACAATCTCGCAGCCGTCAATTTTCAGCGGCTTGGCGGTCTGCAACGATACCCCCGTTCCGGTGATGACAACAAGGTCGCCCCGCTGAATCGAGTCCTTCAGTTCAGCGAGATGGTGGGCATTTGTTGTATCTTTGTCCTCCGGTGTGGACACGCTCGGAGGGTTGCGCCTTGCAGGACTTACCGCAAGAACGCTATCATCGTGGTTTGCCGTGTAGATCGCGCTTCGGGGATGGTCTTTGTTGCCAACTACGCACCCGGGGAGCCTAGGGACCGCGCGATCGGCTTCGGCGCCTTGCGTAGCTTACGGGTGCGGGTCATCACCCGGATCGGGCCCCGGCTCGCGAGACGGCGCTCTCCGCGCCGCTCAGCCTCAAGTGCGGCAATGATGTCGTCACAGTGTAAGATACCACCCGGGAGAAGGGGCACCTGGTGCCGGCACCGCCGCTTGTAGAGCGAAGTGACCTTGAAGCCGAATTGCAGGCAAACCTGCTCGCGCGTCATGAGCTTCGCCGCATATTCGCGAAGAGACGGAAACGGTCCGTTTCCGGTCCGGCCCCGGGCGCGTTCAAGTCCACGGACGACCTCGGCGCCATTTACCTTCCCCGCAGCCTTGCCGATGCCATGGTCTCCGCGGAAACGGAAGAACCCGGTTCGGCTCATGCGGGTGAGACGCTGGGCCTCCTCAAGTGAATAGTTTTCCTTCAGGAAGGCGCTCAGCTCAGGGTTGATGTCAGGAAGGGCGAGGGAGAGTTCGGTTTGCACCTTCCTCTATAACATCGTGGACACCGTTCTTTAATCGGTGAGGACCGCTGGTGAGTTTGACCTTCGGATGCCGGCGAGTTGGGGTTCGACAAAAGTTCGACAAACCTGAAACACGGACGATTTCCGGGACCCAAAGGCACCTCTCCTGAAACATTCCCAGAGGGAAGTGCCTGTCGGCGTTCAGCCTCTAACCGGGGCTTTACTCTCTGTCACGCAGAAGGTCGCGAGTTCGAGTCTCGTCCATCCCGCCAGTTTCCTTATCCGCTAAATAGCAAAATTTAGCGGATTTTTTTTAGTAATTTCGTAGCCGAGGCCTTGTTAGCCAAGCGTGCT